>Ga0209913_1000056_pt1 | contig 146972 bp, 122 predicted proteins | sample PersoiDNA2013203_FD_185805 | JGI IMG/M metagenome (GOLD analysis project Ga0209913, IMG submission 185805) | Permafrost soil microbial communities from the Arctic, to analyse light accelerated degradation of dissolved organic matter (DOM) -... | ecosystem: Environmental > Terrestrial > Soil >...
ATCAGTTCTTGTTTGCGCAGGCGCGCTGCGTTATCGATGTCCAGGCCAATTGCCATTTCAAGCAATGCGGAGACGTGTAACGCCTTTAATTCTGATAAGTGCATATGAGTGTCCCGAGATGGGAAAAGTAAAAGGTGGGGGAGGGAATTGCGTGGTGTGTAAATTAAAGAACAGGCTTACGTAGTGTTATTTTCAGGCTACCGGTAAGCACAACAAGCGGCGATACGAGCGTATCGCCGCCGTGAATCTTCTTAGATGTTGCTGTCGATGAACGAAGTCAGCTGGCCCTTGGCCAAAGCACCGACTTTTTGTGCAGCAGCAGCACCGTTCTTGAACAGGATCAGCGTCGGAATGCCGCGGATACCGAACTTGGCCGGAACAGCCTGGTTCGAATCAACGTCCAGCTTGACGATCTGCAGCTTGCCGTCGTATTCCTTGGCGACTTCTTCCAGAATCGGCGCAATCGCTTTGCAAGGTCCGCACCATTCAGCCCAGAAGTCCACCAGGACTGGCTTGTCGGATTTCAAAACGTCGGCTTCAAAAGAGGCGTCGGAGATGTGTTTGATGTTTTCGCTCATGGTAGTTCCTCGATATGAGGGATATATAAGTAGTCAAATAGCGCCGTGGGAGTATTCCGTTTGCTTGGCGTATGCCATCAACGCTTCCTGAAATGCCTAAGTGCTTATCTGTTAAGTGCTCAAAGCAGATGGAGTCGTTGTGCCCTAATTCAAGTTGTTTTGAAGTGCGGCAACGGGTAATCGGCGGGGTACGGGGGCAATCATAACCCATTTTTGAAAAAAGTGCGGAAAGTGGAGATGCATCAGGAAGGCAGGTGCCAATTGGTGTTGGCTCTCGCATACAATGCCGCAAAGGCATGGCGGGGCGATAGCTTCCGGCAATCCTTCCGATAGATATTTATTTTCCTTTTTTTGCCCTCATTTTCCTCGCATGCTCCATTCGCCCTTGCTGATCAGCCCGTCCATCGATTTCTGGCCGCAGACCGCCGCCGCCTTGCTGGACGTCGATCACGCGCTGGGTGCTGCCATGCGTCGCGGCTCGCGCGATTTCTCGGGCTATCAGGTGGTGGTGCCGGCGTTTTCGCATGCCGTGCACTGGCGCACAGCGCTGGCGCAGGAGCTGGCCCGGATCGCGGCGGCGCCGATTGCGTTCATTCCCCCGCGCATCAACACCATGGCCGGCTGGCTGGCCATGCAGGAACCTGAGCCGGCTGCGGCTGACAGCGAACGGCTGATGCAGCTGTATGCACAATTGCGTCAGCATGGCTGGCTCAAGAAGATGTTCACCGCACGCCGCAATACCGATTTGCTACCGCTGGCGCAGACGCTGCTGTCGCTGTCCGATGAGCTGACCCAGGCCTTGCTGCCGGCCATGGAGCGCACACCCGGCGACGCTGATGCGCGCTGGGAGGCGGCGCTGGCGCAGTTGTCGCCATCGGCGCGCAGCATGTTGTCAGATGAGGCGCAACTGGTCTGGTCGATTTGGAAGAGCCAGCTCGACAACAACGACAAGACCGCGCGCCGCTATGCGCGCATGCTGGCGCTGGCGCAACCGCCGCAGCATGGGGCGCTGGCGCCGTTGATCTGGATCAGCCCGGTGCCGCCTGAGCCGATGGAGCAGGCCTTCCTCGAAGCGTATGGCGAACACGCCGAGGTCCAGCCTGTGGTGATCGACTGGCGCGGGCCGGATATTCCTTTGCTGTACCAGACCGCCTGGCCGGAATTGTGCGATGCGTCATTGGCGCCCGTGGAGGACGACTTGTTCGCGCCCCGGATGGACGCGCCGACCATGCAATTGTGCCCGGCCGGCAGCCTCGAAGAAGCCTCGCAGCAAAGCGCGCTGATCGTGCTCGACTGGCTGCAGCAAGGCAAAAAAGACATCGCCGTCGTGGCGCAAGACCGCGTCGGCGCACGTCGCTTGCGCGCCTTGCTGGAACGCGCCGAGGTCTCGGTGGCCGACGAAACCGGTTGGAAGCTGTCGACCACGCGCGCCGCGGCTGCCCTGGCGGCCTGGTGCGATGTCGTTACTTCGCGCGGCGAAACCACCGCGCTGCTGGACTTGCTGAAGTCGCCCTTCCTCTTCGCCGGCATGGCCGACAAACCAGCCGCCGTGATGCAGATCGAGTGGCAGTTGCGGCGCCAGAACGTCGCTGGCGAATGGCGCAGCATCCTCGGTGTTTTCAATACCGAATCGGCCGCCAGCGATTGCCTTAACGCCATCGCCCGCCAAGCAGCGGTGTTTGAAGGCCGTAAAAGCCTGGCGGCCTGGCGCGACTGTGCCCAGCAATTGCTCGATGCGCTCGACATGCGCAGCGCCTTCGAAGCCGACACCGCCGGCCAGCAGGCGTTGCAATTACTGCAGGATCTGGGCGATGACAGCACACGCGGCGCTAGCGGCGAGGGCGGCGACATGTTCTCCTTCGCCGAATGGCGCGCCTTGCTGAATCTGCAACTCGATGCAGTCACCTTCATGCCGCCGATCACCGATCGCCGCGTCGTCATGTTGCCGCTCAACGGCGCGCGCCTGCGCAACTTCGACGCCGTGCTGATGATAGGCGCCGACGCCGAACATCTGCCGTCGCAGCCGCAAGAGACCCTGTTCTTTTCCAATGCCGTGCGGCACGAACTCGGCTTGCCGACGCGCCTGAGCCGCCAGCACCAGCAATTGCGCGACCTCACCGAACTGCTGTGCGCCAATCGCGAAGTGGTATTGAGCTGGCAGACCCACAAGGACAGCGAACCCAATCCCATGAGTCCGTGGCTGGAGCGCATGCAACTGTGCCTCGCGCGCGCCGGTATGGAGCCGATACGCGTGCTGCGTCACCAGTTGCCGTCGCAGCAGTTGCAGCCGCAACCATCCAGCATGCCGACGCCGTCGGCGCCGGGCTTGTTGCCGGCCAAGTTGTCGGCCAGCGGCTACAACACCTTCGTTGCGTGTCCCTATCAATTCTTTGCGCTGCGCATGCTGCGCGTGAGCGTCATGGACGAGTTGTCCGACATGCCGGAGAAACGCGACTACGGCGGCTGGCTGCACGAAATCCTGATGACCTATCACGACACCGTGCGCGATCAACAGACACCGCCGGAACAACGCGCTGCGCTGCTCGCCGCGATTTCGGACCAGGTGTTCGGCAAGGCCATCAACCAGCATCCGGCTGCGCTCGGTTACGCCGCGCGTTGGCAAAAAGTGATGCCGGCCTACCTGCTCTGGGCCAATGAGCGCGACAGCCAGGGCTGGCATTTCGCGGTCGGTGAGATCGCCTTGCAACACAGGCTGGAATGGCCGGGCGGCGGTATCGAATTGCATGGGCGGCTCGACCGCATCGACGAAAATGCCGCAGGCGAGCGCGCCGTGCTCGATTACAAGACGCGTCCCTTGCCGTCGCTGGTGACCAAGCTGAAAGACGCCGAAGATCATCAACTGCCGTTCTACGGTTTGCTGTCCGGGCAAACCATGGCGGCGGCGCACTATGTTGCGCTGGAGACCTTCAAGGACAAAACCGGCGATGTCGCTGCGCCCGATTTCGAGCGACAACAACAAGCACTGCAACAACAGATCGCCACCGTCATGCAAGCCGTGACGCAAGGCGCGCCCTTGCCGGCCAACGGCATCGAATCGGTTTGCCAGTATTGCGAAGTGCGCGGCCTGTGCCGCAAGGGAGTTTGGCAATGAGCACCATGCAGAGCAACGAGGCGAACATGGTGCCGATTTCCGCCTATGAAATCAACGGTCACCCCGCCGCCGCAGCCGACTTCACCGTCGCCGCCTGCGATCCGCGCCAATCGGTGGTGGTGGAAGCCTGCGCCGGCAGCGGCAAGACCTGGCTGCTGGTGGCGCGCATGTTGCGCCTGCTGCTGGCGGGCGCCAAACCGGCCGAATTGCTGGCGATCACCTTTACCCGCAAGGCCGCGCAGGAAATGCGCGAACGCCTGATGGAGTTGCTGCACGACCTGACGCTGGCGCCGGCCGACAAGGCGCGCGAGCTGTTGCTCGAACGCGGCGTCAGCGCGGACGAACTGCCGCGCGTGATGCCGCTGGCGCGCGCTTTGTACGAACAGATTTTGTCGGGGCAGAACGGCTTGTCCATCGACACCTTCCACAGCTGGTTCGCGCGCCTGCAGCAAATCGCGCCGCTGGCCTCGGGCGTGCCGCACGGCTATGCACTGACGGAAAAAAATGGCGAGCTGATGAACGAGGCTTACCGCCGCTTCATGCAGGCAGTGCAAAAACCGCCGCAACAAGAGGTGAAGCAAGCCTTGCTCGCCTTGTACGACCTGGCCGGCGACAGCGGCGCCAAACGCTTGCTGGATTCCTTCCTCGACAAGCGTGCCGAGTGGTGGGCGGCGACCATGCCGCCGCTGTCGTCGGATGAGATGCCGCTGCAATGGCTGGAACAATTGTGCGGACCTGATGCACAGCGCGATGCGCGCCTCGACGTCTGGAACGATGAAGCGCTCAAGGCGCGGCTGTATGAAATCTCTGCGGTGCTGGGCCAGGGTGCAGCCGCCAACCAGAAGCGCGCGACCATCATCGAGACGCTGGTCAGCGGCGCGGCCTCGGCAGAAAATTTCACCGCGCTGGCCGGGCAGTTTTATGACGATGCCGACAAGCCGCGCGGCAACAACGCCCGCACCAAGGCCCTGAAGGCGGCGCTGGTGGCGCATTACGGCGTCGACGAAGAAGCCGCGGTGTCCTTGTTCGACGAAGTCTTCGAGCTGACCGGCAACATCTTGCGGCGTTTGCAACGGCGCAGCGCCGAAGGCATCGTGCTCAAGCTCAATCGCGCGTTGTTCATCGCCGGTCGCGCCTATCTCGACGCCTATCAGGAAGTCAAGGCCGAGCAGCGCGTATTCGACTTCGCCGACCTGGAATGGCAAGCCTATCGCCTGTTGACCAACGAAGAGAGCGCGGCGTATTTGCAGAGCCGCCTCGATGCACGCTACAAGCACATCCTGCTCGATGAATTTCAGGATACCAATCCGCTGCAATGGAGCATCGTGCGCGCCTGGCTGCGCGCCTACGGCGGCGATGCGGCGCAACCGAGCGTGTTCGTGGTGGGCGATCCCAAACAATCGATTTATCGTTTTCGCCGCGCCGAGCCGCGCGTATTTGCCGCCGCACGCGATATGCTGGCGCAGCAGGGTGCGGTCGTTTTGCGCGCCAATCAGACGCGCCGCAATGCAACTGCGATTGTCGACGTGCTCAACACCAGTTTTACCGGACGCAACGCCTTGTTTGCGCCGCAGACCACGCTGGGCATGCCCGGTGGCGGCGTCTGGAAGCTGCCGCTGGTACAGGCGCCGGAAGCGGTCGCCGTAGAAGCTGCGGCCGACGACGTGCAGACGCCGATGCGCAATCCGCTGACCACACCGCGCGAAGAAGAGGACGATGCACGCCGTCGCGACGAGGGCACGCTGATTGCGCAGGCAATCCTGCAGGCGCGCAGCCGCATCACAGTTGGGGGCGAGAACGGCGAGCGTGCGCTCAAATGGGGCGATGTGATGTTGCTGGTGAAGAAGCGTCGCCACCTGATCGCCTATGAAAGCGCCTTGCGCGACGCCGGTATTCCCTTTGTCTCCGACAAGCGCGGCGGCTTGCTCGACTCGCTGGAAATCGCGGACCTGATCGCGTTGCTGACTTTCTTGATCACGCCCAACGATACGCGCGCGCTGACGCATGTGTTGAAGAGCCCGATCATCGGCGCCGCTGATGACGATCTGATCGCACTGGCGCAACGCGAAGAGGGCGACTGGTGGAGCCGCGTCAAGGCGCAGCATCACAGTGGCCTTGCCTCGCCCGCGATCGCGCGTGCAGTCGCTTTGCTGGCGCAATGGCTGGAAGCCGCGCCGCACTATCCGGTGCACGACTTGCTCGACCTGATCTTGCATCAGGGCCAACTGGTCGCGCGTTATGCGCAATCGGTGGCGCCGGCCATGCGCACCCAGGCGCTCGGCAATATCGAAGCCTTTGTCGAACTGGCGCTAAACCTCGACGCCGGCCGTTATCCCAGCCTGCCGAAATTCATCGACGCCTTGCGCGTCTTGCAACGCCATGCCGAGAGCGATGCGCCCGACGAAGCCAGCATTGACGCCGGCGCCGATGCGGTGCGCATCCTCACCGTGCACAGCGCCAAGGGGCTGGAAGCGCCGGTGGTGGTCATGCTCGACACCAATCACAGTGATCCTGCCAACGACAATGTCGGCATCTTGTGCGACTGGCCGCAGGATGAAGACGCGCCTACGCATTTCTCCGCTTTTGGCCGCAAGAGCGAACGCGGTCTGGCGCGCGACCGCTGGTTCGACGCCGAAGAGGGTTTCAAGCAACAGGAAGACTGGAATCTGCTCTACGTTGCCATTACGCGCGCCAAGCAGTTGCTGATCGTCAGTGGCGTCGCCGGCACCCGCGGCGCGCTGGAAGGTGGCGTACAGGAGGGCAGCTGGTACCACCGCCTGTTCGACCGCACGGCCGCAGTCGCCGGTATGGAAGAAGTCCATCCGCAGGCCCAGCCCAATGATGAACTTGCCGCAGTCGAGCGCACCTTCGTGTTGCCGCTATTCGATCCTGTTGCGCAGCCCTTGCCGCCTGCGCCGGCGCAGGAGAGCTACAGTAACGACGCCATCGAGGAGGGTGTCGCCTTGCATGCCTTGCTGGAGCGCATGACCTATACGCACAGCTGGCCGCCGGTGTTGCCGGACGATGCTGCGATTGCGCGCTGGTTGCCGTGTCCGCGGGTGCTGGCGACCACGATCCGGACACAAGCCGCCAACATGTTGGCGCAACCTGCGCTGGAACGTTTCTTCAATCCGGCGCTGTATCGCCATGCACGCAATGAGATGGATATTGTCACTGCCGAGGGCGTGCTGCGCTGCGATCGGGTGGTCGTGTTCGATGAAGAAGTGTGGATCCTCGATTACAAGCGCAATCTGCTCGACAGCGAGCGTGCGGCTTATGCGGCTCAGCTGGCGCGTTATCGCGCCGCCGCTTTGTCAGTGTTTTCTGACAAGCGAATCAGGTCTGCGCTGATAACCGCCGACGGTCAGTTTTGGGAACAATGAGCTCGCTTTCACCATGCAAAACATGACGATCACAAGATAGGAAAATATTTCGTTTACGATAAAACTGGTTTATCCTCGGGTTGGCTCTGGAGATAATTTTCGACAAGCGTCACTTCATCATTTCATCATTAGTGCATCAGCATTAAGTTCAACGCGTCGCGCAGGAACAGGCAGTAAAGACCGACGCGGTCGGATGCACGTCAAATCTAAAATCAGGAGGAGCTATGCAGTGGACTCTTCCGTCTTTCGCCCTTGCGCAACCGGTCCAGTGGAACGCGTTGCTGCTGTTCGGTAGCTTGTTGCTGTTCGGGTTGATAGCCGGTCATATCGTGTCGAAGTCGCCATGGGTACCGCGTATCACGGGTTATCTGATCGTCGGTTTCATCCTCGGTGGGGGCGGTCTGAACTGGTTGTCGGGCGATGTGCTGAGCGTCACCAATATTTTCGCCGACATCGCTGTCGCCTTGGTCGTGTACCAGCTTGGCCGCTATGTCGACATCGGCTGGCTCAGGCGCGAGAAGTGGCTGTTGGCCACAGTGGTAACCTCGGCGGTGCTGTGCTTCGTGTTTGTCAGCCTGGCTTTACTGTGGTTCGGCACTTCGCAAGTGCTGGCCCTGCTCGGCGGCGTATGGGCAATTGCCACTGCGCCGGCGGTGGTGCTGGTGGTGTTGCGCGATCTGAAGGCCGAAGGCCAGGTCACGCGGCGCCTGGCAGCGATGACTGCGCTCAATAATTTCGTCGCGATCCTGGCTGCCTATGCCCTGTTGCCGGTGATTGCGCATGAGTCCGGCACGCCGGCGCTGGTGCTGATTGAAAACACGCTGTACTCGCTGGTCGGCTCTCTGGTGCTGGCTTATCTGACTTACTGGCTGATGATGCCGCTGGCGCGTTTGCTGGGACGCCAGGGCAGCCGTCAGTTCGTGCTGGTGATTTCGGTCATTGCGCTGGCCATCGGCGTGGCGCATGCCCTGCATCTGCCGGTGATGCTGACCATGCTGATCTTCGCCATCCTGTCGAAGAATCTGGATCGCCAGTACGACTTGATGGAGCTGGAATTCGGCGTCGCCAACGAGTTGTTTGTGGTGATGCTGTTTGTGACGGTGGGTGCTTCGATGCGCCTGTCTGATTTGAGTACGGTGGGCGCATCGGTGCTGATCCTGATCGCGGCGCGCTTTGTGGCGATGGGTTGCGGCGTGTTCGTGTTTGCCCGTTTTGCGCGCATGAACTGGAAGCAGGCCGGCTTGCTTACCTTGGGCACGCTGCCGATGACTGAAGCAGGACTCGGGCTGATGCAGACGATCTCCAACCTGTATCCGCACACCACATCGGACGTGGTGCCGCTGCTGGCGGGTTGCCTGATCGTGCTGGAATTGTTCGGCCCGGTGGCCACACAATTCGCCTTAATCAAATCTGGTGAAAGTGGACGCGAATGACAACTACACTTATCCAAGAAGACGCCGCGACGACCGCATCGGTCAGCGCTGCACACGCTGCACCTGAGGCAGCTGCGAACAGCAGCGCCGGTATCCTGCCGTTCACTTCATCAACGCCGTTCACGATGGGTATCGAGCTGGAGCTGCAACTGGTCAATCGTCGCAATTACAACCTTGCCAGCGACGCCGTCGATTTGTTGACCTGGATCGCGCCGCGCGAGCTGCAAAAGCAGATCAAGCTGGAAATGACACAGGGCATGATCGAGCTTAACTCGGGCATCCATACGCGCGTCGACGATCTCATCGAAGAGTTGAAGGACTTGCGCGGCGCCTTGAATCGCGGCGCGCAATATCTCAACATCGACGTCTCCGGCGGCGGTGCGCATCCCTTCCAGCACTGGAACGAGCAACGCATCACGCCGAGCGAACGCTTTTTCCACCTGCATGAAAAATACGGCTATCTGGCAAAAACCTTTACCGTGTTCGGCCAGCATATCCATATCGGCGTACCTAACGGCGACGATGCGCTGTACCTGACGCATGCGTTCTCGCGCTTCGTCCCGCACTTCATTGCGCTGTCGGCGGCGTCGCCGTTCTACCAGGGTGCGGACACCAAGTTCGACTCGTCGCGCAGCAATGTGGTGCGCGCCTTCCCGCTGTCCGGCACGGCGCCGGTGCAGACCAAGTGGAGCGAATTCGAAACTTATTACGATGAGTTGCTGCAGATGGGCATCATCGGCAGCATGAAGGATTTTTACTGGGACATCCGCCCCAAGCCCGAATACGGCACCGTCGAAATCCGCGTCTGCGACACGCCGCTGACCATCGAGCATGCGGCGCACCTGGGCGCCTATGCGCAACTGCTGGCACGCTGGATCCTGACTGAGCGGCCATTCGACATTCGCGACGATTTCTACCTGCTATACCAGTACAACCGCTTCGAAGCCAGCCGCTTCGGTTTGAACGGCATGCTGGCTTTACATGGCGAGACGCCGGCAACTTCGAGTAAACTGCCGATCTTCGAGCATTTATTGTTGCAATTGCAGTTATTGCAGCCTTATGTGCAAAACGAGGTCGAACTGCTGACGCTGAAGCGTTTGCGCCACATGGCGCACAATCGGCTCAGCGATGCCGGCTGGTTGCGTCAGGCATTTACCCAGCGCGGCTCGCTCAACGATATGATGCGCATGTCGTCCGAGCTGTGGATGGATCAGTCGCCGCCTTCTTACTTCCAATAATGCCGTTTGCTTTCGCCAGTAAAGCAAGTTGGCGAAAGCAAACATGACAACACCATTCGATGTAGCAGTAATCGGCGCTGGCGCCGCAGGCATGATGTGCGCGGCCGTGGCCGGGCAGCGCGGCAAGTCGGTGGTGCTGATCGATCACTCGGCCAAGCTGGCCGAGAAGATCCGCATCTCGGGCGGTGGCCGCTGCAATTTCACCAACATCGGGGCGACGCCGCAAAACTTCCTCTCGCAAAATCCACATTTCTGCAAAAGCGCCTTGTCGCGCTACACGCCGCAGGATTTCGTCGCGCTGGTCAAGCGCTATCGCATCGGTTTCCATGAGAAGCACAAGGGTCAGCTATTCTGCGACGACACCTCGGAAGACATCATTGAGATGCTCAAGGCCGAGTGTGATCTCGGCCATGTCGAGTGGCGCATGCCGTGCGGCGTGGCGGCCATCGGCAAGGACGGCGACTTGTTTCGCCTGGAAACCGATGCCGGCGAAATCCGGGCGCGCCACGTGGTGATTGCCACCGGCGGCCTGTCGATCCCGAAGATCGGTGCGACCGACTTCGCTTACCGTATCGCCAAACAATTCGAGCTCAAGCTGGTCGAGCCGCGTCCGGGCCTAGTGCCGCTGACCTTCGACGGCGCCGGCTGGCAGCCGTTTGTCGACCTGGCCGGCATCGCGCTGGAAGTCGAGGTTGAGACCGGCGCGAAGAAAGAACGCGGCTATTTCCTGGAAGACCTCTTGTTTACCCATCGCGGCCTGTCGGGCCCGGCGATCCTGCAGATTTCCAGCTTCTGGCAGCCCGGTGCGGCCCTGACGCTGAACTTGTTGCCGCAGATCGACGTCGCCGCGGCATTCGTCGAGGGTAAGACCGCGCTCAAGAAAAATCTCGGCAACCTGTTGGCGCAATGGCTGCCGGCGCGGCTGGCCGATGGCTTGCTCAAGGCCAATGGCTTCGACGGCGCCGCCCGTATTGCCGACATGCCTGATAAGGAGCTGCGCAAGCTGGGCGAGGCGCTCAACCGCTGGACCATCAAGCCGACCGGCTCGGAAGGCTATCGCAAGGCTGAAGTCACCATGGGTGGGGTCGATACGCGCGAACTGTCGCAGCAAAGCATGATGTCGAGCAAGGTGCCGGGGCTGCATTTCATCGGCGAGGCGGTCGACGTCACCGGCTGGCTGGGCGGCTACAACTTCCAGTGGGCCTGGGCTTCAGGCGTGGCGGCGGGGCAATCCATTGAATAAAGCGGGGTAGAAGGAGTGGTGCTGAATGCGCAGACTGTATGTTTCCTGCACGCAGCTTAAGCCTTGATTTATTTAGGTTTTTTTAGGACGGGTTGGAAAAAAGCCACGGTTAAGCTTCCATTTGCCTCCACGGTCTGCTAAAATCTCGTTCTTTCCGTATCTAACCTAACCTTTGGTTTGAATCTACATGACCACTATTCGTCTTAAAGAAAACGAGCCGTTCGAAGTCGCCATGCGCCGCTTCAAGCGCACTATTGAAAAAACCGGTCTGTTGACCGAGTTGCGCGCGCGCGAGTTTTACGAAAAGCCGACAGCAGAACGCAAGCGTAAGCTGGCCGCTGCAGTGAAGCGTCACTACAAGCGCATCCGCAGCCAACAACTGCCTAAGAAGCTGTACTAAGAAATTCCCGTCGCGCCGCCGTCAGGTGCGTGCGACCACGTTAAACCCGCTCTGGTCACGCCACAGCGGGTTTTCGCATTTCGCAAGGCCTTGTAAAGCTACTGCGCGAACCGGCATTCGGTCTGTGATGCTCGCCGTACCTTCGTACGGCTGCGCTTCTCGATCCGAATGTCGATCCGCTCGCTACGCTTTCCAATGCCCTGCGATGGTCTCATTGAGTTCCGGTAACGCACTTCAGCGGCTGGGATCGGAGGCCTGTGCTAGTCTGAATCAATCGCTATCTCTGGAGAATGCAATGGGTCTGAAAGAGCAAATCACCGAAGACATGAAGGCCGCGATGCGGGCCAAGGAAGCGGCCAAGCTGGGTACGATCCGTCTGATTACGGCGGCGATGAAGCAAAAAGAAGTCGACGAACGCGTTGAGCTGGATGATGCGATGGTGCTGGCGATCATCGACAAGATGGTCAAGCAGCGCAAGGATTCCATCAGCCAGTTCGAAGCCGGCGGTCGCCAGGATCTGGCTGATATCGAAAAAGCGGAACTGGTCATCCTGACAACGTACATGCCTGCCGGGCTGTCCGATGACGAAATCAGGGCCGAAGTGCAAGCCGCCGTCGCCGCCACCGGCGCTGCCGGTCCGCAAGACATGGGCAAGGTCATGGGCGTGCTCAAGCCTAAGCTGGCCGGTCGCGCCGACATGACGGCGGTGTCCGCGTTGGTCAAGGCTGCCTTGGCTGCTGCTTGATGTTGCCAGGGTATTAATTTTCTGTGATCCCACAGTCGTTCATTCAGGATTTACTCAACCGCGTCGATATAGTCGATGTGGTTGGCAAGTATGTGCAGCTCAAAAAGGGCGGCGCCAACTTCATGGGCCTGTGTCCGTTCCATAACGAAAAATCGCCGAGCTTCACGGTCAGTCCGACCAAGCAGTTCTATCACTGCTTCGGCTGCGGCGCGCATGGAACGGCCATCAGTTTCCTGATCGAATATTCCGGCCTGGGCTTTGTCGAGGCGGTCAAGGATCTGGCCCAGGGCGTGGGCATGACGGTGCCGGACAACGACGATCGTATCCCGCCGCAGCAGCGCGCCGAGCAGCAGGCCAAGAGCATGGCCTTGTCGGACGCGATGTCGGCGGCCTGCGATTTTTATCGCCAGCAGTTGCGCGCCGCGCCGCTGGCGGTGGACTACCTGAAAGGCCGTGGCTTGACCGGCGAAATCGCCGCCAAGTTCGGTCTGGGCTATTCGCCCGATGAGTGGGATAGCTTGCGCAAGGTGTTTCCGGATTATGAGGTGCCGGCGCTGGTCGAGGCCGGCCTGGTCATCGACAAGAGCGAAGAAGACGGCGCTCAGCGCATGGGCCGCAAGCGTTACGATCGCTTCCGCCATCGCGTCATGTTTCCGATCCGCAATACCAAGGGCCAGGTGATCGGCTTTGGCGGTCGTGTCATGGATGGCGGCGAACCGAAGTACTTGAACTCTCCGGAAACGCCGCTATTTCAGAAGGGTAGCGAGCTGTACGGTTTGTTCGAAGCGCGCCAGGCGATCCGCGAAGCGGGTTATGTGCTGGTGACCGAAGGTTATATGGATGTGGTGGCGCTGGCGCAGCTGGGTTTCCCGCAGGCGGTGGCGACATTGGGTACGGCGTGTACGCCTATCCACGTGCAAAAGCTGTTGCGCCAGACCGACGAGGTGGTGTTCAGCTTCGACGGCGACTCGGCCGGCCGGCGCGCTGCGCGGCGGGCGCTGGATGCCTGTCTGGTGCATGCCTCGGACAACAAGATCATCAAGTTCCTGTTCTTGCCGACTGAGCACGACCCGGACAGCTATGTACGCGAAATGGGTGCCGAAGCCTTTGAGCAGCAGATTAAAGAAGCCATGCCGCTGTCACAGTTCCTGATCAAGGAAGTGGTCGGGGACAACGACATGACGACGCCGGAAGGCCGTGCGCGCGCGCAGTTTGACGCCAAGCCGATGCTGCAGGCTTTGCCGCCGTCGTCCTTGCGTCTGCAGATCGTGCGCAGCCTGGCGCAGGTCACGCAGACCTCGCCGGCGGAGATTGAAGCCTTGTTCGAACTGGCCAAACCGGTGGTGCAGGCGACATCGCGCCGCGCGCCGCCGCCAAAAAGCAAGCGCATGGCGCCGGTCGGTCTGGAGCGGCAGATTGTGCGCCTGCTGGTGGCGCATCCCGCACTGGCAGCGGACCTGGATGATGTTGCGATGCAAGCCATCGCCCGTCTGGCGCCGGACCGGGCCGACATGCTGTCACAACTGGTTGAGGCCTGCCGCAGCATGGGCGAGCAAGCCAATTTCGCTACGCTGGTCGAGCTGTTGCGCGACGTCGGACCGGATTTTGAAAGCCTGATCGCCGAAATTGCGGCTGAAACCGAGTCCGAATTCGATGTCGTCCGGCAAGAAATGGCCGGCGCTGTCCGCCAAACCAAGATGCGCGGCGTTGAAGACGAGATGGAACAATTGGCAAGTGCCGGACTCAGGGACGATACCGCGCGTAGCCGATATCGTGAATTGATGCAGCAAAAAGAACACCTGAAGCGTCTGAGCGGCGCCGAATTTGGTTGAAAATCAAGTCGGACGTACTCTGCAGAATGCTAGATGTTGTGTAGGATTAGCTTGATCTTGGGGAGAAACACCCTATATATGGTATAATCTAGGGCTTTAGTTCCGCGGCGAAACATACTCCGTGATGCGGAAAAGATTCATTGAACCATCGGTCCATAGGGCGATTTACAGCACATAAGCTATCGCATGGACACAGCAGAAAGCAGGGGACGAAAGATTTAGGAACGTTGCGCGGGCAGTTCGTGTCTACCGAATATCGGATACGGGTTGCATGAAGTACATGGTTTGATTGGCGCAATGAGTTTGACTCACTTGGCAGTTGATTCTATGGCAAATGCAATGAAGAAAACCGCAAAAACTCCGACACCTTCCGCAAAAAACATCAAGCCGGCCACCAAGCCGGCAAGTAAATCGACCCCTTCGGTATCTGTAACACGATCGGTCCCAAAGAAAGCAGCTGTTGCAAAGCCCATCGGCAAAGTAGCAGCAACGGCAGTAAAGGCGGTAACGTCGCCAGCGAAAGCTGCAACGGCAGCGGCGGCGAAAAATTCCAGTGCCAAAACTGCTCCCAAAGCGGTTCGCGCTGCAGCGCCAGTGGTAGCCAAACCGGCAGCCAAAGCGACTGCGACGCCAACGAAGAAGAACTTATCTGAAGCCAACGTAAAGACGGCTTCTGTGCAATCGAAAGCTTCTGTGACAACCAAGAAACCTGAACCGAAAACCGCTAAGCCTGCCGCCAAAGCAGCAGCCAAGAGCGAAGCCAAAGACGTCAGCGTCATGATCGCGCCTGGCGTAAGCCAAACGACTGATGCCGCTGTACTGGCAGCCATTGACACGTCCGGCTACATTTTGCCGTCCGTCAAGGTGCCTGGCCGCCGTGGCCGCAAGCCAAAGGAATTCCAGCCTGAGAACGACGAAATCGCCGCGCTGAACGCGGTTGAGCGCGCCGAACTCAAAGCTGTCGACAAAGCCAAAGCCAAGGACCGCAAGGCCAAGGAAAAGGCTCTGCTGAAAGACGCGTTCTCGTCCGACACAGAAGCAACAGAAGAAGAACTTGAACGCCGTCGTCAAAAGCTCAAGACCCTGATCAAACAAGGTAAAGAGCGCGGCTACCTGACCTTCTCCGAAATCAACGATCACCTCCCGGAAAACATCGTCGATCCGGAAGCAATCGAAGGCATCATCGGCACGTTCAATGACATGGGTATCTCCGTGTATGAACACGCGCCTGATGCTGAAACATTGCTGCTGTCCGACAACGTCGCCAACGTCGCCAGCGACGACGACGCTGAAGCCGCTGCCGAAGCAGCGCTGTCGACCGTCGACTCCGATTTCGGCCGTACCACCGATCCAGTGCGTATGTACATGCGCGAAATGGGCTCGGTCGAACTGCTGACCCGCGAAGGCGAAATCGAAATCGCCAAGCGTATCGAAGACGGCTTGAAGGACATGATCCAGGCGATCTCGGCTTGCCCGACCACCATCGCTGAAATCCTGGTTGCTGCCGACAAGATCAAGAACGACGAAATCAAAGTCGACGAAATCGTCGACGGTCTCGTCGACATGAGCGAAGGCGAAGTCGTTGTCGCCGCCGCTGCGTCTGACGAAGAGGAAGACGAAGAAGACGAAGAGGACGAAGAAGAAGAGGAAGAAGAAGGCGAAAGCAGCGGTTCCGGCGCAGCCGGCTTCTCCGCTGAACAGCTGGAACAGCTCAAGCGCGATGCGCTGGGCAAGTTCGCGACCATCTCGACCCAATTCGACAACATGCGCAAAGCCTTCGAAAAAGAAGGCTACAACTCGAAGCCGTACGTCAAGGCGCAGGAAATCATTTCCAACGAGTTGCTGGGCATCCGCTTCACCGCCAAAGTCGTTGAAAAGCTGTGCGACACCTTGCGTGCACAAGTTGATCAAGTGCGTCAGATCGAACGTCAGATCCTCGACGTCGCCGTCAACAAGTGCAACATGCCGCGCGCGCACTTCATCAAGGTTTTCCCTGGCAACGAAATCAACCTGGACTGGGTTGATGGCGAAGTCAGCGCCAACCACGGTTACAGCGTCGTGCTGAGCCGTAACGTTCCTGCCATCAAAGAACTGCAACAAAAGCTGATCGACCTGCAAGCGCGCGTCGTGTTGCCGCTGCCAGATCTGCGCGGCATCAACAAGAAGATGGGCGCCGGCGAGAAGAAGGCCCGCATGGCCAAGCGTGAAATGACCGAGGCCAACCTGCGTCTCGTGATCTCGATCGCCAAGAAGTACACCAACCGCGGCCTGCAATTCCTGGATCTGATCCAGGAAGGCAACATCGGCCTGATGAAGGCAGTGGACAAGTTCGAATACCGTCGCGGCTACAAGTTCTCGACCTATGCAACATGGTGGATCCGTCAAGCCATCACGCGTTCGATCGCCGACCAGGCGCGCACCATCCGTATTCCGGTGCACATGATCGAAACCATCAACAAGATGAACCGCATCTCGCGTCAGATCCTGCAAGAAACCGGAGCAGAACCTGATCCGGCGACGCTGGCCATCAAGATGGAAATGCCGGAAGACAAGATCCGCAAGATCATGAAGATCGCCAAAGAACCGATCTCCATGGAAACGCCGATCGGCGACGACGACGATTCGCACCTGGGCGATTTCATCGAAGACAACAACACCTTGGCCCCGGCCGATGCGGCGTTGCACGCTTCGATGCGTGGCGTGGTCAAGGACATCCTCGACTCCCTGACACCACGCGAAGCCAAAGTGCTGCGCATGCGTTTCGGCATTGAAATGTCCACCGACCACACGCTGGAAGAAGTCGGCAAGCAATTTGACGTAACGCGCGAGCGCATTCGTCAAATAGAGGCAAAAGCGCTGCGCAAGCTGCGCCACCCATCGCGCTCCGACAAGCTGAAGAGCTTCCTGGAAGGTAACTAAGTCAGACCGGGATTAGTCCCGGCCAGACTCAGGCCCCCTAGCTCATGCTTGGTTAGAGCAGCGGACTCATAATCCGTTGGTGCCGTGTTCGACTCACGGGGGGGCCACCAGCATTGAAGCGGCTTAACGCGTTATTGCGTTAAGCCGCTTTTTGTTTGGACTGCTCATTCAGATATCGGCCGAGATGCTTTTTTGAGGACTCGCCGGTTGTTTGTATTGAGACTCCCGTTCTTCTTGGTGTCTAATATCGCTCTGGTGCAGTCACAACAAAACAGGGAGCCATGCACAAATATCAAAAGATCGTATTGTCTTGCGTCGCTGGATTGATCTTGCTCGTCGCGGCTTGCTGGCCCGTCACGAGCCTGTTGCAGTTGCCGCCCCCGCCGGCCCTGCTCGGTCTGGCGCTCGATGGGCGGCAGCCATCGCAGCGCCAGGTGTATTTCGATAGCGTGCCGCTTGCCGCGAGTGGGGCTCCGCAAGTGCTGCAAACGCCGAGCGTACAATCTGCCGTGTCAGCAGCATTCCCGTCCTTGCAAGTCGCGTGGCGCAATGGCGCAAGGCTAGATCTCGCCCAGTTCCTGCAGCAGACCCACACCAACGCCTTGCTGGTCGTTCATCGCGGCCAGTTGGTGCAAGAACGCTATCTGCTCGGCGCGACGCGTGAAACTGTCTTCCCGTCTTACTCCGTCGCCAAGTCCATCCTGTCCGACCTGACCGGCGTTGCGGTGCAGGAAGGCAAACTTTCTCTGTCCGATCCGGTGCGCAACTATCTGCCGGATCTGCCGCAGAAGTTTGATGCGCTGAAAGTGAACGACCTGCTCCACATGCATTCCGGCATCCATGTCGATGAGAAATACGACAGCGCGTTTTCGCAGATCGCCTACATGTACATCACCACCGATCTCAAGCGTTTCGTGCGTGGACTCGGAACGACAAAATTCACCCCAGGCGAAGGTTTCGTCTATCGCAGCGTCGATTACCTGTTGCTGGGCATGGTGTTGTCGGCGGCGACCGGTGGGCCCTTGACGCACTATCTGCAAGAAAAGTTGTGGCAGCCCATGGGCGCGCAGTATTCGGCGAGCTGGAGTGTGGATAGCGACACCAGCGTAGTGGAGAAAAGTTTTTGCTGCATCAATGCGCGCGCAGTCGACTTTGCACGTTATGGCTTGCTGCATTTGCGGCGCGGGCAAGCCAACGACAAAGCCGTATTGCCTGAAAACTGGATGCAACGCCCCGCGCAGATTGGTGTGGCGGATGCTGATTTCGCCTATGGACGCGGCTGGTGGTTGCCGCGTCGAGCCACTAACGGCCAGGACTACACCGCCATCGGCATTCATGGTCAGTACGTCTACATCGATCCAGTCAGCGACACCGTCATCGTCAAGCTCAGCGATCACGGCGCCGAGCAGGACGAGGCGCTGACCGTCGCCGCCTTCCGCAGCATCGTGGCGGCTTTACCGCCTTAGCAAGACTGAGTCATAGCGAAGATCCAGGTGCAGGAAGTTAAAAAAGGGAGCGGGTTTCATCCCGAGCCCATTTTGCTATATACCGTCTCTTTACACCGTATGCACATCAAACATTGGCAGTCATTCCCGGGTGCTAATTTCCTTCAAACCGAAGTAGCTTGCATAACAACCGTTTTCCCATTGCTTCGGGTCAGCTTTGATGTCGTTGAAAAAAGTGATGGGTTTTTCATCTTGCTTGTACGCTTCTACAACCAGCATCTGTCCTTTTGCGTTGCTGACAAGCTCTTGCCGCGCTGACATCAGATTGCGCAAGCGCGCACTTTCCTGCATGTCGTCGACAAGTGGTTTCCATGTCTGGCTTGATGCAAAAATCAGGCCAGCGAGCGTGGCGACGAGGGCGCATGTCATCATGCCGGCGATCACTGGCCGGGATTGTTCCTCTGCAATGGCGCGACCCCGCTGGTACAGCTGCGTGGCGAGGAAGAAACCGATCAGATTGACCAGCAGGAAATCGATGGTCCTTGCCCGTTCCGGTCCTAACTCATTGAGCACATAGGCGCGCGCAAAAATGCTTGCCCATAGTGCCAGAAATAGAAATACGCAAAAACCGAAAGCCTGGTTGCGTGTGAATGTGAACTGTCTGCGGATACGGCACATCCAGAATATGCAACTGAAAAGGATGACACTAACGAGCATCGGCAATACGCATTTTTTCAGTAGCAGCAGTAACGAAGTCCAGGCAGCAAGCAAAATGCTGGTGTTATGCGGCGTTAGTCCTGCACGCAGGAAGTTGCCTGGAGCGAGACCGGAAATCAGTGCGCCGGCAATCGCTGCCGCCATGACCCAGCTGATTGCCCGGTTCTTTTTCGTTGCAAGGGCCACGCACAATAAGGGAAATAGCAAGGTGATGTGCGCCAGCATCACGGTTTCATTGAAGCTTGCCAACAGAACGCTGGCGAGCGATAGAAGCAGCGTGCGTTGCCAGTTCAGCTGTACCGCACCGATGAATTGGCGCCATTCTTCCGTGATCAACACCAGGAACAGCGCGCAGGCTACGCCATACGTCGCTGCTCCGGAAAGCCAGAACAGCGATTCGCGCATGCGGAACGTCGCCATCAGCATGACAAAGAAGAACAGCAACATTGCGCCCGTTTTCAGTTTGACACCGGACAAGAAGTGGCGCACCGCGAAAAAGTTGAGCGCCAGAATTACCAGCGGGACAATGTAGTAGTGATGCAGCAGCAGTGCATCGGCGCCGGCAAATGCGCTGATCAGCAACGCCGAGGTATAGCGGCCGCCCCAAGTGAAATATTCGACTACAACATTTTGCAGCACACCGCGCAGGTGGGCGCCGGCACCATAACAAAAGTCGTCGGCGGCAGGAACCGACAAGAAAACATTCCACAATATCCAGCACAAGAAGGCACCAGACAAGGCCCCCATGGCAAGGCGACAGATCCGTGCAAGTCGGCGCTCCGAGGTGTCAAAAATGCTGTTTAGCGGTGTAGAAGGGGCAGGTATTTTGGGGATGTTCAAATCACTCTCGATTTACTTGTCTATTTGCCATGAAAAGGCGGTCCCGATGGCCATGCGGGATTGTATTTCCATCGTGTTGCAACACGCAAGCAATAGGCGGCCTTTTTAGAGAAAGGCTCCGAAGCAGGCGATCCGATTGGCACAAGCCCAATGCAATTCATTAGAATGACGTCTTTCTCCCGTAAATGGAGAGGCTCAATGAGAAAAGCATGGCGATCAAGAAAAAAATCGTATCGATAGTAGCGCCCTTTTACAACGAGGGAGACGGAGTAATCCTGTTCTGGAAGGCGATTGCAGACATCATCGATGCGATACCTGCCTATGACTTTGAAGTCATTTGCGTCGATGACGGTAGTCGCGATGATACCTTGGAGCAGCTGATATCGATTGCGAGGCAGGATTCGCGTTTTCGCGTGATCGAATTGTCGCGCAATTTCGGCAAAGAGGCTGCGCTTACGGCTGGAATTGACGCCGCCATCGGCGATGCGATGATTCCCATCGATGCCGATTTGCAAGACCCTCCGGAACTGATCGCCGACATGATTACCCAGTGGGAAGCCGGGGCCGAAGTGGTGTTGGCGCGGCGCATGGACCGGAGCTCGGATACTTATTTAAAACGCAAGACGGCCGAATGGTTTTACCAATTCCATAATCGCCTGTCGCACATCAAGATTCCGGAAAACGTGGGGGACTTTCGCCTGATGGACCGCAGCGCCGTCGACGTGCTCAAGCAATTGCCCGAGCGGCAGCGGTTCATGAAAGGCTTGTTTGCCTGGGTCGGGTTCAAAACGGTAACTGTAGATTACAAGCGCGCTGCACGCGAGGTCGGGACGAGCAAGTTCTCTGGCTGGAAGCTCTGGAATTTTGCGCTCGAAGGTATCACCAGTTTCAGTACCGCGCCCTTGAAGCTGATGACGTATATCGGCGGATGCGGGACCTTGATCACCTTGTTCTACGCGCTATACATTGTTTTCAGGACGCTGATTCATGGTGTGGACGTACCTGGTTATGCATCATTGCTGGTCGCGGTTCTGTTTGTAGGGAGTTTGCAACTGATTGGTATTGGCATTCTTGGCGAATACGTGGGGCGGATTTATATGGAGACAAAGCAACGCCCAACCTATGTCGTGCGCAAGCACCATGGCGTTGTTCATTCTGCCGATCATTCGACATCTCAGTATTCCTATGAGTGATGTCGATGTTTCCCGGGGGCCGTACGAAAAACGAACTAGCATTTCTCTACGGCAGTTTTTCCTGTTTGCTGTCGTCGGTGCGTTCGGGACGGCAGTTCATTATGCGGTTCTGTTTTTTCTGGTGGAGTACGGCGGCCAAGCACCGGTCATGGGAACGATTCTGGGATCGGTCGTCGGCGCATTGATAAATTTTCTTTTGAACCACAAGTTCACGTTTCAAAGTCGTCGAAAATTATCTGAGACGGTATCGCAATTCATGTTTGTTGCCGGCGTAAGCCTGGTGCTGAATGCATGTCTCATGTATTTATTTTCGCGCGGTACTGCTCTTGACTATCGTGTTGCCCAGTTGATCGTTACGGCCATCACCCTTTGTTTTAACTACGTTGCCAATGCGCTTTGGACGTTTGGGAAAAAACTGAAGAAGGTAGATGAATAAGATCGTTGTAGTAGTCACATAACGATGCCATCGCTTGGATTGATAGTCCGATAAAAAGGCTTACGGTAAAGACGTAAGCCTTCTATTTTTCAAGAGTACGGCCGGCAATGCCTACGCCGCCAACGCCCCATGCGGATCAATCACAAACTTCTTCGGTGCGCCCGCATCGAATTCGCCGTAACCGCCCGGCGCCTGGTCCAGCGAGATGACTTGCACGCCGACGATGTCGGCAATGTGCAGGCGGTCCCACAGGATCGCCTGCATCAGTTGGCGGTTGTATTTCATCACCGGCGTCTGGCCGGTGTGCAGGCTGTGCGACTTGGCCCAGCCCAGGCCCAGGCGGATGCTCAGGCTGCCGCGCTTGGCGGCGCTGTCGACGGCGCCGGGGTCGTCGGTGACGTACAGGCCGGGGATGCCGATGCGGCCCGCGGCACGGGTGATTTCCATCAGTGAATTCAGGACCGTGGCCGGCGCTTCCACTTGCGAGCCGTTGTGGCCGTGACCGCGTGCTTCGAAGCCGACGCAATCGATCGCGCAGTCGACTTCGGCGTCGCCCAGTATCGCCGCGATCTGGTCCGCCAGGCTCGCATCCTGTGACAAGTCGACCGTTTCAAAGCCGACGCTGTGTGCGTGATGCAGGCGCGCGGGATTGATGTCGCCGACAACCACTACCGCCGCCCCGAGCAAACGTGCCGAAGCCGCCGCGGCCAGGCCGACCGGGCCGGCACCGGCGACATACACGGTCGAGCCGGGACCGACGCCCGCGGTGACCGCACCGTGGAAACCGGTCGGCAAGATGTCGGATAAGCAGGTCAGGTCGGTGATCTTGGCCATTGCCTTGTCCTTGTCGGGAAAGCGCAGCAGGTTGAAATCGGCATATGGCACCATGACGTATTCGGCCTGGCCACCAATCCAGCCGCCCATGTCGACGTAGCCGTAGGCGCCGCCCGCGCGGGATGGATTGACGCTGAGGCAGACGCCGGTGTGCTGCTCCTTGCAGGTGCGGCAGCGGCCGCAGGCGACGTTGAACGGCACTGACACCAGGTCGCCCTTTTTGAGCGTTTCGACATCCTTGCCGACCTCGATCACTTCACCGGTGATCTCATGGCCGAGCACCAGGCCCGACGGCGCGGTGGTGCGGCCACGCACCATGTGCTGGTCCGAGCCGCAGATATTGGTCGTCAGCACCTTGAGGATGACGCCATGTTCGATCTTGCGTCCCTGCGGATTATCCAGCTTGGGAAACGGAATAGCCTGTACTTCGACGCGCCCCTGGGCAACGTATACCACACCACGATTTTCTGCCATGAATCATCTCCTTTGTTATGGGTAAGTCCTGAAGTTTTACCTGCTTGCCGTCTTCTGCGAGACGTCGATTGCGGCTGCCTGCGCAATACTGTCGGCGACCTTGCGCCAGCTCTGTTCCTGTTTGTCGACCACACCGGCCTGCACCTGGTCGGCCAGCCAGTCCTGGCGTTCGGCGATGGCCGAGGACAGCCACGGCGTGACGCCGGCATTGTCGACGGTGCGTGCGACCTCGCGCATTTCCGCGGCGCGGCGGCGGCCGTGCTGCACCACGCGCGAGACCAGGTAATCAGCCTGGCGCGGCCAGTCGATGCCGGGGAAGGTCTCGGCCAGCGAGGCCAGCACCTGCTCTTCAACGCCATAGTGACGCGCCGTCAGCATGCTTTCGACGGTGAGCGCTTCGAGGCCCTTGATCATTACGCTGCGACACATCTTGATGGCCGAGGCCACGCCGATATCGAGCGCAGCCGGCGTCATCTGCATCCCCGAGCCGGCCATCAGCGCGATCAGGGCGGCGCCATGCGGTCCACCCAACAGCATCGGTACGGCAATGCCGTAAGGCGGAATCGAGGCCATCACGGCGGCTTCGACATAGCGCGCCTGACGATGGGTCAGCAGCGCGAAACTTTGCTGCTTGAGTGCCGGCGAGACTGAATTGATATCGAGGAAGTATTGTCCCGGTCGTATCGACGCCGCAACCTCCACAACGACATCATGCGCAGCGCTCGCCGTCACTGCCGAGATGATGATGTCGGCAGCCACGATGGCGGTCGCGATGTCGTCGTGCAGATGTACGCCGTCGCCGGCAGCGGTCGCGCGCATGGCGCTGGCATTGACGGCATCGTTCAACACGATGTCGTACGCCGACACGGTATAGCATCCGTGTGCGGCCAAGCCTTGCGCAAGAATCTTGCCGGCCTCGCCATAGCCGATCAGGCAGACGGTGATGAGGGCAGTGTGAGAAGCGGTCGTGGGCATGATGGATGTGCGCAGGGAAAAAGCCGGGCCCGGCAAGCAGGCGGTCGTCCGATTCTGTGGGAATTCCGGCGCACCAACTAGCGCAATCCGCATGCTCATCCATCTAATCTGTTTATTGGGTATGGTGGATTCAGGTAGATACGACAATCCGGAACCTGAATCTTTTGGGTGTGTGAATGCGAGCTTGTCAAAACGCGGCATATCCCTCATCCTAGAAAAAACAGATTGGAGATTTATCTTCCATCACGCCTGGAGCGGCTTATTTACCATGACATCCACCGTTAGCCTGCGGCATCTACGTGCCTTCATCACTGTCGCCGAACTAGGCAGCGTCACGCGCGCCGCCGATGCGCTATATCGTGCGCAATCGGCCATTACGCGTTCCGTCCATGAGCTCGAAACGGTTATCGGCGAGTCGCTGTTCGAACGCAAGTCCAGCGGCATGCTGCTGACCGTGTTCGGCACTACCTTGCTGTTTCGCGCCAAGCGCGCCGCGCAAGAGTTCGAGCTGGCGCGCGATGAAATCTATAGCAAGATCAAGACGCCGGCCGGCGCGATGAAGACCTCGATCCTGTCGATGCTGTTCAATGAACGGCGTCTGCAAATTTTCGTCAAGCTGGCCGAATCGCATCACATGCCGACCGTCGCCAATGCGCTCGGCATCACGCAGCCTGCAGTCAGCGCCTCCATCTCGGATCTGGAAGCCAGTCTCGGTGCGACCTTGTTCCAGCGTACGCCGAAAGGCATGTTGCTGACCGAGCCGGGCGCCTTGCTGCTGTTTCGCGCCAAGCGCGCGCTGGCGGAATTGCGCCACGCCGAAGCGGATATCTCGGCGCTCAAGGGCACCACGCAAGGTCGGGTCGTGGTCGGTGCGCTGCCGCTGAGTCGCACCACGATCTTGCCGCGTGCGATCGCCAGCGTGATCGCGGCGCATCCGCAGTTGCGCATCACCACCATCGAAGGTCCGTTCGACAGTCTGGCAGCGCGCCTGCGCGCCGGCGAGATCGACTTCATCCTGGGCGCCTTGCGGCCGCCCGAATACGCCAACGATTTGCAGGGCGAGCCGCTGCTGGAAGACAAGATGTCGGTCATCGTGCGGCGCGGCCACCCGCTCACGCACAAGGCCAAGGTGACGCTCGACGACATGATGCGCGCACAGTGGATTTTGTCGGGCAAGGGCACGCCGGCACGCGCCTTGTTTGAATTGTCGATGAGCCGCAAGGACATGCCGGCGCCCACCGAAGTGGTCGAGACCAGCGACCTCGCCATCTTGCGCGGCTTGCTATTGCACAGCGACATGGTCACGGCGATCTCGGCGCAGCAGCTGGAATATGAGATCCACTCCAATGCATTGCAGGTGCTGGATTTCGATCTGCCGCGCACTTCGCGCACCATCGGCATCACGCAACGCGAAGAAAGCCACCCGTCGCCGGGCGCGGTGGTGCTGATGGAGGCGATCCGCGCAGTGACGGCGCAGATGCAACAACGCGCCGCCAATAGCGGTCATTGGTAGCGCATCATTGCCGGTGCAATGACCGTCTGAGAAAGTTCGCTCAGGCGGCCCAGTCCAGCAGCGCCTGCGTGACGGCGTCCGCTTCTTCCATGGTCGACATGTGGCCGCAGGCGGGCACCTCAATCAGCACGCTGCCCTTGACCAGCGCCGCCATGCGCGCATGCCGCTCCGGCGGACTCCAGGCATCTTCGGCGCCGCACAGGATCAGCGTCGGGCAGGAGATGGCCGACAGCACCGGCGTCGCATCGGGACGACCCAGCAACGCGCGCGTCTGGCCGGCGTAAATCGCGGGCGACATGCGCCCGACCATTTCCAATATGCTGGTGACCAGCGGCGCGTTGTCGCGATTGCCGGGCGCCAGCATCGGCATGGCCCAGGTCGCGGCAATGGCGGCGATGCCTTCCGCTTGCGCACGATCGACCAACACGGCGCGCCTGCCGTCCTCACCGGGCGTGGCCGCTTCATAACCGGTGTCGAGCAGCGCCAGCCGTTCTACCCGTTCGGCAGCCTGGCGATAGACTTCCAGCGCCACCCGGCCGCCCATGGAATGGCCGGCCAACAGGAAGCCGGCAGGGGCACCCCGCAGCACCCGGGCAGCCATGCCGGCGATGGAATCGTCCGGCTGGAAACTCACAATGCGCACGTCCACATTGCCTTGACGGCGCAAGGCCGCGGCTTGCGCCTGCCAGACCACGTCGTCGCACAATAAACCGCACAGCAGATAAATCGTTTTCATGTTGCTTCCGGAAGGTGAAAAACCAGATGCAATGTATCCAAACGACTTGCGCATGTCCACCCCGCAAGTCGGCATCAATCAGCCAGTTTGACATGCTGCAGCAATCTTGATATCGCTATTTTGTTGGTGGTTGATGTGGTAACTATTTGATTTTAAACGACTTAAATTTAATTTTTGGCTGTGCTCATCAACGGCAGATCAGCAAGCTTCCAAAAATCAATAAGCAAATTAGATGGACTGGGAAGGTTAAATGTATAACGCCGCAGCCGTCTGAACCCGATAATACTTCCACAAAAACGGCTTCCGGCCGACAACAAATTCCCTACCACAGGAGACCACTGATGCTGCACCGATTCATGAAGTTCGCCTTGCCGCTCGCCGGCGCCGCCGTGTTTGCCGTCACGCCGGCGCATGCCGACGAAATCCGCATTGGCGTGATCGCCGCGTTCAGCGGTCCCTACAGCAACTGGGGCAAGCAGATTCAGGATGCGACCGAATTGTTCGTCGCGCAAAACAATGGCCGCGCCGGCGAGCACACCATCAAGATCATCTATCGCGACGTCGGCGGCAACAACCCGGCGCGTGCGCGCCAGTTGGCTGAAGAACTGGTCGTGCGCGACAAGGTGCAATACATCAGCGGCCTGGAGTTCACACCGACTGCGCTGGCCGTGGCCGATGTCGCCACGCAAGCCAAGGTGCCGATCGTGATCATCAACGCCGGCACCTCCGGCATCCTGAGCAAGTCGCCCTACCTGCTGCGCGCCGGTTACACGCAATGGATGGTGGCTACGCCCTTGGCGAAGTGGACGGCGGAGCAGGGTGGCAAGCGCGTCGCGCTGGCGGTGGCCGATTACGCGCCGGGTGCCGATGCGCTGACTTCGTTCAAGAGATCCTTCACCGAAGAAAAAGGCCAGATCGTGGCCGAGCTGAAGATGCCACTGAACACGTCCGATTTCTCAACCTACATGCAAAAGATCAAGGAAGCCAATCCTGATTACGTCTACATGTTTACGCCGGTCGGCCCGATGGCGGTGGCTTTCATCAAGGCCTTCGTCGAACGCGGTCTCGACAAGTCCGGCATCAAGCTGCTGGCCACAGCTGAAACCGAAGAGAGCGAACTGCCGTCCTACGGCGACGCCGCGGCCGGCATCGTGACCGCGCTGCATTATTCACCGGCCAGCACCACGCCCGTCAACGTCGCTTTCGTCAATGCCTTCCGCAAGAAATACGGCAACGACAAGACGCCGAACGTGGCCTCGATTGCGGCTTATGATTCGATGAAGATGATTTATGAAATGATCCGTGCCACCGGCGGCAAGCAGGACGGCGACAAGGCCATGGCGGCGATCAAGGGCTATTCCTGGGAAAGCCCGCGCGGCCCGGTGACCATCGATGCGCAGACGCGTGAAATGACGCAGAACATTTACATCCGCCGCATCGAGAAGGTCGACGGCGTCTACGTCAACAAGCCGTTCAAGACTTACCCTGCGATCAAGGATCCGGGTGTGAAGGTGCAGTAATGCAATGCGGCGGCGATGCACAGTCGCCGCTTATTCAAAGGAGATTTCCATGCTTCAAAAAGCAGCGCCCGCCAAACCGAAGATGGCCAACCACACCACGCCGCTGGTGATGAACTGCTGGTATGTCGCGGCCTTGTCCGGCGAGGTCACGCGCGACTTGCTGGAACGCACCCTGCTCGGCAAGACTGTCTTGCTGTATCGCAAACTCGATGGCACGCCGGTGATCATGCAGAACCGTTGCGCGCATCGCTCATTTCCCTTGTCCAAGGGCCGGCTCAACGGCGACCAGGTGGTGTGCGGTTATCACGGCATGGAGTACAACCCGGAAGGCCAGTGCGTGCACATGCCGTCGCTGGCCAATCCGCCCACGCATGCGCGCATTGCCTCTTATCCGGTGCAAGAGCGCGGCCCGCTGATCTGGGTCTGGATGGGCGAAGCCGCCAAGGCCGATCCGGCGCTGATCCCCGACACGTCCTGGCTGGCGGCGCCCGAGTGGACCACCGTGACCGGCTACTTCCACATGAAGTCCAACTACGTCGCCATGCACGAAAACTTGCTCGACCAGACTCACTTTCCCATCCTGCATGCGGACACCGTCGGCACGCCCGAGTATTCGCGTTCCAGCCTGGAAATCCATAACGAAGGCGATGTCGTGCGGATTCGCCGCGAGCTGCGCAACTCGCCGCCGCCACCGATCTACGGCATCCCGATGAAGCTCAGCGGGCGGCCGGTGGATCGCTACTCCGACAGCCGTTTCGTGTCACCAGCCGGGCATATCGCCTTTGCGCGCATCGCCAATCCGGAACCGCGTGCCGGCGAGCAGAGTGATTATCGTGTAAACATTACACATTTGTTCACGCCCGAATTCCAGGGCACGATCCATTACTGGTGGTTCAACAGCCGCGACTTCGCACTCACCGACGCCGATGCCAGCGCGTACCTGGCGGCCGCCTCGGTGAAGGCGTACATGGAAGACGTCGATGCGCTGACCTGGATACAGGAAGAAGTGGAAAAAGGCGACGGCGCGCCCGACGAATTGAGTTTTGGTCCCGACCGGCCGGGCCTGTCGATGCGCAAGACCTTGTTGCGCCTGGCTGAAGCAGAAACGGCGCCGGCGCAGAATCCGCCCGGCGTCGCCGTCAAGATGTATTGAGTGCAGTGAAAGCGTATTGAGGAAAACATGGCAAGAATCGTAGGAGGAATCGGCACGTCGCATGTGCCCACCATTGGCCTGGCGTATGACAAGGGACGCCAGAACGATCCGGCCTGGGCGCCGCTGTTCAAGGGGTATGAAGCGGTCGCCCAGTGGTTGCGCGAACAGGCGCCGGATGTGCTGGTGATGTTTTACAACGACCACGCCAACAGCTTCTTCTTCGATTGCTATCCGACGTTCGCGCTGGGCGTGTCACCCAGTTTTGAGATGGCCGACGAGGGCGCCGGCAAGCGCCCCTTGCCGGATATTCAGGGACATCCCGAACTGGCGGCGCATCTGGCCGAATGCCTGGTCAATGATGAATTCGACATGACGCTGTTCCAGGACCGTGCGCTGGATCACGGTTGCAATTCACCGTTGTCGCTGATGTGGCCGCATGAACCGCAATGGCCGGGCGCGATCGTGCCGATTGAAATCAACGTGTTGCAATATCCGTTGCCGACGGCCGCGCGCTGCTACAAGCTGGGTCAGGCGGTGCGCCGTGCGATCGAGTCTTTCCCGCAAGACCTCAAGGTCGCGGTGGTCGGTACCGGCGGCCTGTCGCACCAGATCCATGGCGAGCGCACCGGCTTCAACAACCCTGAATGGGACGATGAATTCCTGCGTCGCATCGTCGACGATCCGCACAGCCTGACCAAGCTCAAGCATGCCGACTTCGTGCGCCTGGGCGGCGCCGAGAGCGTCGAAGTGATCATGTGGCTGGCCATGCGCGGCGCGCTCGACGACAAGGTCAAGTGCATCCACCAGAACGTCTATCTGGCCACCACCACCGCGATGGCGGTGGCAATTTACGAACAGGCTTGAAGGGGCGCATCATGAATCCACAACTGGAAGGTATTGAAGAGATCGGCGGCACTTATGTCTTCGACGTGCGCCAGAGCGTCAAGGCGCTGCGCCTGAACCGTTTCTTCTGGCGTCATCGCGAGCCTGAGTTCCGTGCGCTGTTGGCGCGCGATTTCGAGGCCGCCTGCGACGAACTCAAACTCAGCGCAGAAGAGCGTGCGCTGGTGAACCGGCAGGATTGGCTTGGCCTGATCCAATATGGCGTGAGTTTCTTCGTGCTGGAAAAATTCGCGCGTGTGGTGAAGATGTCCAACCTGGCGGTGTATGCATCAATGCGTGGCGAAACGCTGGAAGCCTTCTTGAAAACCCGTCGCGTACCCGAATCAGCGTAACTGCTTCAGCTTATCTAATTCGTCTCTCCGGCGCCGGCGGCAACAGCAGCGGCGCCGTTTTCTCATCCATCACGCGCAATACAAGGCCGGGCCTGCTTGCGTCTGCTTATATCGAATACTCAATAAGTAAATTAGATGGCCTATCCGCTAAACGGAAACGCGAGCAGGCGGGCACTGCCATAGAATAAATCGAAGCAAAAAATAGCGATAAAAAAGCGCCTTTTATTCTCATCGATTCAATAGGAAAGCCATGGAAAAGACTCAAACGCCATCGTTACTGGTGGTCAGCGCGCACGCCGCAGATTTTGTCTGGAGAGCGGGCGGCGCGGTTGCGCTGTATAGCGAACGCGGTTATCGCGTCAAGGTGGTTTGTCTGTCGTACGGCGAGCGCGGCGAGTCGGCCAAGATGTGGAAGCAGCCGGACATGACGCTGGCCAAGGTCAAGGCGGCGCGCCGTGAAGAAGCCGCCCGCGCAGCCGACATCCTCGGCGCCGAAATCGCCTTCCTGGACATCGGCGATTACCCGATGCGCGTCAGCGACGAGGTCTTGTATCAGCTGGTCGACATCTACCGCGAGCTGCGGCCGGAGTTCGTACTTAGCCATTCGCTGCACGATCCCTACAACTTCGACCATCCGCTGGCCACGCACGTTGCGCAGGAAGCCCGCATCATCGCCCAGGCACATGGCCACAATCCCGGGCAGGCCGTGATCGGTGCGCCGCCGGTGCTGCTGTATGAACCGCATCAGCCCGAACAATGCGGCTGGAAGCCGGACGTACTGCTGGATATTTCTTCGGTGTGGGAAAAGAAAAAGGCTGCCTTCGAAACCATGAATGCGCAAGAACATTTGTGGGAGTACTACACGCGCGTGGCGCTGCAACGCGGCGTGCAGGCATCGCGCAATTCCTCGCGCAACATCAAGTACGGTGAAGGCTATCAACGTATCTTCCCGCAAGTATGCGGAGAGTTTTCATGAGCCGCAACGTCGCTGTCCGCAACATCGCGCGCGCACCGCAAGAACGCGTCGCCGCACTGGCGCCTTACGGCGTCGCCACTGTGCACGAAGCGCAGGGCCGCTGCGGCTTGTTGCATCAACGCCTGCGTCCGGTGGTGGCCAATACCTCGATCTCGGGTTCGGCGGTGACCGTCAGCGTTGCTCCCGGCGACAACTGGATGCTGCACGTCGCCGTCGAGCTGTGCCAGTCCGGCGACATCCTGGTGGTCAGCCCGACCTCGCCGTGCGAAGACGGTTACTTCGGCGATTTGCTGGCGACCTCGCTGCAGGCGCGCGGCGTGCTGGGCCTGGTGATCGATGCCGGCGTGCGCGACGTGCGCACCTTGCGCGAGATGAATTTCCCGGTGTGGTCGCGCGCCGTCTGTGCCCAAGGCACGGTCAAGGCCACGGTCGGCTCGGTCAACCTGCCGCTGGTCTGCGCCAACCAATTGATCCAGCCCGGCGATGTGATCGTGGCCGATGACGACGGTGTGGTCGCGGTGCCGCGCGAACAGGTGGAGAATGTGATCGAGGCCTGCGCCGCGCGCGCCGCCAACGAAGAACAGAAACGTACGCGCCTGGCAGCAGGTGAGCTCGGCCTGGATATCTACGACATGCGCGCCAAACTGGCCGCTGCCGGACTCATTTACCGCTAAGAAATGCACGCCATGGAAACTTCCCAGCGCGCCATTCCCTGCGCCTTCATGCGCGGCGGCACCTCACGCGGTCCGTTCTTCCTGGCCAGCGATCTGCCGCAGGACGTCGCCACTCGCGACGCCGTGCTGCTGGCGGTGATGGGCTCGCCCGATCCGCGCCAGATCGATGGCCTGGGCGGCAGCGACACGCTTACCAGTAAAGTCGCCATTGTCTCGCCGTCGTCGCTGCCGGGGGTTGATGTCGACTTCCTGTTTGCCCAGGTGGCGGTGGACAAGCCGCTGGTCGACGTCTCGCCCAACTGCGGCAACATGCTGGCCGGGGTGGGGCCGTTCGCCATCGAGCGTGGCCTGGTCGCGGTGTGCGGCGACTGCACACCGGTGGTGATCCACATGGTCAACAGCGGCAACATCGCTACCGCGCTGGTGCAGACCAGCGGCGCGCGTGTGGTGTATGACGGCGCCGCCAGGATCGCCGGCGTGCCCGGCAGCTCGGCGCCGATCACTATCGCCTTCCGCGACACCGCCGGTTCAGCTTGCGGCAGTTTGTTGCCGACTGGCCGCTCGCTGGACGTGTTCGACGGCATCGCCGCCACCTGCATCGACAACGGCATGCCGGTGGTCGTGATGCGCGCCGAGTCCTTCGGCAAAACCGGCCAAGAGACGCCCAAGGAGCTCGACGCCGACCTCGGGTTCAAGCAGCAGCTTGAAATCGTGCGCCTGCAAGCAGGTGAAGCGATGGGCCTGGGCGACGTGCGCGACAAGGTGGTGCCGAAAATGACGCTGATCTCGGCGGCCGTCAACGGTGGTCATATTTCCACGCGCACCTTCATTCCGCATCGCAGCCACAGCGCCATCGGCGTACTCGGCGCGGTCAGCGTCGCCAGCGCCTGCCTGTTGCCGGGTTCGGTGGCAGAAGGCATGGCGCTGCTGCCGCAAGACCATGAAGTCGAGATCTCGGTCGAACATCCGACCGGTGAATTCACTGTGGCGCTGCGTACGGAAAACCAGGGCGGCCAGTTGCGCTTCGTCAGTTCGGGTTTGCTGCGTACGGCGCGCATGCTGCTCGACGGCCAGGTGTATGTGCCGCATCGGGTGTGGCCATGAGCGCAGGGCCGCGTGGGCGTTGTTGTTGCATTTTTCGGTGACCGTTAGCCAAGGAAATCCATGTTCTCCCGTTTTGCTATTTCTCTCGTTTCGCTCCTGTTCGACGGCCTCGCTTTCGGCATGATCCTGTTCCTGATCTCGATCGGCATGTCGATCACCATGGGTGTCATGCGCGTGGTCAACCTGGCGCATTGCGGCTTCGCCATGGCTGGCGGCTACCTGACCTTCATGCTGGTGACGCAGGCGCAATTGCCGTTTGCGGTCGCGGTGCCGCTGGCGGTCGTCGGCACCATGTTGCTCGGCGCGCTGCTCGAGCGTACGGTGTATTCCTGGATCTATGTCCAGAGCGAGCTCGGCCAGGTGCTCATGACCATCGGCCTGACCTTCGTCATGATCGCCACGGCCAACGCCCTGTTCGGTTCCACCATCCAGGACATTCCGGTGCCCGGTGCGCTGCGCGGTACCTTCCACCTCGGTGCGGTCGGCTTGCCGGTGTATCGCCTGTTCCTGATCGCCGTGAGCTGCGCCTGCGCCGTCGCCATCTGGTATGTGCTGGACCGCACCCAGGTCGGCGCCAAGCTGCGCGCGGCGGTCGACAACGCCCGGATGGCCGGCTGCATCGGCATGAACGTCAAGGCCTTCTTCGCCGTCACCTTCGCCATCGGTTGTGGTTTCGCCGGACTGGGCGGCGCGCTCGGCGCCGACATGTTCCCGCTCGAACCGTTTTACGCGCTCAACTACCTGGTGCTGGTGCTGATCGTGGTCTCGGTGGGTGGCCTGGGCAGCATCAAGGGCACGCTGATCGCGGCGCTGGTGCTGGGCATGATCGATACGCTGGGGCGCTACTTCCTGCCGGAAGCGGGCGGTCTGGTGATTTACCTGGCGACGCTGGTGATGCTGCTGGTGCGCCCTCAAGGACTCTTCGGAAGACAAACTACATGAATACCATCGTTCGCCAATTATTGCCTGCCGGGGCGCTGCCGTTCTACCGCCTGCGCCTGGCCGACGTCTTGCCCTGGGTTGTGGCGATTGCCGCGTTCTTCCTGTTCGACACCTATATGTCGATCGGCGCGCAAATCCTGATCATGGTGATCTTCGGCATCTCGCTCGATCTGGCGCTCGGCTTTGCCGGCATCAACACGCTCGGTCACGCCGCCTTCTTCGGCGTCGGCGCGTATGCCGCCGGCTACTTCTCGCTGCACGTCTCGCCGGAACCGCTCAGCGGTTTGCTGGTGGCGGGCGGGTTGGCGGCGCTGATCGGGTTGCTGTCCGGCTGGCTGCTGTTGCGCACCAGTGGACTGGCGCTGCTGATGCTGACCATGGTGACGACCGTAGTGCTGCACGAATTCGCCAATAGCTGGCGTTCGGTCACCGGCGGCGCCGATGGTTTGTCGGGCATGGAGACGGCGCCGCTGCTGGGCCTGTTCTCATTCGACCTGTACGGCAAGACGGCGTATCTGTATGCGCTGGGCGTGCTGTTCGTGGTGTTCTTCGCGGTGCGCATCATCGCCAATTCGCCGTTCGGCCTATCGATCCGCGGCATCCGCGAAAATGCCAAGCGCATGCTGCTGGTTGGCACGCCGGTGCACGCAAAACTGATCCTGGCCTACACCTTGTCGGCGGCGATTGCCGGCGTCGCCGGCGGCCTCAGCGCGCAGATTACGCGCACCGTCAGCCTCGACCTGCTGAGCTTCCAGCTGTCCGGCAATATCCTGATCATGCTGATCGTCGGCGGCGTCGGCCGCCTGTACGGCGCCTTCATCGGGATTCCGTTGTACATGTTGCTGTTGGACCGCGCTGCCGCCATCGATCCTTTCCATTGGATGTTTTTCGTCGGTATCGCCTTGATCCTGCTGGTGCGTTTTGCGCCGGGCGGCTTGCTGGCGTTGACCGCACAGCTGTATGCCCGCGTGCGCGGCCGTCTCGCCGTCAATTTCGCCAAGGAGCCGCAATGAATCTCGCCTCACGCATGGATGCGTTGCCTGCCCAGCCGCTTTCATCGGGCTCTTCAGCGGCATTCGCAGCGGCATCAGCGAGCGCCGCGTGCGCGCTGGAAACGCGCGGACTATGCAAGCGTTACGGCGCCATTGAAGTCACCCGTAACGTTGACCTGCGCATAGAGCGCGGCGCACGCCACGCCCTGATCGGCCCCAATGGCGCCGGCAAGACCACCTTCGTCAACCTGGTCACCGGCATGGTGGCGCCGACGGCCGGCAGTATCTACCTGGACGGACGCGAGGTCACCCTGGTCAGTGCGCAAAAGCGCGTCGTCGGCGGCCTCGCGCGCACCTTCCAGATCAATACGCTGTTTACTGAACTGACCGTGGCGGAAAACATCGCCATCCCGCTGGTCCAGCGCCTGGGCCTGGGCTGGAAGCTATGGGGCAAGCCGGCACATCACGCCGGCGTGGTGGAAGAAGCGGCGGCGCTGCTGGAACAACTCGGCCTGCTGCCGCTGGCGTCGCGCCGCGTCAATGAGCTGGCTTACGGCCAGCGTCGCATGATCGAGATCGCCATTGCGCTGGCGCTCAAGCCGCAAGTGTTGCTGCTGGATGAACCGGCGGCCGGCATTCCCAATGGCGAGAGCGGCATGATCCTCGACCTGCTGGAGCGTCTGCCCGAGCACATCTCCATCCTCTTTATCGAACACGACATGAACCTGGTATTTCGTTTCGCCAAAAAAATCACCGTACTGGTCGAAGGCAGCGTGCTGACCGAAGGCACGCCGGCCGAGATCCGCGCCGACGAGCGCGTACGCAATGTCTACCTGGGGCGTCGTCATGGCTAAGCTGCTTGACATCCATCATCTCAGTGCCGGCTATCGCGATGCCATCGTCATCGACGATCTCTCATTCTGCATTGCGCAGGGCGAAGCGGTCAGCCTGCTGGGCCGCAACGGCGTCGGCAAGAGCACCTTGCTGGCCACCATGATGGGTTTGACCACCGTCAGCAAGGGCGCGCTCGAATTCGAAGGCAACAACATCGGCCACATCGCCAATTACCAGCGCAACCGCATGGGCCTCGGTTACGTGCCGCAAGAGCGCGAAATCTTTCCCTCGCTGACCGTGGAGCAAAACATGCGCGTCGCCGCACGTCCCGGCGAATGGAGCATCGCTGCGGCGTACAAGCTGTTTCCGCGCCTGCAGGAACGTCGCAACAACTACGGCAACCAGTTGTCCGGCGGCGAGCAGCAGATGCTGGCGATGGCGCGCGCGCTGGTCGGCAATCCCAAGCTGCTGTTGCTGGACGAACCGCTGGAGGGCTTGTCGCCGGTGATGATGGATATCCTGCTCGACGCCGTCAAACAACTCAAGCAAAGCGGGCTCACGCTGATCCTGGTGGAGCAGCATGCCCACCTGGCGCTGGAAGTCACCGAGCGCGTGGTCATCATGGATCGCGGCCGCATCGTGCATGACGGTCGCAGCGACTTGCTGCTCAAGGACGATGCCACCATGCACCAATTGCTGGGCCTGGCGCATGAGCATGGCGCCGAGGCAGTACGCAAGCCCGACCTCAAACTCGCGAGTTGAGCGCCATGGACGCAATGCAAGCGCTGCTGATCGAGCAGCAATGCCGACGCTTGATCCACCGCTACGCCTACCTCAACGACGAGCGCGATTTCGATGCGCTGATCGACTTGTTCACCGATGACGCCATCCTGTATCGCCCGTCGGCGCCGACCACGCCGCTGCCGGGACGCGATACTGGCAGCGTTTCGCAGCAGGCCCGCCGATGTGCGCACCTTCCACCTGTGCAGCGACGTCATCGTCGATGTCGATGACTGCGAGCATGCCCGTGCGCGCTCGCGCATCGTGCTGTTGTCGGGGCCGCGTTCGGAGGTGGGGGCGATCAGCGTGGATGCCGTATCCAAACCACCCGCACCGGGCACCTTCGACGATCGTCTGCGGCTGACGGCGCAAGGCTGGAAGTTCGTCGAACGGCGCGGTGCGTTCTGGATTTAGCGGTGAGGAAACCTGGTTTTCCGATTTGTCATAAGCAGATTAGATCGACCCTCACGGCAATCGGCAACTAAGGCGAGCAAGGCCGTCGATAGAATGATCCACGCTGTATCAACCCTACGAGCACAGCGAAATTTTTGCATCTCGCATGACGACGACGACAGCAAGATCGATTGCGTCGCGAAGAAAAATCAACAAACAGAAAACCCCTGGAGGAGACCCTAAGATGAAGAAATCAGTACGCGCCGGCAAGGCGATAGGTGCAATCAGTGCAATCGGCGCGATCGCGGCAAGTTTGCTGGCCCCCTCGGCAATGGCGCAATCGCAGGTCACGATTTACGGTTTGATCGACACCGGTGTCGAGTACGTCACCAACGCCAATGCGGCCGGCAATTCGGTTGTCAAGATGCCGTCACTGACCGGCTCGTTTCCTTCGCGTATCGGCTTCAGGGGCACCGAAGACCTGGGCGGCGGGCTGCAGGCGATGTTCGTGCTGGAAGCGGGCCTGGCGGTCGACACCGGCGGCATGGGGCAGGGCAATCGCCTGTTCGGACGCCAATCCTATGTCGGCCTGAAGAACGCCACGCAAAGCGTCATGCTGGGCCGTCAGATCAATATGACTTACCTGTCGACGCTGAAGTCCGACGTCATGGGGCCGAACATCCACAGTATCGGCAACCTCGACGCTTACTTGCCGAACGCACGTAGCGATAACGCCATTGGATATCTCGGCACCTTCTCCGACGTGACCGTGGGCGCGACTTACAGCTTCGGTCGCGACGCCACCGCTGCAGGCGGTCCGGCCTCGACCAACTGCGCCGGCGAGACTGCCGGCGACAGCAAGGCCTGTCGCCAGTACACCGGCTTGCTGGGCTATGACAACAAGTCCTTTGGCGTCAACCTGGCGTACGACAAATTGAACGGCGGCCCCAACGCGATCTTCGGCCTGAACAACAGCAGCTACACCGATACCCGCATCGGCCTGCATGGTTACTTCATGCTCAGCGATGCCCGCATCGGCCTGGGTGTGCTGGATCGCAAGACGCAGGCGGCGACCAAGAGCGATTCCGATTTGTACTACCTCGGCCTGAGCTATCCGTTCACCGTGGCGCTGGTGCTGGATACCCAGATCTCGCGCCTGAAGTTCAAGGGCACGGCGAACGCCGCCACGCTTTCGGTGGCGCGCCTGACCTACAGCCTGTCCAAGCGCACCGCCTTGTACACCTCGGTCGGCTATATCAAGAATTCGGGCACGTCGGCGATCGCAGTCGACGCTGGCGGCACTGTCGGCACCGGCATGAACCAGCTGGGCGTCATGACCGGTATTCGCCACACGTTTTGATTTCTTGAGGAGCTGGCATCACTGCCAGCAGCGTGTCGTCTGTTTGGACGGCACGCTTTTTTGATTTTGACGATTTACTTTTGCCAGCCGCGCGGCCGCGCCAGTGTGAAGTTGGCGTCGCTGCGGGTGCGGCCGTACCAGTCGCCGCCCATGCGCGACAACAGATTCAGTTTGTCGGGATCCGGCAATTGCTTGTCGTTGAGGATGCGTTCGTCGAAATGCGCGGCCAGTACGCGCGCCAGCACAATGTAGCAAGAAGGCTGCGCGGCCGGATAGGGCGTACAGCTGGCCAGTTCGCATTCCAGGCTGACCGGCGCCGCTGCCACGCGCACCGGTCGCACCAGCGATGACGGCAGCGAGGCGATGCCGCACTGCTCGAACTCGCTGACCTCGGCGTCATACGAAAACGAGGTTTCGTTCATGGCGTCGGCCATGTCGTAGTCGACCAGATTGATCACCAGTTGCCCGGTTTCCTGCACATTGCGTACGGTGTCTTTCATGCTGCCGTCGCGCTGCACCAGCGGCGAAATCATCACGGTCGGCGGCTTGCCGGTGATCATCTGGAAGAAGCTGAACGGCGCCAGGTTGCTGACGCCGGCGGCGGAAACGGTGGCCACCCAGGCGACCGGGCGGGGAATCACGGCCGAGGCCAGCCAGCTATAGGCCTGGCGCGGATCGACCTGGGAAAAGTCTAAAAACATGTGTACTCCATGACGGATGGATGCAAATGATACGTTGAAACAGCGGGGGATTGGCCTGCAGCGCCTATTTGATCTGCTTCAAGAAGTCGCGGGATATCTGGCACGGCAGCTGCTCGGGTCGGTATACTGTAACGTGTAAGCTTCTTTTATGGGGTTTGCCATTGCCGCGAAGACGTCGCGGCCCAGCTCGATTGAGGTAATTATCCGTGCCCAAAAGCAAGAACATCCAGCAAGAACCGGCAGCACCGCTTTCAACCCTTGGCGGCTACCATTTTTCCGAGCAGATTGGCCATTTGTTGCGTCGTGCCTACCAGCGCCATGTCGCGATTTTTCAGCAGCATATTTTGGATTCTCAACTGACCGCCGCCCAGTTTGTGACCATGTGCGCGATTCAGGAGCACGGCACGTGTTCGCTGAGCGATATCGTCAAAACGACCGCGATCGACCAGGCCACCATCCGCGGCATTATCGAACGGCTCAAACTGCGCGAACTGATTGTGCTGTCGCATGACGCCGCCGACCGGCGCAAAGTGCTGGTGACGCTCAGCCACGCCGGTGTATCCCTGGTCGGCTCGACGGTGCCGCATGCTGCCGATATCACGGAGGCAACCTTCGGCAATCTCAATCCGGCCGAACGTGTCGCCATTACTTACCTGTTGCGCAAGATGATCGCCGATGACGGCGAAGCTGCCTGAGCCTCTGCTGCTCAGACAGCAGGCTGAGCCAGGGCCTGCAGTATTTTCTGCGCGCTGAACGGCGGCGCGCGGAAGCGTCTGCCGGTGGCGTCAAACAAGGCGTTGGCCAGCGCTGCCGCGCTTGGTACCGAGGCCGACTCGCCGGCGCCCAGCGGCGCTTCGCCCTGGCGTTCCATCAAGAGCAATTCTATCGGCGGTACTTCGCCGAACTTCAATATCGGATAGGCGCCCCATTCAAGGCTGTCGACGCCGTGTGCGCCAAAGTGCACCTGTTCCTTCAATACCCGGCTCAGCGACTGAATGATGTTGCCGTGCATTTGATGTCGCACGCCGTCGGGATTGATCATCATGCCGGTATCCTGGCCCACCACGATGTTTTTGACGACCAGCGTTCCGCTGCGCGGATCGACGCAGATGTCGATGATCCATGCCGACCAGGCCGCACCGAAACCCGGAAACTTGCTGTGCACGTAGCGCGCATAGGCGACGCCGCGTCCGTGCAGCAGGCCGTCGCCCTGGATCGTGCCGCGTGAGCCGGCAGCACCGTGCCGCCATTGCGCGCGCTCGGCCACTGCTTGCAACAGAGCGACGGCGCGTTTATCGTCGAGATGGCGCAAGCGATATTCCAGCGGATCGGCGCCGGCATGGTGCGCGAGTTCGTCGATGAACGCGTCATGTGCAAACGAGTTCGGCAGTGCCGACACCCCGCGTAACCATGCGGATCTGACGATGGGCGCGGTGTCGTCGCAGGCGATGCGGGTGTGTTGATAACGATAGGGCGGCACCGAGGTCCGGTCGCCCATTTCCAGCACCCGCGGCTGCGCAGTCATCGCGCCCGTCAGCAGCAGTGCCAGCGTGGGGGCGTCGTTGGACGGATAGCGTGTGATGAAGTCATAGGCGCCCAGATTGCCATCGGCCGCCACCGACCCGCGCACGCACATCAGCTGCGCCGCACCTTTCGGCTCCCAGGCATGTTCTTGTTCGCGCGTGAGTTGTACGCGCACCGGACGGCCTGTCGCGCGCGACAGCAAGGCGGCATCGGCGCCGACGTCATCGGCGCAGTTGCGACCGTAACAGCCGGCCGCTTCCATGCGAATGACTTCAATACTGCCTTCGTCGAGTTGCAACAGGTGCGCCAGATCGATGCGCAGCACATGCGGATTTTGTGTGCCGGACCAGACGGTCAGCCGGTCTTTTGTGAAATCTGCCAGCGAGCAGGAGGGGCCAATCGAGGCGTGCATCTGATACGGCCAGACATAGCTGCGCTCCAGCACCACCTGGTTGTCGGCCGCAGCCAGTGCGACGGCGGCATCGCCTTGTTGCCGGAGTTCGCGCCGCACCGACGGCAGCGCCTGCAGCATGGTTTCCAGATCGGCCATGGCGGGCAAGGGCGGCTGTACCTTCCATTGTATTTTCAGCTCGCGCGCAGCGCGCTGCGCCTGCTCTTCGCGTTCGGCGACGATGCCGATGAAATCGCCCTGCACCACCACCTTGACGATGCCGGGCAAGTGACGGATCGACGTTTCATCGACGCTGATCAGGCTGGCGCCGACAAAGGCGCCGCCATCGCGTCCCGCGTAGGGCGGGCGCACCACCCGACCGTGCAGCATGCCGGGCAGGCGCATGTCGTGTACGTATACCAGCGCGCCGGTGATCTTGGCGGGAATGTCGACGCGCCGCGTGCTGCGGCCGACCACGCGATATTGATCGACCGGCTTGAGTGCGACGTGGTCCGCCGACAGCGGCAGTTCGATGCGTTTGCCGTGCAGCAGATGGGCGTAGCTGATGCTTCTTGTTGCATCTCCCTCGACGCTGACGACGCCGTCGCGCACTTGCAGCAGGGCGACCCCGGCCGACAGATAGTCAGCCGCCAGCGCCAGCAACTGATGGCGCGCCTGTGCGGCCGCCTTGCGCAACGGCACCGCAGAGATCTGTAGCGTCGCGCTGGCGATCGTCGGTCCCTGGTTGGGTGCCTCTTCGGTGTGGCCGAGCACCATGCTGACCCGCTCCGGCGCGAGGTCGAGTTCTTCGGCGACAATTTGCGCCAGCGAAGTGCGAATGCCGGTGCCCAGGTCGACGTGGCCGTTGAAGGCCATCACGCGGCCATCGCCGAACATGGCGATGAAGACGTCGGGATCCGACGGCAAATAGGAAGAGGCCGCCCCCGGTTGACCCGGCGCCGCTGGCGCAGCCGGTTGCGGCGCGCGCGTCACCAGCAGCACGTCGTCGCTGTGCAATAAGCGGCGGCGTGTTTCGCTCGGTACGGAAAGCGCCGATGCGCTGCGATCGTGCGGAGGCTGCCGGTCCATCGATTCCTTCCCCTGTTGCCCTATGTGCTGTTCTGTTGATCAGGCCTTGCCGGCGCGCGCAGTGGCGTCCAACGCGTCGCTCAATGGCAATACTGTCGCATATTTTTGCGCCATGTCGAACAAGTTTGCCTCATGCGGCGCAATCGCGCGGTCGCCCACGCAATCCGATACCACCAGCGGGCGGAATCCCCACGACATCGCATCCACCACGCTGGCGCGCACGCAGCCGCTGGTGACGGCGCCGGCCACCAGCAAGGTCTGCACGCCATGCTGCGTCAGCCACGGCGCCAGCGTGGTACCGAAAAATGCCGACGGCACGGTCTTGCGCACCACCAGTTCGCCGGCGGCTGGCGTCAGCTGCGGCACGATGGCGCTGGTGGGCGTATGTTCGGTGAGCGTCACCATGCCGGGCACCTTGATGCCGAAAATGTTGCGATCCGAGGCGTCGTCGGCAAACACGATGCGGCTATGCGCCACCGGCCAGCCTTGCGCGCGTGCATGCGCCAGCAGCTTTTCGGTCTGCGCGATGGCGGGCGCGATGTTGCCGCCGCCGAATACCGCCGGATCGGCGAAGCCGTTGACGAAATCGACGATCAACAGGCCGAACGGCGCCTTGGCTTCCAGCGTCTGGCCGAAGCCCTGGCGTTGATAGGTTGCTGCTTCCTGATGCATGATCCTGCTCCTTGTCGAAGTAAGTGGTGACTAACTGTTGTCGTCGCCGTATTTGAAACCATCCAGCACCTTGCCGTTGCGCACCACGGCTTCGCCGTCGAGCGACACGGTGCAGCGGCGCAGCGGGATGTCGATATGGCAAGCGGTATTGCGGCTGCCGCCTGCCTCATTGTTGGGGCCGAACGAAAACAGGAAATTGCCTTCGTAAGCGCGCGCATCCATGCCGATGGTCGCTTCGCGGTCGTACATCGCCAGCGTCGACCAGTGCGCACGCGGCTGCAAGCCCCAGCCGATATGCGACATGGCGTAGGCCTCCGGATCCTTGAAGGAGGCCATGTATGCGCTGAGCAACTCGGCGTCGACGCCGCCTTCGATATTGGTCACGAAGCCCTTGCGCACCGATACGTAGATGGGTTCCTGCGCATACGATTTCATCGGCAGCAGGATATCGCCGCGATCAATGACGAGCGTGCCTTCGGTGCCGCGTTCGTTCGGCCAGGTCAGCACGAAGCCGCTCGGCCAATGATCCCAACGGCCGGGGGCATCGACAAAGCCGTATTCGCTGATCACCGGAAACTCGCCGAGCGGACAGCGCAGGTCGGTGCCGGCTTCGGACGTGATATGCATTTGTTTTGCGCCTTCGAGCTTCTGCGCCGCTTGCGTCACGCGGCGCTTGTCGTCAGCGCTCGGCACCATGCGCACCAGCACTTCGGGCGGCTCCACCGCGAGCAGGATCTTGGTGCCGGCTTTCAGGATGTCGTGCTGTTCCGGCGAAAACAGCAGCGTCATCAGGTCCAGCACCAGGTCGCTTTCCTTGAGGGCGGCGATGGCCGCGCGGTTGCCGGTCAGCGGCGTGGTGCCGAGATAAGCCAGTGAATCGCGACTGAGCGCTTTCTCGGCGTTGACCGGTTGCAGGTCGAGCCGGTTGGCGGTGGCGCCCAGCAGGCCGACCGCAGTGAGCGCCGTCGACAGGGTTTGCGGATGCGTGGAACTGCTGGTCAGCACCGTCACTATGTGCCCGGGTTGGAGCTGGGAAAGCGTCAATACCTGCTTCCAGGCTTGAATCAGATCGTAGTCGCTGACGGCCATGGCGGGTCCTTTCTTTGGTTAACTATTTACAGCGTCGCGCCGAGGAAATCGCCGAACGCAGCATAGAAGCCTGCTTCGTCATCCCAGGGAATCATGTGGCCGGCGTGGTCGACGCGGGCGACGCCGACTTGCGGCAGCAGCGAGCGGATTTCGTCGATGTCGGCCGGCAACAGCACCTCGCCGCGCCCGGCCACGATCAGCAATGCCGGGATCTTCACTGCCGGCAAATGCTGGTGCACGTCGTCGCTGTGGAATCCTTCAAAACTGGCGATCACCGCGCGCTCGTCGCAGGTGTGCAGCCATTCGGCACGCAGGCGCAACTGCTCTTCGCTCCAGGTCGGGCAGAAGGCGCGCATCTGCTCGATGCTGCAGCCTTCGCGCGCCAGCTTCATCGAATCGACATACCACGGCAGTTTGGATGGGTAGGCGCGACGGCCCGGACCGGATACCGGCGGGTCGATCATGACCAGGGCGTTGAGCCCGCGTGGACGATGTGCCGCAGCGCGGATGCCGATGCGTCCGCCCATCGAGTGGCCGACGATGGCATAGCTGTGCAGGCCGAGCGCGTCAGCGAAAGCGATCACGTCATCGGCTTGCGCCTCCAGGCTGTAGTCGAGCTGGTCCGACGCCGCCGATAGGCCGCGACCGCGCACGTCCAGCACATAGGTATCGAATTCGCGGCCGAAGCGCTCGCCGACGAAGCTCCAGGTAATCGCCGGGCTGGTGATGCCGGGCACGATGATGACGGCATCGCGCCGGGTACGTGGGCCTTGCTGGCCGCCGTAGCGCAAGTAGTGCTGGCGGATGCCGTTGGCGCGCAGGTTGGCGCCGTAAAGAAAGGTACTGGTCATGGTGATGCCTCGATCTCTTGATATTTCAATATGCGCCGGACAGCAAAGCGCCCGCGCCCGGGACGATGGGTTCGAGTTGCAGGCGCTTGAGCATGGCGTAAGTCGTGGCGACGGCGGCGGTGATGACCGGCTTGCCTGTCATCGCTTCGACCTGCGCGATCACCGGCAACGACGGCATCTGCACGCAGGCCGACAGCACGATGGCATCGACCTGGCGGGTGTCCATTTCTGCGACGATGGCTGGTAGGCGGGCCGGATCGTGACGGCCGACTTCCAGGTTGTCGGGGATTTCCAGCGCGCGCCAGTCGACCACGTCATAACCTTCATGGCGGATGTAGTCGACCACCAGCTCGGTCAGCGGCTTCATATAGGGCGCCACCACCACGATGCGTTTGGCGCCGATTACTTTGAGTGCATCGATCAGTGCGCCGGCGCTGGTGACCACCGGGGCATCGGCGCCGTTGGCGGCGGTGTGTGCGGTCAGGCGTTGTTCCGACTGGCGGTGATAGCCGCGTCCCATGGCCATGATCGCCACCAGGCAGGCGTAGCCCAGCACGTCGACGCGGGCATCGCTCAACTCCACGGCGCAGCGGTCGGACTCGCCATCCATCGCGGCTAATTCTTCCTTCACCACCTTCTTCATGCGCATGCGGCTGGAGTGAAACGTGAAGCGTTCAGGACGAATCATCTGGCGCGCCATCAGCATCGCCGGGATCTCGGTTTCCATGGTGGTGTTTGAGCTCGGCACGATCTGGCCGATGCGGTACGGCTTTTGCATTTGTTATCTCCAAGTGGGTGATGTTGTTCGTGGAAAATAGTGCTTCCCCTACGAAATATATAGTGCATACGCTATATTTAATCATTTTGTGGAAATTGGCAAGAATCCTTTGGTGCTTCTTTAAATTTGTTCATGATCGTCCAAAATGGTGATATTGACGCGCTAAATTGGCGCACTGAAAAATAATTCGCACAGAAAAAGTGAGTTTAAAGTTCATAAAAACATTTTCTTTACTTTGAAAAAAGCAGTGTGTACACTCAATTTCAATTCATCGGGCCAGGCTCGATTTTCACCCACAGTTAGGAGATTGATTGTGCAAAAATCACCGCGCATTGCCGTCATCGGTGCCGGATTAGGAGGCGCAGCCGCTACCGCGCTGCTGCAAAAGGCAGGCTTCAATGTTCGCCTGTATGAACAGGCTCCCGTATTTTCCCGTCTGGGCGCCGGCATCCATCTGGGGCCGAACGTCATGAAGGTCATGCGTCGCATCGGCATCGAAGATGCGCTCAACGCCACCGGCTCGCATCCTGATTTCTGGTTCAGCCGGGATTGGAAGAGTGGCGAGGAAATCGCCAGGATTCCGCTCGGCGACTACGCCTTGTCGCATTACGGTTCGAGCTACCTGACCGTGCATCGCGGCGATTTTCATGCACTGATGATTGAGGCGATCCCGCAAGCGTTGTTGACATTCAATAAACGCCTGAGCAAGGTGGAAGACAAGGGCGATGTGGTGCATCTGCACTTTGCCGACGGCAGCATGGAAGAGGCCGACATCGTGATCGGCGCCGACGGCATCAATTCCAAGATCCGCGACACGCTGCTGGGCGCCGAGCTGCCCAAGTACACCGGCTATGTCGGCCACCGCGCCGTGTTCCCGGTGGCGGGTGTCAAGGGTTTTACCCATGACCTGTGCACCAAGTGGTGGTCCGACGACCGTCACATGATGGTGTACTTCGTCACGGGCAGTAAAGATGAAGTCTATTACGTCACCGGCGTGCCTGAAGCCACCTGGGATATGAGCAAGAGCTGGGTGCCGAGCAGCCGCGATGAAATGCTGGCCGCCTTCGACGGCTGGCATCACGGCGTGCAGTCGCTGATCGAAGCTAGTGAAAATATCACCAAATGGCCGCTGCTGGAACGCGACCCGCTGCCGCTGTGGAGTCGCGGTCGCCTGGTGTTGCTGGGTGACGCCTGCCATCCGATGAAGCCACACATGGCGCAGGGCGCGGCCATGGCGATCGAAGACGCCGCCATGCTCACGCGTTGCTTCCAGCAAGTCGGTCTGACCGATTTCGCCACGGCGTTTGCGTTGTACGAAGCCAATCGCGCCGAACGTGCCGGCAAAGTGCAACTGGTTTCCCACAACAACACCTGGTTGCGTGACAATGAGAATCCCGACTGGTGTTTCGGTTATGACGTCTTTAATGTGCCGCTGGTGGAGCCTGTCAGCACGGCGCCGGTGGGATGACGGCAAGCCGGATATTTGCAGAGAGTAAATAAAGAGTAAAGAAGTCGCCACGGAGTTGAAACAACCGGATCAGCCAGCAACCATTTTCTAAACTTGCCATGTCAGCTTCCCGTCCACTGTCGATAGAGGTCAATCGCGTCCGGCATCAGCTGGACGTCGCGCCCGACGTTCCCTTGCTGAACGTCTTGCGCAACGACCTCTGCCTGAATGGACCGAAGTTCGGCTGTGGTCTTGGCGAGTGTGGAGCCTGTACGGTGCTGGTCGACGGCGTGGCGGCGCGTTCTTGCGTGATTCCGCTGGCTGGCGTCGCCGGTCGCAGCATCACCACGCTGGAAGGCCTGGCGAGCCTCGCCGACGACTGCACCATGCAGCTCGATCCGGTGCAGCAGGCCTTTATCGACGAGCAGGCCGCACAGTGCGGTTATTGCATCAATGGCATGATCATGACGATCAAGGCATTGCTGTTGCGCAAGCCCGAACCCAGCGAGCAGGAGATCCGCTCGGAATTGGAATTCAATCTGTGCCGCTGCGGCACGCACGTGGAAATCATGCGCGCCGCCTTGCGCGCCGTGCAACTCAACCAGGCCGCAGCCAGCGGCGAGGCGCATTCATGAGCGACGCCGCCCTGAGCATTTCAGCTGCGGCGCCGGAGGCAGCGCAACTGTGCTACGGCCGTGTGCTGCGACCGCCGCGCCTGGACTGGAACGGCAGCGATTACACCGGCATGCATCTGGCCTGGTGCGACGCCGACGCGCTCGCCGGTTTGCCGGGCGACGTCAGGCTGCTGGTGCGCGGCGACTTCGTCGGCGTCGTCGCGACGGAAGATCGCCATGCCTTGCATGCCATCGCGCAACTGCGGGTGCGCTGGAAGGCGCATGACGCCGCCCCGCAGTCCTTGCCGGCCGAGCGCCTGCAACGCACCGTCTATGCCCATGGCGATGTCGACGCGATGCTGGGGCAGACGTCTTCCCTGGAGCGTTCTTATCAATGGAGCACCGATGGCGCCTTGCCGGATGCCGGCGATGCCGCATTGACCGCCATTGCCGACTGTCGCCCCGAGGGCGCGGCGGTGTGGACATCCTCCTTGCTGCCGCCGCTGGTACGGCGCTATCTCGGCGCGCTGCTCGGTATGCCGGCATCGATGGTGCAATTGGGGGTGGCGCAACGCCTGGTCGAACACGTCGACACTGCGGAAAATCAATCGAACCTGGCGATCCGGCAAGATGTCGCCGCCGATGCCGCACTGCTCTCCTCCGCATTCGGCTGCGCGGTTTGCGTGACGCTGTTGCCGGAACAGAGCGGTGTCATGGCGCATCGCATGGTGGCGCAGATTGAGGCTGCAATCGATGGCGCCATCCAGGCCTATCGTCACACCGCACAGGCGACGACTACGCACAGGCCGCCGCTGGCCTTGCTGCTCACGGCGATTGCCAATCCGGTGACCGATGCGGAGCTTGCCGAATTTTCGGCGCAATTGCCGCCGTATGACTATGCGCATCTTGAACTGGCCCGGCACGGCATTGGAAACATCGACGACGAGCACCGCGCCGCCCACGTCTTCGCCCACGAATCTTTTATCGATGAAGCGGCGCGGCTGGCCGGCGCGGATCCTGTGCAATTCCGCCTGCATCATATCGAGGGTACCGATGCAGCAAGCGATGAACGTGGCGCTGCCCTGGTGCGTGCGGTTGCCAGGCAAGCCGGCTGGAATCTGTCTGCGGTCGCAAAATCCTCCGGCAATATCTTGCGTGGACGCGGCTTCGCCTATGCACGCGTGATCGAGGAAGACAGCCAGCCCGAGGGCGCGCGTCGGCAGTGGTCCGCCTGGGTCGCCGATGTTGAATACGATCGCGATAGCGGCGACCTGAGCGTGACGCGGGTGGTGGTGGGGCAGGATGTGGCAGAGACGGGCGCTCAGGCCGGCGCCTTGCGCCAGCTTGATGACGACGCCGTACGCGACGGCGCGCAACTGGCCATGCGTGGTTTGCTGAGCGCCGACAACGCCTTCGATACCTGGGCCAAGCAGCAATACGGCGTCAGCGTGCCAGCGTCCGCGCAGGCTTTGTTGCCGACAGTAGAGGTGGTCGGTTTGCCGGCGCATCTTGCCGCTGCGGCTGACGGCAAAGTGCCGGGGCCGCTGCGGCTGACTGCCAACCAGGCATTTTCCTTGCCGGCTGCCGCTGCCGTGGCCAACGCCATCCACGACGCCACCGGCATCCGCCTGCGCTCGGCACCGTTCAGCAGCGAGCAATTGCGGCTGGCGCTGGGCGACCAGGGGCCGGCAAAGAAGAACAAACTTGGCTGGAAAGGCGGCGTTTTCGGCGGCGTCGCGGCGACGTTGGCCGGCCTGTTCGTCATGGCTTCGCCCTGGCGCGCCGAGATCAAGCCGGTCGCCGCCCCCGACCGGACGCTATATTCGGCCGCCACGATTGCGCGCGGAAAACTGGTCGCGACCGCCGGCGATTGCGTGGTCTGCCACACCGCACCCAACGGCGTGCCCAATGCCGGCGGCCATGCGCTAGAGACGCCGTTCGGCACGGTCTACAGCACCAACATCACACCCGATGAAAAGCACGGCATCGGCAACTGGTCCTTCGTCGCGTTCGAACGCGCGATGCGCGAAGGCATACATCGCGATGGACGTCAGTTATATCCGGCGTTTCCCTATACCGCATTCGCCAAGATCAGCGATGCCGACATGCAGGCGCTGTACGGCTATCTGATGGCGCAGGAAGCGGTCGCTTATGCGCCGCCGCCAACCAGGCTGGCGTTTCCGTTCAGCGTGCGCCCCTTGATGGCGGGGTGGAACTTGCTGTTTCACAAGAACCAGCAATTCGTTGCCGACACCACGCGATCGGCACAATGGAACCGCGGCGCCTATCTGGTGGAAGGCGCAGGCCATTGCAGCGCCTGCCATTCGCCGCGCAACATGCTCGGCGCTGAAAAAGGCGGCCGCGCCTATCTCACCGGCGGCATGGCCGACGGTTGGGAAGCGCCGGCGCTGACCTCGCTGTCGAAGGCCCCGCTACCGTGGAGCGAAACCGAATTGTTCAGCTACCTGCGTACCGGATTTTCACAGCAGCACGGCGTCGCCGCCGGCCCGATGGCGCCGGTCGTGGCTGAACTGGCGCAATTGCCGGCCGACGATGTACGCGCCATTGCACACTATCTGGCGTCGTTCAACGAACCGGCGGTGCAAGAGAATACAGCAGTCCAGACCGCGACCGCAGCGACGAATATCGCCGCGGCGAATGTGCAAAAGATGTCAACCGTTTTCCCGGCGCCCGGCGCCAACCTGTATCGCGGTTCTTGCGCCGTCTGCCATCAGGGCGACACCGGTCCGACGCTGTTCGGCGTCAAGCCCTCGCTGTCGGTCAACACCAATCTGCACAGTGCCACGCCGGACAATCTGATCCGCGTGATCTTGCAAGGCATACGCGAGCCGGCCAATCCCGAGTTGGGTTACATGCCCGGTTTTGCCGACAGTTTCAACGATGCGCAAATGGTGGATTTGTTGACGTACCTGCGCGCGAGTTTCGCCGCAGATAAACCGGCCTGGCCGGATCTGAAAGCAGACGTGGCGCGAATACGAGAGGCCGCCAGAGCCGCAGCGCCAATGCACTGACGCTTACAGCACGAGCGTATCAACCTACTGACGAACGACAAACGGAATTTCCATAACTTGAGTGGAAGGGGCGGGGCATGCTTGCGAATTTGGTAGTGACCGGTCACAACGCCGTTGCCGGGCGCGAGGAAGACCTTCATCTCGGTGAGGATGAATACCTCATTACGCGCACCGATCCGGAAGGCAAGATGGTGTACCTGAATGCAGCCTTCGTTGCACGCAGCGGTTACAGCCATGACGAATTGCTGGGTCAACCGGCCAGCCTGATGTATGCGCCGGATACGCCGCCGCAAGTCGGCACCGACCTGTGGCGCACCGTCAAGGCGCAAGGTGCATGGACCGGCGTCATGCGTCATCGCCGCAAGGACGGCCGTTGTTTCTGGGCCAGCGCGACGATCACGCGCACCATGGTCGATGGCGTCCATGTCGGTCATACCACCGTGCGCACGCGCGCCGCGCTGTCCGACGTCGCCTTGATGGCGCAATTCTCTCAACAACTGGCGGCACGCCGTCGCAGCCAGCGCAAGCTCCGCGCCGGCATCCTGGTGCGGCGCGCACCATTCGGCTGGTGGCGCCTGCTCAGTGCGCCCAGCCTGCATGTGCGCTTGCTGACGGCACAAAGCCTGAACGCCCTGGTGCTGGTGCTGGCGGCATATGCCGTCGCCACTGCGTGGCCGCACTACGAGCAGGCATCGATGCTGACCTTGCTGCTCAGCCTGTTGCTGGTGTTGACGCTGATTGCCATCGGCAGCCGCGTGCGTACGCCGCTCAAGGATGTGCTGGCCCACGCCCGCAAGATCGGCGCCGGCGACCTTACCAGCAGTATCGACAGCGATCCGCATCGGCGCGACGAAATGTCGGCGCTGGCATCGAGCATGGGCGTGATGCAAAAAAGTTTGGCCAATCTGGTGCATGACTTGCGCACCGGCGTGCGTACCGTGGATGTCGCCGCAGGAGAAATCTCGGACGCCAATCTCGATCTGGCGGCGCGCACCGAACAGACGGCGGCGGCGGTTGAACAGACCGCTTCCAAGATGAACGATCTCAACGCCATCGTGCAACAAAATGCCGCCAGTGCAGTGCAGGCGCATGCGCTGGCCAGCGGCTCTTCAGGCGTTGCCGCGCAGGGCAAGGAAATGGTCAGCAAGGTGGTGGCCACCATGGACGACATTTCGCGCAGCGCGGTCGAGATCGCCACTATCTCTTCGGTGATCGACGGCATCGCATTCCAGACCAATATTCTCGCGCTCAACGCGGCGGTCGAAGCGGCGCGCGCGGGGACGCACGGTCGCGGCTTCGCGGTGGTGGCCGCCGAGGTGCGCAGTCTGGCGCAACGCAGCGCGCAGGCGGTGCAGGAAATCAATCAATTGCTGGCGCAGTCGGAGCAGCGCGTAGCGGCCGGCGTCAAGCTGGCGCGCGAAGCCGGGGCAACCATGCAGGAGGCGGTCAGCTCAGCCGCGCAGGTGGCGCAGATCATCGGCCAGATCGCCGACGCATCCGCTGCGCAAAGCCGCGATATCGGCCAGGTCAACGAGGTCATCGCGCAGATCGACGACGCGGTGAAGCAGAACGCCGCGATGGTGGAGCAGGCCGCTGCAGCCGCCGCATCGCTGGCCGGGCAAAGCAAGAAACTGGACGGATCGGTTGCCATGTTCCGTTCCAAAAGATAAGGGTTTGCGGGGCAGCAGCATGCGGGACGGCCGGCCTGCATGCTGCTGCCTCAAGAGGTCCGCTCACTTACCTGACTCATCCACGGCGAGGGGCCGCGAGGAGGGGCGTGTGCGGACGGCAGTGCAAGGGGAAGCAGCGGGCAATTCATCAACCAGCATAGGGAAGGCATCATGAAAAAGGCATTCGCGCTCAGCGCATTTGGTTTATTGGGAATAGCGGGGAGTACCGGAACGGCGATGGCGCAGTCCAACGTCACCATCTACGGTGTACTCGATACTTACATGGCATATACCAATGCCACCGGCAAGGGCAGCGTGATGTCGATGGACGGTGGCGGCTACCAGGCCAACCGCATCGGTTTCCGCGGCACCGAAGATCTGGGCGGCGGTCTGCGCGCCAACTTCCAGTTGGAAAACGGCTTTCTCTCCGATACCGGCGGCATGGCTGATACCACGCGACTGTTCAATCGGCAGTCGTGGATCGGTCTGGCCGGCGGCTTCGGCGAAGTGCGCGCCGGGCGTCAGAACACACCGGGATTCCTGATGACTGCACGCCTGGATGCATTCGCAGGTGCGACTTTTGCTTCTTTCCTCAGCAATGTGACGGCCTATACTCCGCGCTACGACAACATGATCGGCTACATTTCGCCGAACATGAACGGCTTGAAGCTACAAGCGTATGTCGGACTTGGCGAGCAGGTGGCGCCGAGGAACGGCCTGAACTCGTACATGTTCGGTGGCGAATATGACAGCGGCCCGCTCTCTCTGTCGCTCAACTCGTCGTGGCAGAACAGCGCCAACGACAACCAGTCGATCAAGTCGACTTTTGCCGGCGGCGCTTACGACTATGGCATGGGCAAGGTGTTCCTGGGTTACTACCGCGGCAACAACCTCGGTGCAACCGCAGCGACCAACGTGGCCGGCGTGTATTACAGCGCGTACTCGATTTCGGCGAACTATCGTGTCACGACGCAGGGTACGTTGGGCGCCGGTTACGGTTGGGCCAAGGATAGCAGTGGCGCAAATCGTGATGCGCGCCAGTTCAGTCTGATCGGTACCTATGATTTGTCCAAACGCACCATGCTGTACAGCACCTACGCGCATCTGAGCAACAATAACGGCGCTACGTTCTCGCTCAGCGGTGCCGGACCGATCACGAAGAACGTGCCGACTGCCGGCGGTACCGTCAACGGCGTGCAGGTCGGCATCCGCCATCTGTTCTGATTTTTGAGTGCGGCGGCCGGCGCCTGGCGCAGGCCGCACCAGCCTGAACATGGATCGCCGCGGCGATTTTTTAAAGAGAAGGAATGATCGTGATCGCATTTTTTGCATACTCCCGCCGGCGCTTCCTGCGGCATGCTGTCGCCGCTGCCGCGCTGCTTGGCGCCGGCAGCGCGATGGCGCAAGCCACCATCAAGATCGGTGAAATCAACAGCTACAAGGCGCAGCCTGCCTTCCTCGAACCCTACCGCCATGGCTGGGAAATGGCGCTGGAAGAAATCAACGCCGGCGGCGGCGTGCTCGGCAAGAAGCTTGAGGTGATCGCCCGCGACGACAACGGCAATCCCGGCGACTCCGTGCGCGTGGCGGAAGAGTTGGTGACGCGCGAACAGGTGGCCTTGCTGTTCGGCGGATTTTTGTCCAACACCGGCCTGGCGCTGACCGACTACGCCAAGCAACGCAAGATTTTCTTCCTGGCCGGCGAACCGCTGACCGACAAGATCGTCTGGCAGAACGGCAACAAGTATACCTATCGCCTGCGGCCGTCGACTTACATGCAGGTGGCTTCGCTGGTCAAGGAAGCCGCCAAGCTCAAGAAGAAGCGCTGGGCCATCGTCTATCCGAACTATGAATACGGCCAGTCGGCCTCTGCCACCTTCAAGAAGCTCATGAAGGAGCTCCAGCCTGACATCGAGTTCGTCGCCGAACAGGCGCCGCCGCTGGGCAAAATCGACGCCGGCGCGGTCACGCAGGCATTGGCCGACGCCAAGCCGGATGCGATCTTCAATGCCTTGTTTGCTGCCGACCTCGGCAAGTTCGTGCGCGACGGCAACACGCGCGGTCTGTTTGAAGGCCGTGAAGTGGTCTCGTTGCTCACCGGTGAACCGGAATACCTCGATCCGCTGCGCGCCGAGGCGCCCGGCAACTGGATCGTCACCGGTTATCCGTGGTACGCGCTGACTTCGCCCGAGCACAAGAAATTCGTTGACGCCTATCGCAAGAAATTCAACGACTATCCGCGCAACGGTTCATTGGTAGGCTACACCGCGCTGATGTCGATTGCGGCCGGCTTGAAAAAGGCCGGTGCCGTGGATTCCGATAAACTGGCGGCAGCGTTCTCGGGCCTCAAGGTCGATACGCCGGTGGGAGCGATTGTTTATCGCGCGCAAGATCATCAATCGACCATGGGCGCCTTCGTCGGCCGCACCGGCGTCAAGGATGGCAAGGGGGTGATGACCAGCTTTGTCTATGTGGATGGCGCGACGGTGCAGTTGCCCGACGCGGAAGTGAAGAAGTTGCGACCGGCCGACTAGTCCGCCAATCGATTAATCATGTAGCAACCGGCGCTGGGTGGCGGGTTGCCGAAAGCACACGGCAACCCGCTGCAAACCGCCTCAGGGAAATCAAGGTATGACTCTCTCAAGTCTGATAGTACAGTTGATCAACGGCCTGGCCGACGCCTCTACCATGTTCCTGGTGGCGGCCGGGCTGTCGCTGATCTTCGGCGTGACGCGCATCGTCAACTTCGCCCACGGCTCGTTTTACATGCTGGGGATTTTCATTGTGTATTCGCTGGTCAGCCTGATCGGTGCCAGCGGCATCGGTTTCTGGAGCGCGGTGCTGCTCTCGGCGTTCGCGGTGGCGGCGCTGGGTGCGCTGGTCGAGATCGTGATCCTGCGCCGCATTTATCGCGCGCCGGAATTATTCCAACTGCTGGCAACTTTTGCGCTGGTGCTGGTGCTCAAAGACGCGGCGCTGTATCTGTGGGGGCCGGAAGATCTGTTCGGCCCGCGCGCGCCGGGTTTGTCGGGCTCGATAGCGCTGCTCGGCCGGCGCTTGCCACAATACGACGTGGTGCTGATCTTCATCGGCCCGGTGGTGCTCGGTCTACTATGGCTGCTGCTCAATCGCACGCGCTGGGGCACGCTGATCCGCGCCGCCACGCAAGACCGCGAAATGGTCGGTGCGCTCGGCATCAATCAATCCTGGCTGTTCACCGGCGTGTTTGCCCTCGGCTGCTTCCTCGCCGGTCTGGGCGGCGCGCTGCAAGGTCCGCGCATCCCCGCCAACCTGGCGCTCGATTTGGAAACCATCGGCAACGCGTTTGTGGTGGTGGTGGTGGGCGGCATGGGTTCGATCAGCGGTGCATTCCTGGCAGCCTTGCTGATCGCTGAAATCAAGGCCCTCTGTGTGGCGATCGGCCTGGTCTCGGTGGGCGGCATCGAGATTTCCTTGTCCAAGCTGACACTGGTGGTGGAGTTCCTCGTGATGGCTTTCATTCTGGTGGTGCGCCCCTGGGGCTTGCTGGGCAAACCGCAGGCCGCCAGCCGCGTCAGCGGTGCGCCGGAGGCGCCCTTGCGCCCGGCCAGTCCCTTGGTGCGCAAGCTCGGTTGGGCGGTGCTGGCGCTGCTGGTGGCGGTGCCCTTGCTGGCCGGCAGCTTCCCTTATCTGACCGTGTTGCTGGTGGAAATCCTGATCGCCGTGTTGTTTGCCGCCAGCCTGCATTTCATGATGGGGCCGGGCGGCATGCATTCTTTCGGTCATGCCGCCTATTTTGGCCTGGGCGCCTATGCGGCGGCGCTGGTGCTGACCAAGCTGCATCTGCCGATGGAAGTTGCATTGGTGATCGGCCCCCTGGTGGCCGCAGGCGGCGCCCTGCTGTTCGGCTGGTTCTGCGTACGTTTGTCGGGTGTCTATCTGGCGATGCTGACGCTGGCGTTTTCACAGATCGTCTGGGCCATCATCTATCAATGGGATGCGGTTACCGGCGGCAGTAACGGCCTGGTCGGCATCTGGCCGTCGGCCTGGGCGGCATCGCCGGTGGCTTATTATTATCTGGCATTGGCGTTCAGCGTGGCGGGCGTTTTGCTGCTGCGACGCGTGCTGTTCTCGCCATTCGGCTACGCCATGCGCGCCGGGCGCGATTCCGCCTTGCGGGCTGACTCCATTGGTATCAACGTCAAGCGCATACAGTGGATGGCGTTCGTGGTGGCGGGTCTGTTTTGCGGTGTGGCGGGTGTGCTGTTTGCGTTCTCCAAGGGCAGCATTTCGCCGGAAGCAATCAGCGTCGGACGCTCGGTCGACGGCCTGGTGATGGTGATGCTGGGCGGCCTCCAAACCTTGCTCGGGCCGGTGGTCGGCGCCGCCGTCTTCACGTGGCTGCAAGACATCATCGCGCGTGAAACCGATTACTGGCGTGCCTTGCTGGGTCTGACGATTCTGGCGCTGGTGCTGTTGTTCCCAGCCGGTATCGTGGGTTTTTTCCAAAAACATTTCGACCGCGGAGAGGGCGATGAGAAATCCTCGCGCTCCAAGGTCGCCGGCGCCGGTCGGCAAGACGGCATCAGCAAGGAGGCGGCATGAGTCTGCTGCAAGTCAACAATATCAGCAAGGCCTTCGGCGGCGTGAAAGCAGTCAACGGCGTGTCCTTCGATTTGCCCAGCGGCCAGTTGCTGGCATTGTTGGGGCCCAACGGCGCGGGCAAGTCGACCTGCTTCAACATCCTCAACGGCCAGTACAAGCCCGATACCGGTTCGATCCGTTTCGACGGCCATGAGATCGGCGGCATGAAGCCGCGCGATATCTGGCGCCTGGGCGTGGGTCGCACGTTTCAGATTTCGGCCACTTTCAGTTCGATGACGGTGGTTGAAAACGTCCAGATGGCGCTGATGTCGCGCGAGCGCAAGCTGTTCCAGCTGTGGCGTCCGGCGGCCTTGTACTTCCGTGACGAGGCCATGGAATTGCTCGGGCAAGTTGGCATGGCGGCGCAGGCCGAACGCCCTTGCGGCGTACTGGCCTATGGCGACGTCAAGCGCGTCGAGCTGGCCATCGCCATGGCCAATCGTCCGCGTCTGCTGTTGATGGATGAACCGACCGCCGGCATGGCGCCCAAGGAGCGCAATGCGCTCATGGCGCTGACCAAGAAATTGGTGGTCGAACGCAATCTGTCGGTGTTGTTTACCGAGCACAGCATGGACGTGGTGTTCGCGTTCGCCGATCGCATGATCGTGCTGGCGCGCGGCCAGTTGATCGCCGAGGGCGACGGCGAAACCATCCGCAATCATCCCAAGGTGCAGGAAGTGTATTTCGGTTCCGGCAAGACATTTGAAAAAGAGGAGGTCGTCTCGTGAGCGCCGTCATGGAAAAAACAGATTCCGCGCAGATCGCCGGCCACAAGTCCGGCGAGGTGTTACTGAAGGTGGAGGCGCTCAACGCCTTTTACGGTCGCGCCCATATCTTGTTCGACGTCGCACTGGAAGTGCGGCGCGGCGAAGTGGTGGCGCTCATGGGGCGCAACGGCGCCGGCAAATCGACCACGATGAAAGCCGTCATGGGGCTGATGGAGCGGGCGCAGGGCAAGGTCGATTTTCTGGGCAAGGACATCAGCCGCGCCAAACCGTATCAGATCTCGCGCATGGGCATGGGCTTCGTACCGGAAGACCGGCGCGTATTTTCTGACCTCACGGTGCTGGAAAACCTGGAAGTCGGACGGCAGCCGCCGCGTCCGGATGCGGTCGAGTGGACGCCGCAAAAACTGTTTGATCTGTTCCCCAATCTGGGCGAAATGCCCTTGCGGCCGGGCGGCCAGATGAGCGGCGGCGAGCAGCAGATGTTGACGGTGTCGCGCACGCTGATGGGCAATCCTTATCTGGTATTGCTGGATGAGCCGTCGGAAGGCGTGGCGCCGGTGATCGTCGAGCAGATGGCCAATATGATCATGACCCTCAAGCGCGAAGGCATGTCGATTTTGCTGTCGGAACAAAATCTGCATTTCGCCGAGCTGGTCAGCGACCGCGCCTATGTACTGGAAAACGGCCATATCCGCTACCAGGGCACCATGGCGCAACTGGCTGCCGACGAGGATGTCCGTCGCACGTATTTGTCGGTGTAGTCCGTTGCCATGGACAGCGTCGACCTTGACGTGTTGAAAATCCGCGTACGCTGGCTGCAACAGGGGCGTGGCGTAGTGCTGGCGACGGTGGTCAGCACCTGGGGATCGCCGCCGCGTCCGGTCGGCGCCCTGCTGGTAACCCATTACCTGGGCCAGGCGCGTCGGTCGATGCGCCTGTCTGGTGCCGACATATCACAAGACATTGGGCAACTGGAGGTCACTTAAGCGAATGTCGTCTTTCTCATACGTTGCGTTTTGGCAATCTGTTTAAGCGTCGGCTTTTATGCGTTAATTCCATCTGTCGAATCTTTACGGTTCAAAAAGTTTCTTCCGGAAAATATCTTCCGCGCATTCAGTTTCCGCCTCCCGTCGGCGTTGCTGAGGGGCGCGGGTCAGCGGAAGCATCTGGTGCAGATAGGATTTCAAAATTAATCGTTTGCGTAAGGTCTTGATAATAAATGGCGCTTTGCTGCTCGCCATGGTGTGTGGCTTGTGCGCCTGGGTGCTTTACAAGAGCCATGATGAGGTGCGCCACTACGCGATTGAGACTTCGCAAAACATTACGCTGATCGCGCAGCGCGATATCGTCCGCAATATCGAGATCTTGTCCTTGTCCCTGGATGCGCTGGCGCATCGTTATCAAAATGCGATGTTCGGCACCCTCACGTACAACCAGCAGCACTCTTACCTCTTCGGCAGCACGCTGGCGGCCAAACATGTGGTCGTCATGGCGGTGCTGGACGGCGCAGGCAAGGTTGTCGTCTCGTCGCTGCCGGGGGCACCGGTCAATACCTACGGCGATCGTCCATACTTCACCGCCCAGCGCGACCAGCCTGATGTCGGGCTGTATATCTCCAAACCTATCATCGCCAAATTTGCCAAGGATTTGCAAGTCATCGTCTTGTCCAAGCGCCTGTCCAATGCCGACGGCAGTTTTGCCGGCATCGTTGTCATGGCGCTTGATCTGGCCTATTTCCGTGAACTGTTCAGCGGCATTGCGCTGGGTGAGGGCGGCGTGATGTCGCTGTATTCGCGCGATGGCGTGGTGTACATGCGCTTGCCGTATTCGGCTGCCGTGATCGGCCGCGATATCAGCAGCAGTGCGGGATTTTTACAGATCAAGCCGCTGATGCAACAGGAAAGCGGCAGTTTTTTTGCGCGTGCCATCAACGACGGCATACAACGCCTGTATGCGTTCCGGCGCATTCCGGACACGCAACTGATCGTTTTCGTGGGGCGCGCGGAGAAGGACATCTACAAGCATTGGACCGATAGCCTCTATGCCATCGGCGCCATGATGTTCTTGTTTGTCATCGTGTGCCTGGCGCTGTTCTGGGTGTTGCGGCAAGAGCTCAGGAAACGTTTCGAGGCGGAAGAGAAGCTACGCCAGCTGGCGCGCATGGATGGCCTGACAAACCTGCTTAACCGCCGTGCACTGGACGATATGCTGAACGACTTGTGGAACCGCACCGGCCGCAGCGCCGGCACGTTCTCTATCCTGTTTATCGACGTCGACTATTTCAAGTTCTATAACGATACCTATGGACATCAGAAGGGCGATGATGTTTTGGTCTCCGTCGCGCGTTGCATCGCGGCGCAATTACCGCGCAGCTCGGATGTCGCGGCGCGCTACGGCGGTGAAGAGTTCATCGTGGTGCTGGCCGAGACGGATGTGAACGGCGCCGCCATCGTCGGCGAAAAAATCCGTAGCGCCATTGAGCAGTTGAACATCGTACATTCCCGCAGCCAGTGTGGGAAAATCACAGCGAGTATCGGCGCTGCGCAGTACGATCGACTTGGCCATCGTGACATTGAGGCGGTGCTCGGCGCCGCCGATGGCGCGCTGTATGCGGCCAAAGGCCACGGCCGCAACAATGTCCAGATTGGCTGAGCGCCGGGTTTGGCGCCATGCGGTATTGCCTGTCTATCATCGCCGTTCTTCTTTCTTGACGATCCCGTCGCGCTCACATAGCATCAGGCGGCTACCTACCGATCCGTCAAGGAGACATCCCTGTCACTCCAAAAGACCATCAAACGCGATCTGCTGATCTTGTGGATATCGATTGCTGCCGTTGCCCTGATCTTGACCTGGTTGCTTCTGCAGCTCAGCCGTCAGGGTGCCTCGTCGCAGATCGCACAAGCGCGATCGCAGGCAGTTGTCAGTTGCGAGACAATGCGCGCAGGCGCAGTACGCGCCCGTGTGGCTGCTGGTGCCGCCAATGGGCCAAGTGCGCTCACACTGTCGGCGACGCAGGCCGTGATCGATCTGGCGCTGCGCGATGAACCGGGCATGGAGGGCGGTTTCTGGCAGCGTGGGCAGGGCGTGTTCGCCTATGCATTCCCGACCTACGACGGCAGCGGCATCAAGCGTGATCCGCCGAGCGCTGAACTGGAGCGCATCACCTCGACGGCGCAGCGTGCGTTGGATTCCAGCATGCTGATATCGGACGTGCGTCCCGGGTTGCGCGAGGCCGTGGTATTTGCTGCCTGTCCCGTTGCGGGCGGTGCCGCCGGCGTGGTTGCCTGGACCCTCAAGCGTGTACCTGTCATTGGCGCCGAGGTGTTGACCCGGCTCATCGTTGCGCTGAGTCTGTTGCTAGGCTTTGTCGTCGTGTCTGGCGTATGGCTTGGCTGGATGTTGACGCGCTGGCGCAGGCAATCGGCACAATTGTTGCAGCAACTGGCCCAGGCCGAACAATTGGCGACGCTTGGCCGCGTATCGGCCGGTCTGGCACACGAGATTCGCAATCCTCTCGGCACCATGCGCATGAAGGCCGAAAATGCGCTTGCAGCGCCCCCCGAGGTACGCGAAGCGCGCGTGGCTGGGGCGCTGGAATCGGTATTGTCCCAGACGGCGCGTCTGGAAGCGCTGGTGTCCAGCTTGCTGGCACTGACCCAGCCTTTTCGCGTCGAGCGTGAGACGCTTGATGTGTGCGACTGGCTGGAAGCACGGCGGCAGATGCATGCCGAAGCGGCAGCAAAAAACACGGTGCGTATCGAGCTTCAATGCGAACTCCATGCAGCCCAGGACAGCGCCGCAGCAATGCATGCCAATCGTGCTGGTAAAGCACAGTCAGCAGTTGCTTTCGATCCGCAGCAGATGGCGCGGGCGCTCGACAACCTGCTGTTCAACGCGCTGGCCCATACCGGACCAGGCGGTGTGATCGAACTTGGCGCACGACGCCTGCAAAACGGCGCACTGCAACTATGGGTTGCCGACGACGGCGCCGGCATACCGGCGGAATTGCGCGACAGCATTTTTGAACCCTTCACCACTGCGCGTCCCGGCGGGACGGGATTGGGACTCACCTTGGTCCGCGAGATCGTGCAGGCGCACGGCGGAAAAATTATACTGGCCGCCACATCACAAGGGGCCCGTTTTGAAATGGAGTTGCCATGGCACGCATCTTGATTGTCGACGACGATGTCGCCTTTCGCGGCAGCCTGGCGGAGATGCTGCAGGATGTCCGTCACACTGTACTTGAGGCCGGCACCACCGAGGCCGGTTTGCATCGCTTGCGCACCGAGGAGGTGGATGTCGCAATCGTGGATTTGCGTTTGCCGGATCAAGACGGTTTGGCATTTCTGCGCCACGCGGTGCAAATTTCAGCAGCGCCATGCATCATGCTGACCGCCTATGCCAGTGGCAGCAACACCATCGAAGCGATGCGCCTGGGCGCATTTGATCATCTGACCAAGCCTGTGGCGCGAACGGCGTTGGTGGAGACGCTGGCGCGCGCTTTGCAGCACAGTTCATCGTCCGCGCTGGCCTTGCAGAATCGTGGCGATGCAATTGCCGATGGCATGTCTGTTGAAACAGATGCTCTGGTCAGCAGCAGCGAAGTCATGCGCCAGGTGTTCAAGCGTATCGGCCTCGCGGCCGGCAGCGAGGCCACGGTGCTGGTGCTTGGCGAAACCGGTACCGGCAAAGAGCTGGTAGCGCGCGCCTTGCATCGCAACAGCGCACGCGCCGCCCGGCCGTTTGTCGCCGTCAACTGTGCCGCGATTCCCGCCGATCTGATGGAAAGCGAGTTGTTCGGCCATGTCAAAGGTGCGTTCACCGGTGCTGTCGGTGAACGGATCGGGCGCTTTCGAGAGGCCGACGGTGGCACCCTGTTTCTGGATGAAATCGGCGACATGGCTTTGCCGACACAAGCCAAAATTCTGCGCGTGCTGCAAGAGCGAGAGTTGACGCCGATCGGCGGCAGCCAGCTGGTTCCCGTCAATGTACGCATCATCGCCGCCACCCACCGTGATCTGCCGGGCGCTGTAAGGGAGGGACGTTTCAGAGAAGATCTCTGGTACCGTCTGCAGGTCGTGCCGATTGCGTTGCCGCCGTTGCGCGAACGCTTCAGCGACGTACTGCAGCTGGCCGAACATTTCCTGCGCCTGATCGGCGGCGATACGCCCAAGCGTCTGACGCCGGACGCCGCCAAGTTGCTGCTGGCCTATCATTGGCCCGGCAATGTGCGCGAGTTGCGCAATGCCATGGAACGCGCGGCGATTCTCAGTCATGGACAGTTCATCAATGCCGAACATGTCGGACTGCAAGTCGAGACCGGCTCTGCATTGGGCTCACCTATCGATTGGGGTGGCAACATGGCCGATGCAGTTGCAGTTGTCGAGCGCGAGATGATCGTCCGGGCGTTGGCGGCAGCTGCAGGGAACCGCGCCGATGCCGCGCGTCGCCTCGGCTTGTCGCGCCAGCAGCTGTATCGCAAACTGGGTGAGTTCGGTATGGGCTGAGCCGCTGGCATCTTGTCCGCCTGGGTGACAACCGGGTGTCTCCGCAGCGGACAGCCATGCCGTAACGAAATTTCTAAGTGTTTGATTTCAATAGACTCTTTGGCAGGCACGGGGCTTGCGAATGTGATGGTGTGGTTCATCACTTCAAGGAGTCGTCCATGTCGTCTTTCCATTCCCCTTTCGTTCCCGTCCGTGCTGCGGCAGCCAGTCGGCTCGTTGCGGCCGTGATCGGCTTGTCTGTGCTGAACGTCTACGCTTTGCCACCCATTCCGGCAGAAGCACCGGTGCCGGTGCCCCCGGTATCGCCGGCTGTCGCCGGAGTCGCATTGCCAGCGGCGGCGCAAGGCCAGGTCAAGCGCATCTTGATCAATCCTTATGGCGAAGCGGATGGCGTGCGCCTGACTGACGGCACGATTGTCAAATTTCCACCTCATATGGCCGGCGCGCTGACCGAAGCGGTCAAGCCGGGAGACATGATTCGCGTGTTCGGTCGTCCTGAGACACGCGGCACCGTCAAGGCCGACGCCATCGTCAATGTGGCGACGGCGCAGACGGTATTCGATCAGCCTCCCGCTGTCGGCGAGGGCAGGCTGTTGTCGCCACATCTGCGCGTGCAGAGACTGCAGGCGCAGCAAGTGGAAGGCCGCATCGATGCCGTACTGACCGGGCCGCGCGGTGAGGTCAATGGTGTGATTCTGGCCGATGGCAGCATCGTGCGCTTTCCACCTGAAAGCTTGCGTCTTTCGGTACAAGCAGGTGCGCCTTTTGCAGCCTCCGGATTGGGCACGCGCAATGTCTACGGCACATCCCTGGAAGCCATCCGCATGGGCCCCAGCCTGGCGGCCTTGCAGCCAATTTATGATGCCGCGCCCTGACAATACGATCGCCTGACTTGCCGTGGCCCGGCTTTGTTTTTCGCCGGTCGGGCCGGGCAGACAGCCATTTCCATTCAGGTTTTTATAAAGAAAAACACATGTCTCCCAAAATCTTGCCGATTGTCTTTCTACTGGTCTCGAATGTATTCATGACCTTTGCCTGGTATGGCCATCTCAAGTTTGAGAACAGGCCCTTGTACGTAGTCATCCTGGTGAGCTGGTTGATTGCTTTCGCCGAATACTGTTTTGCCGTACCGGCAAATCGCATCGGACATAGCGTGTATAACGCCGCCGAGTTGAAGACCATGCAGGAAGTCATCACGCTGGTCGTGTTCTCGATCTTTTCCGTGTTTTATCTCGGCGAGCAATTCACGGTCAACCACCTGGTCGGTTTTGCCTTCATCTGCCTCGGTGCGTTCTTTATCTTCAAAGGCCCCATTGGATAGGAGGTCAACATGACGGCTGAACCAACACGTTCTTATTCCACCGCATGGTTGCCGGGGCTCAATTTTTTTCTCGCCGATGTGCGTGACGGGCTGGGCCCTTTTCTCGGGGTCTTTTTGATGGGGCAGGGCTGGCGCGCCGATGACATTGGCTATGTGATGACCATCGGCGGCATTGCCGGCATGTTGGCCACTACCCCATTGGGTGCGCTGATCGATGCTTCCCGCTCCAAGCGGCTATTGTTGGCCCTCGGTGCGATCCTGGTGATTGCAGGTACGTTGGCGTTGTTCATATCCACCTCATTTGTCGTCACCGCCGCTTCGCAGATCGGCACCGGCATCGTTGGCGCCATCATCGGTCCGGCCATTGCCGGCATTACGCTGGGTATCGTCGGGCAAGAACGGCTACCGCACCAACTGGGACTCAACGAAGCATGGAATCATGCCGGCAATATGGTGTCGGCTGCGTTGGCGGGACTGTTGGGGTATTACTGGGGACTGTCTGCCGTGTTTGTGTTGATGGCGATGATGGCTTGCGGCTCGTTGATCTGTATCTGGAAAATCCGGCCGCAAGACATTGATCATGACGTCGCACGGGGACTGGAGGCAGGCGCCGAGATGGTGGTTCCCGCGATCTCGGCGATCAAGGTGCTGACCAACTCAACACCTTTGCTGGTGCTGGCGATCACGATGTTGCTGTTCCATCTTGGCAACGCTGCCATGTTGCCCTTGCTCGGCCAAGCCATCGTCTCACAGGGACTGGCCGATGCCAGCGCCTTCACTGCCTTGACCATCATCGTCGCGCAATTGGTCATGATACCGGTGGCCTTGTTGGCGGGACGTTCCGCCACGCGCCACGGTTATTGGATACTGGTGATGATCGCCTTGCTGGCGCTGCCGGTGCGAGGACTGGTGGCGGGCTATTGGAATTCCGCCTGGGCGCTGGTTCCCGTGCAGATACTCGACGGGGTCGGCGCCGGTTTGCTGGGCGTGGCGTTGCCGGGCCTGGTGGCAAAAATCCTGCGTGGCAGCGGACATATCAACATTGGTCTCGGCGCGGTCATGACGCTCCAGGGTTGCGGTGCGGCAGTGAGTCCGGCGCTGGCAGGGGCAATCGCTCATCGTCATGGTTATGGCATGGCCTTCGTCGTACTGAGCGTGATCTCGATGATTGCGCTGGTGCTTTGGTGTTTCTTTGCTGCCGGAGTCGATGGCTATCGGCGCACAAACGTGCCGGCGGCCACGCTCTGATGTGGTGCTGCGACGGCAGGACTATAGGTACTGCTTCGGCAACGGATAATTCCACTCGCCGCGTTTGCTGGTGTGCAGGCCCAGTCGCACCAGGCTTTCGGCAAACGTCACTGCGGCAGCGACGCCGTCGATGACCGGTACGCCCAATTCCTTGCTGATGGCCTGGCAGAGGTCGGCCATGCCGGCGCAACCGAGCACGATGCAATCGACATCGTCCTGCGCTAGCGCTAGGCGACATTCCTGCATGATCGCGGCGTAGGCGTCGGAGGCCGGGTTGTCCAGATCCAGCACGGCGATTTCGCAGGCGCGGATGTTGCGGCAAAAGCGTTGCATGCCGTAGCGTTCGGCCAGGTGCGCGGCAATGCCGCAGGTTCTTCCCAGGGTGGTGACGATGCTGAAATGCTTGCCGACGAAACTGGCCGCATGCATGGCGGCTTCAGCGATGCCGAACACCGGCCCGCTGGCGATTTCGCGTGCGGCTTCCAGGCCGGGATCGCCGAAGCAGGCGATGATGTGGGCGTCGGCGCCGGCCGCTTCGGCGCGGCGGATTTCGCCGAGCAGGCCGGGCAGGCACATCGCTTCGTCGTAATGCCCTTCGATCGAGACCGGGCCGGTGGCCGGATTGCAGGCCCAGATTTCGGTACCCGGCGCGGCGACCTGGCGTGCGCAGTCGCCGATCTTGGTCGTCATGCTGGCGGTGGTGTTGGGATTGACGATGTTGATTTTCACGTTGTCTCGATTATGCTTTGCGGTTGATGCGAGGTGTTGCTTGCTACGCGCCCAAGTAGAGGCGCTTGATGTCGGGGTGGTCGAGCAGCTCGCGCGAGACGCCTTCGAGTTCGATGCGGCCGGTGGCGAGGATGTAGGCGTAGCGCGAGATCATCAGCGCCATGCGGCTGTTTTGTTCGACCAGCATGATGGTCACGCCTTCGTCCTTGTTGATCTCGAGGATGGTGCGCGCGATCAGGCGGATGAATTGCGGCGCAATGCCCAGCGAAGGTTCATCCAGCAACAGCAGGCGCGGGCGCGCCATCAGTGCGCGGCCGATGGCAACCATCTGCTGCTCGCCGCCGGACAGGCTGGAAGCCTGCTGGCCGAAACGTTCCTTGAGGCGTGGGAAGCGGGTCAGCACCTTGTCCAGGTCGGCTGCGATGCCCCCCTTGTCGGAGCGCGTGTAGGCGCCCATCAACAGATTGTCCTTGATCGACATGAACGGAAAGACATGGCGGCCTTCCGGCACCATCGCCACGCCTTGTTCGACCAGTTTGTGCGCCGATGTGCCGGTGACGTCGCCGCCATTGAGCAAGACTCGGCCGCCGCACACTGGCGACAAGCCGGTGACGGCGCGCAGCGTGGATGACTTGCCGGCGCCGTTGGCGCCGATCAGCGCGACCACGCTGCCCTGGTCGACGTGCAGGCTGACGTCTTGCAGCGCGCGCACCTGGCCGTAGTTGAGCGAGACGTTTTGCAATTGCAGGTGCGGCGTCACGGGCTTGGTTGACGGCATGGTCGTGGTGGATTCCAGTATCGCGTTCATAGGCCGATGTCCTCGTCTTCCTTGCCCAGATAGGCTTCGATCACTTGTTCGTTGTTGCGGATTTGTTCCGGCGTACCTTCGGCGATTTTCTTGCCGAAGTAGAGTACGTGGATGCGGTCGGAAATTTTCATCACGGCTTTCATGTCGTGTTCCACCAGCAGGATGGAAACGCCGCTGGCGGCGATCTTGCGCGTCAGCTCGACGGCGCGGTCGGTCTCGTCGGGATTGAGGCCGGCATAGGGTTCGTCGAGCAGCAACACCTTGGGACTGGCGGCCATGCCCATGGCGATACCGAGCAGGCGCAGGTAGCCGTGCGGCAGCGTCTTGGCGACGCTGTCGGCGACACCGTCGAGGTCGAGGAAGCGCAGGATCTCGAGCGCATCGGCGCGCATGCGTTCTTCATCGCGGCGCGCCGATGCGGTGTTGGCGAACACTTGCATGTCGTTGGCGCTGCGGGATAACTGACGCGCCAGGGCGACGTGTTCCAACGCAGTCAGCTCGGGGAAGATGGTGGTTTCCTGGAAGGTGCGCACCAGGCCACGGGCCGAAATCTTATGCGGCGTCAGGCCGGTGATATCTTCGCCGAACAGGCGCACCTTACCGCTGCTGGGCGTGCAAAAACCGGCCAGCATTTTGAAGAGAGTGCTTTTGCCGGCGCCGTTGGGACCGATGACCGAAGTGACCTTGCCGGTCTCGGTGCCGAGCGAGAGCGAGACGTCGTCATTGGCCAGCAGGCCGCCGAAGCGCTTGCTCAGGCTGCTGGCGTCGAGGATGACACGTTGGTCAGGGGCGGGGCTCACGGAGGGACTGACAGGGTTCATCGATGCGCTCATTTCGCCTCTCCTTTGCGGAATGGCCGCGGGAATGAAAAACTACGCAGCGCCATCAGGCCGTTGGGCAGCGTCAGCATGACGACGATCATCAGCACGCCGTAGATCAGGGACTGATATTGCTGGAAATCTTGGAGCAGCTCGAACAGGATGGTCAGTGCAAACGCGCCTATCATGGCGCCGCTGACATATTCCAGCCCGCCCAGGAAACAGAACAGCATGTAGTAAATGCTGTGCTCGACCGTGAAGCTTTGCGGATAGACGCTTTGCGTGAATACGGCGAAATAGCTGCCGCCCAGGCCGCCGAGCGCGCAGGCGATGGCGAAGGCCATGATGCGGTACCGCCAGACATTGACGCCGAAGCTTTCCGCCAGGTCTTCATTGAGGCGCATGGCGCGGAAGATGCCGCCCAGGCGCGAATAGTGCACGCGCCACACCACACCCAGCGCAATCGCCAGCAACGCCACGCCGAGGTAATACAGTGGCATTGGCGAGTCGCCCGCGAACGGTTGCGGCAAGCCGGTGATGCCCTTGGAACCGTTGGTCAGGTTGCCGCCGTTGAGGAAGGCCAGGCGGATTGCTTCGGTCAGGCAAATCGTCAGCATCGAAAAATAAATACCCTTGAGCTTGAGGATGACGCTGCCGAGCAGCGCGCCGCACAAGGCGGCCACCAGGCAGGACAAGGGCAGCGCGATCCAGAAACTGAGGCCGGCCTTGGCAATCAGGATTGCGGTGACGTAGCCGCCGATCAGCGCGAAACCGGCCTGGCAGATGTTGATGCGGCCGATGCAAAAGGTCAGCCAGACGCCGCTGGCGATGACCGCCACGCCGGCGCAATTCATCAGCACCGACATCAGGTAGCGCGACTGGCCGATGCCCAGCGGCAGCACGATCAGTGCGCCCAGTATCAGCAGGATCACGAACAAGTCGCGGCGTTTGTCGAGTTTCATGGCGCCTCGTGGAATCAGGGAGGTGATGGATGTCGTCATGATCAACCCCAGGGTTTGCCGAACAAACCGTTCGGCTTGAAGATCAGGAACACGATCATGGCGACGAAGATCAGCAGGTAAGTCATGCTGCTGGGCAGCAGGTCGTAACCGACCGCTTCGGCCATGCCGAGCACGAAACCGCCGACGATGGCGCCCGAGGTGACACCGGCGCCGCCGATCATGATCATGATGAAGGCCTTGGTGGAAATGTTGGTGCCGACACCGGCGTTGACGCCGTACAAGGTCACCAGCAAGCCGCCGGCAATGCCCGCCAGCGCCGCGCCTATGGCGAAACCCAGGGTGGTGATGAACTTGACGTTGACGCCTTGCAGCAATGCAGCTTCCTTGTCTTGCGCCACGGCGCGCAGCGCGCGGCCGGGTTTGGTGTATTGCACGAACAGCAGCAGCGCGATGATGAAGCCGATCGCGATCGCCGCCACCGCCAGGTTCGAATATGGCAGATAGGCATCGCCGTCATTGAGGATCAGCACGCCGTCGATCAGCGTCGGCACGCCGCGCTGCTTTTCGCCGAACAGCGACAGCGCCACATTCTCCAGCAGCAGCGCCGTGCCGACCGCCATCAGCATGCTGCTCTCTTCGCGCTTGGACGTCGCCAGCACCGGTTGGAACAGGTAGCGGTTGAACGCCACGCCGATCACGCCCAGCGTCGCGCCTGCCAGCAGCAGCGCCAGCCAGAACGGCAAGCCGAACTGGCCGTACAGGTAGTACACGACGAAGCCGCCCAGCATGTACATCTGGCCATGCGCGAAATTGACCACGCGCATGATGCTGAAGACCATGGTCAGTCCCAGCGCGATGAGCGCATAGGCCGATCCGAGGATGAGTCCGTTGATGAGAATTTGCAGCATGTCGGTTGATGATTCCTATGTTGTTGCAGATGTCGCCGCCGAGGTATTGCCCACACCGGAAGGGAGGCCGGTGCAGGCAATGGGTGAGACAGACTATTTTCATATCCAACCGATGCGCGGTTCTGCTATAAAGCCGCGCACCGGTGTTTGCTACGTGCTACTTGCTTCTACAACTTCCGCCTCACGCAGGGAAACGCTCGGCGGGGTACAACAACGCGCGTTACGACAACAATCTCTTAGTTGGCGACCTGGCCGACGTAGACCGCTTCGAAGCCGCCGCCTTTATAGGCATTGACCACCAGCGGTACGCCCACTTGCGATTGACGGCCGAAATCTTTCTTGCCGACGAATTGCAGGGTGGTCTTTTCTTTTACGAAGGGATTCGGCATCTTGAACGATGGCATCTCCTTGCGGAATTGCTCGACGTCGGTCAATGCCTTCGGGTTCTTTTGCAGCACCGCCAGGATCAGTTCCAGGGCATAAGCCTTGGTGCCGGCTTCGTCATTCCACTCGCCCACACGCTTCTTGTAGACCTCGACGAACTGCTTCATGTAGTCCGACTGGATGGCTGGTGTCGAGGCGCCGCCGACCGACAGGAAACCGTTGGCTTTTTCGCCTGCGACTTGTTCCAGGATCTTGGCGTCCTGTCCGGTTTCAGTCGACAACTGCCCCTTGAAGCCGAGGTCGCGTGCAGCCTTGATCAGCAATGGCGCGTCCGATGGCGCAACGCCCGACAGCACGATGGCGTCAGGCTTGGCGCGCACCAGCTTGGACATGATGGGCATGAAGTCGGTGGTGCCCGGTTCGTAGCTTTCCTTGTCGGCCAACACTTTCAGGCCCAGGCTCTTGGCTGCCGCCACGCCTTCTTCCTGCTGGTTCTTGGCGTCGGACTCGTTGCGCGCAACGAAGGAAATGCTCTTCACGCCTTTTTTGTCCATCAGGTATTTATAGACCACCGGACCGACCTGATACGAGGCCACCATGCCCAACACGGAGGCATTGGCCGGCGCGATGTAGAGCTCCTTTGAGAAGGCGTACGGGAAGTTCATCGCCTTGGCGCGTTCCATTACCGGCTTGACCGCGATGGCGGTGGTATCGATGTTGGGGCCGATGATGTACTTGATGCCGTCGCTGGCGAGTTTCTCGGCATTCGAGATAGAGATCTTCGGATCGTTCTTGTCGTCCAGCGCGACGATCTCGATCTTGTACTTCTTGCCGCCGATGTCGACGCCGCCCTTGGCGTTGTACATCTCGGCAGTGGTCTCGGCGCAGTATTTGTTGACCAGGCCCCACGACGCCGCAGCGCCGGACATGACGCCATTGACGCCTATCTTCAGCACGTTGTCCGCGGCTTGCGCCATCGGCACGGCGGCGAACATGGTCAACGTCAAGGCGGCCAGGGTTTTCAAGGACATGCGTTTGTTCATCATTACTCCCGTTTGGAAAAAAGGAAAACTGAAAAATCGATACAAAAAACTCAGATAACAATCAGGCAGCGATCAAGCAAGGATTGCGCCGAGCCGCAGCGTTGCCCGCTGTGTGCATCAGAACGTATGACGAATACCCAAGGCCAGCGCAGTCTGGTGCTGATTGGCAAAACCGCCGCCGATGGCGGTCGAGTTGGTGCTGATCAGCGATTCGGTGGCGCCGGAGCCGTTGGCCAGGTAAGCCAGGTTGGCGATCAGGCTGGTGCGCTTGGAGAGGCTATAAATACCGAGCAGGCGATACACCTTGGTGTTGTTGGAGAGCGTGGTGTTCTTGCGATACAGGACGTCGGCTGAGCCGGTGAAGGCGGACGTGAAGCTGTAGTCGACGCCGGCTTCCAGCGCGTAGGCTTTGCGCGCCGTCGGCAGCGAGGGGATCGACTGGAAGCTGCCGGGACCGGAGATGTCGCTGCGTGCGCCGCCCAGGCGCAGCTTCAGCGCATTGATGGTGTAGCTGGCGCCGAGCGTGGTCAGCTTCATCACGTTGCCGGTGTTGGTGAGGCCGAGGGTGGCGTCCTGCTCGCGGTCGAAGGTGATGCCGACGAAGAACGGACCTTGCGCATACTTCGCCGCGATGTTGTAGACCTGGCCGGTACGCAGGCTGCCGGCGGCTTCGCCGAAGCCGTACATCACGCCGCCCTGGAAGCCGCCGACTTCAGGCGAGACGTATTTGATGGTGTTGTTGTAGATTTCGCTGACGGCGTCGAACTCGGAGAATTTGAATATTGCACCGGAGTTGTAGCCGCCCTTGAAGACGCTGCCGACCAGCCAGTCATCGTTGAAATTCCACTGCTTGCCGACGGTCAGTGCGCCGGACGAGCTTTCCAGGCCGACCAGCGAATTACGCGAAAACAATTGGCCGCTGGACGATTGCGAACCGTTGGTCGGATTGAAGCCGGCCTGCAGGTTGAATACGGCATTGAGGCCGCCGCCCAGGTCTTCCTTGCCGCGAAAGCCGACGTTGGAGACGCCCAGGATACTGTTCAAGGCGCCGACCTTGTTTTGTGAACCGTTGCCGACGTTGGAGGTGTAACCGAAACCGGTGTCGATGACGCCCGAGATGGTGACGCTCGATTGTGCACACGCGACGCCGCTTGCGCCCAGTGTGAGCAGGGCTGCCGCCCCGAGTTTGCTGAAAGTGCTCATGTGTTCCTTCTTGTCTTGTTAGGGTTACCGTATCGGTCCGACTCCCGTTTCCCTGCCGGACCCGCTTGCCACGAGGATTGCTGAGGTTGCCTGCATTACTTGTTCGCTTGCCCGGCGCTGCCAACACCAGGTTGCAGTGACTACAATTTCGAATAAGATTGTGCACAATCTTGAGATTGGCAATAAGCGAAAAGCATGCCAGTCACTGTTGGAGAATAGGTGTTCCGGGCGGAAAAGGCCGTGGTAAGCGGGCCGGCGCAAAAGGATGAGGGATAGGATGAGGGCTTGACGCGGACCGGGAGGCTGTCTGTGAGCTGACAGCGCCGAGGATTGTGCACCTTCACATCATGATTGTGCACAATATATGGGATGCGTTCATTTTTTGGTGCGTCGCCATGGATGGTCGGATGCGACCTGGGTCGATGTTGTGTTGTTGTCCGTGTTTGTGGGGGAGGGTCGCATCCGGCTCGTGAGTGCGCCCGTGCAGCGCTCTTGCTAAGCACTTATACTGTGAACATATGTTCAACTATTTTTCACGATTTATGCATCGATTGAGCACAATGATGCGTTTTCCCGCCCACGGTCCGGAGGCGGGATGAGCGAAGTCAAAGCGGAAAAGGGCAAGGAGCTCAGCAACGATGCTGTCGACGCCCGTATCTATATGGCGATCATCGACGCTATCCTCGACCACAAGCTGCCGCCCGGCACGCGCCTGGTTGAGGCGCCCTTGTGCGAAGCCTTTGGCGTCACGCGCGGCACCTTGCGGCGCGTCTTCGTGAAGCTGGCGCATGAGCGCGTCATCGAGCTGCAGCCCAATCGCGGCGCCATCATCGCCTTGCACGATATCGGCGAGGCGCGCGAAGTATTTGAAGCGCGTGTAATCCTGGAGGTGGGCTCGGTCAAGGGCCTGGCCGCCAAGTCCGGCAACAAGAGTCGTGCGTTTGCCGAGCTGCGCGAGATGATCAAGAAAGAACACGTGCTGCGCGAAGACGGCAACTGGCGCGACTGGATCCGGCTTTCCGGCGAATTCCACATCAAGCTGGCCGAGGTCAACCAGAACGATATCGTCAGCGCCTACCTGCGCACGCTGATTGCGCGCACCTCGTTGCTGATTGGTCTATATGAGACGCCGAAACGCAACAGCTGCTCGGCCGACGAGCACATTGCCATCCTTGACGCCATCGAACAAGGCCAGCCGGCCCTGGCGGCGCGGCTGATGGAACATCACCTGGGTGAATATGCGCTGGGCTTGCTGGCCGAGCCGACGCAGCCGGTGGAAATCGATTTCGGCAGCCTGTTCGCGCCGGTGCGTTGACGGCGGTGCAGCGCAAGCTGCTTTTCGAGCGCGGCGCTCGCCGCCGCTTACTACTATTAGTGTAGTTAGATGAAAGGCTTAGCAGCGTTTGCTAAGCCTTTGTTTTTTCAACTACCTACTTATGGGTACGTACGGCAAGTACGTCGCCGTCCTCTTCCTTCAGCGATGGTTTTTCTTGAAACCATTCCTGACAGCAAGCTTTCATGTCCTCAGGCAATCTCGCAACACCCCAAAATGTAGTTTTAAAACTATATCGAAGTAGCAAAGCTACTTGTAAGATTAGTACACATAGATCTCGTTGTTATGGCTAATGAGTGTTGTAATTCTCAATAAATCTATTGAATCTATGTAGTTGCGGTAAAAAAGTAATGGAAATTAAATTTTTAATGTGTAGAATTAAATAAAATTTTTAGTAAAACTACATAAAATGTAGAGAGGCAAAAAGAAGTACGGACCGTTACATGGCTGTACGGAAACAATGCCTATAAAAAAGAATTCGGGTGCAATGCTCGAAAAATAGTGGAAGTCCCACAAGCAAATTTAGGAGATGAAATGAAAAAAGCTTCAAAAGTCGCATTCATTGCGAAGCCGCTCGCTGTTGCTGCCGTCCTGGCATGCGCATGCGCAACTGCTCAAGCGCAAACCAACGTGACGATCTATGGTCGTATCGATGCCGGCATCAACTATCAAAGCAACCAGGCGACTACGACCGGCGGTCGTGGCAGCAAGTGGAGCATCGACGGCAATGAGTGGGGCACCAGCATGTTTGGTTTCAAGGGCAATGAAGATCTGGGTGGCGGTCTGAAGGCGCTGTTCACATTGGAAAGCGGTTTCGATGCATCGAACGGTCAAGTCAATGGCGGTACGGGTCTGTGGACACGTCGTTCTTTCGTTGGTCTGAGCGGTGCAGCCGGTACCATCAAGATGGGTAAAGACCTGGCGATCCAGAGCGATCCGATCTGGGCACTCGACCCAACCGGTCAACAGGCTTTGAGCACAGCGACGCTGGTCAAGCAACGCAACTGGCCACAAACCAGCAACATGGTCAGCTATGAAACGCCAAATTACGGCGGTTTCACGGCAACTGTGATGCACGGCTTCGGTGAGGCAGCAGGTTCCTTCACCAAAGGCACCGGCACCACCAATACCAATAACGGCAGCCGCGACGGTATTTCCCTGGCCTACGTGCAAGCGAACTACGAGCTGCGCGCGATCTATGATGTGCAACGCGACACCAACGGGACATTTGATGACCTGTACAACAACTCTAAAGAGTTGACATTGGGCGGCACCCTGACCATCGACAAGCTGAAGTTGTTCGCCGGTTATGAAAACCTGCGCGCGCCGGCAGCACTCGCTACTGCTCCAAGTCGTGCCAACCACTACTGGTTGGGTGCGAACTACCAGATCACACCGGCTCTGACACTGATCGGCGCGGCCTATCACGTGAACGTCAATGCCGGCGTCGGCAGCGCGAACTTGTTCGTGTTGGGCGGCAACTACAGCTTGTCCAAGCGTACGCTGTTGTACGCGACCGTCGGTACCGTGCGTAACGGCGCCAACTCCGACTTCGCAGTCGAGTATGGTAGCGGCGGCATCAAGGGCCAAAACCAGAACGCGTTCTACACTGGTATCAGCCACTCGTTCTAATCAAGACAAGCCCGGGGTCGCGTGACCCCGGCACCGTCCTCGCGGGCATGATGCTGTCGTTAATAGTCGCGGCAAGGTCATCCTGCGCAGGTCTGCAGCAAACGTGCTGTACTTTAGTCGGGCGGCACACGTAACGCAGAGTAGTCGTAAGTGTAGTGACATCCTGAGGAACTCCCCCTCTTGGCCCGTTCGATGTTGAGCGGGCTTTTTTATTTCCCCGTATTCCCGCGATCGTTAGGCGTCGACCAGCCTGCTGCGCAGAGCGTCGAAGCTGGCGCTCCACTCGGCGCGCCAGCGGCAGCGCTGTGCATCATCGATCCAGGCAGCATCGAGGCCGTTGAGCATGAACTGGCGCATGTGGTCCACGCCGAATCCGAATTCCGTCATCATCAGCCAGGCGCGCGTGGGCGTGACCAGGTGCAGCGTCGGATCGTCGGTGTTGGGATGCACGCGTACACCGGCGTTGACCATGGCGCGAATCGGATGATCCAGCGCCCAGCGCTCCGGCGTCAGTGTGCGCAAATAGTAGGAGTTGGTGGGCACTACCGTGAAGATCATGTCCATGGCGATACATTTTTGCATGAACGCCGGATTGTCGACCACCGTATAGCCGTGGTCGACGCGATCAACCTTCAATAAATCAATCGCCGTTTCCACGTTGACCCAGGGCATGCCGAATTCGCCGGCATGCGCGGTGGTCTTGAAACCGGCGGCCTGGGCGGCGCGATAAGCCTCTTCGAACAATTCCGGCGGCCGGTCGTTTTCGCGGTAATCCATGCCGATGCCGATGACTTCGGGCTGGCGATGCTCGCTCATCCATTGCACCATGGCTACCGCTTCCCCAGGATCGGCTTCGCGATCGATGCTCGGGATCAGGCGGCCGGTCACGCCGAAGTCGCGCTGCGCTTCACGTATCGCCAGTACGATTGCTGCCTGCGCCGAGGCATAGCTGATGCCGGAGACGCGCACGGTGCCGGTCGGGTTCCAGAAAAATTCCGTGTACAGCACGCCGTGGCTGTGCAGGTCTTCGAGGTATTCGTAAGTGATGCGATGCAGGTCGCTGGGGCCCTGGATCAGATGCGCGTCGAGCGCACGCAAGACACGCAGCACGCCGACCGGTTTTTCGCCGCGTGTATAAAAGGCTTCGATGTCTTCGCGTGCCACGCGATTGCCGGCCTGTTCCGATAAATCGATGAAGGTCTGCTTGCGCACTGCGCCGAACAGATGGCAATGTAATTCCATCTTCGGCATGGCGCGCACGAATTGCTCCAGGTTCAGCGGCGTGCTATCCAAGGTGCGCTCCCGTGACGGCGCGGGCGGAAAAATCAATTGCGTTCATAAAACCAGAATCCATTCGTGTGTGCGCACAATGTGCTTGGCGACCATGCCTGGCACTGTTGCGCGCGATATCTTTGTTGCTGTTCTCAGGCGGGCTGGTCCGCCGCCGTTACGACAAGCTGCCCAGCAATTCTTGCATCATGCATGCCATCGCCCGAGGGCCGTCGACGGTCATGGCGATCTCGACGTTGGCGTGGGCGCGGCGCGGTACACGGAATTCGCAGACCGTCATGCCGCGGGTCAGTCGCCCTTGCAATTCGATGTCGACGCGTGCCGGTTTGAACGTGAACAACTCCGGCCGGCGCAGGTAAATCGCCACCGCCGGGTCGTACATCGGCATCGGCACCGAGCCGTCCGGACTGCGGATGCGCAGGTAGGCGTCGAAGTAGCCGGCCAGCCATTTGGCGCGCGCGGTGCCGAGTGCGCGTACTTGCTGTACTTCCGCCGAGGTCACCAGCAATTGGCGACACAGGTTCAGACCGAACATGCGCAAGGGCACGCCGGCGTTGAAGACGATGTCGGCCGCTTCGGGATCGGCAAAGATATTGAATTCCGCCGCGGCAGTGTGGTTGCCCTGATCCGCCGAGCCGCCCATCAGGATGATCTCCTTGATCTGCGCCGCGATGTCGGGCGCACGTTGCAGGGCCGTGGCGATATTGGTCAGCGGTGCGATGCACATCAGCGTCAATTCGCCGGCATGCTTGCGTACGGCTTCAATCAGCGCATCCACGGCATGCGGCAGCGGACTGCGTTGTTCGCGCGCTTCCTGTTCCGCTTCAGCCTGGCGGATGTCGACGCCCGGCAAAGCCTCGCCGGTGGTCGCCATGCCGTCGGCGCCGAGGATGCATTGCGCGGTTTCCTGCGCGCCCGCCAGCGGGGCATCGCAACCGGCGTACACCGGCACCTTGAGGTGATAGTGCTTCTTGATGCGCAGGGCGTTGTCGTAGGTGGTCGCCAGCGGCGCGTTGCCGGCCACCACCGAGACTCCCAGCCATTGCACATCGAGATTGGCCGACAGCATCAGCATCGCCAGCCAGTCATCGAAGCCGGGATCGGTATCCAGCCATATTTTTTGCATGATGTTTCCTTGGTCGCTTATTTTTTCTTTTGTTCAGGCCGGCAGGAACAATGCGCTTTCCGCCGGCAGGTCGAAGCTGACGTTATCGCCTTCGCGCCAGCTGGCGAACTTTGCATCGGCAAAACCCTTGACCTCGCCGATCGGGGTTTGCAGCAGATACTCGACCGCGTCGCCGAGAAAGCCGCGCGACAATACCGTGCCGCTATGCACGCCGATGCCGACGGTCACGCGTTCCGGTCGCCAGCCCATGCAGGCGGTGCCGGCAGGCACGGCAGCATCGAAAGTCAGTTTGTCGCCGCGGCCTTGCAGGGCGCCATCGCGATAGTCGAAGATATTTTCAAAGCCCATGAAGTTGGCGACGAAACGTGTGCGCGGCTGGTTGAACAGATTTTCCGGCACATCCAATTGCTCGATCTTGCCGGCGTTCATCACCACGATGCGGTCCGACAGCGCCAAGGCTTCTTCCTGGTCGTGGGTGACGTACAGCATGGTGATGCCGAGCTCGCGCTGGATGCGGCGCAGTTCGGCGCGCATCTGCACGCGCAGCTTGGCGTCCAGATTTGACAGCGGTTCGTCCAGCAGCAGCAGCTTGGGCTCGATCACGATGGCGCGGGCCAGCGCCACGCGCTGTTGCTGGCCGCCCGACATCTGCGCCGGCAGGCGGCTTTCGAAGCCGCTCAGGCCAACCGCGGCAATCACTTTTTCCACCTTGGCACGCAAGGTCTTGTCGTCGACCTTGCGCAGGCGCAGGCCGAAGGCGACGTTGTCGAACACGTTCAGGTGCGGAAACAGTGCATACGATTGGAATACCATGCCGATGTTACGTTTGTTGGGCGGCAGGCGGCCGATGTCGCGGCCATCCAGCGTGATGCTGCCGGCGCGCAGGTCGATCAGGCCGGCGATGGCGCGCATGGTGGTGGTCTTGCCGCAGCCGCTCGGACCGAGCAGCGAAATCAGTTCACCCTGTTCGACCGACAGGTCCAGCTTTTCCACGGCGGCGTTGCTTTTGCCGTAACCGAGCGCCAGTTGGCGCAGTTCCAGATAACTCATCGTGCTCTCACATGTATTTTGAAATGCCCAGCAGCTTCTCGGTCGCCAGCACGAAGGCCATGGTGAACAAGACCAGCAGGGTCGACAGCGCAGCGATAGAAGGATCGAAACTGTTTTCCATATGGCCCAGCATTTCGATTGGCAAGGTGCTGATGCCGGGGCCGGTCAGGAACAGCGAAACCGGCACCTGGTTGAATGAAGTGACGAAGGCCAGGAAGAAGGCGGCAATCACCGCGCTGCGGATATTCGGCAGCACGATCAGGAAGAAAGTCTGGGCACGCGACGCGCCCAGCGTGATGGCGGCTTCTTCGATATCCACGCGCAGGTTGATCAGGCTGGCGTAGACCACGCGTACCGCATAAGGCGTCAGCAGGCCGATGTGGCCGACCAACAGGCCGAGGAACACCGGCGCATCTACCAGCAACACGACATGGCGCAGCAGGCCAAGCCCGACCAGCATCGCCGGGATGATCAGCGGCGAGGTCAGGATTTGCTTGATCGCGCCCATGCCCGGCGGCGGCATGCGCGACATCGCGTAGGCTACCGGCACGCCCAGCAACAGCGCAATCACGGTGGCCAGCAAACCGATTTCCAGGCTGGTGCGGAAGGCGCGCTGGAATTCTTCCGAGCCCAGTACTTCAATAATCCAGCGCACCGAATACGAACTCGGCGGGAACACCAGCGTCTCGCCGGCGCTGAAGCCGGCCAGGAACACGATCACGAACGGTCCCAGCAGGAACAGGAACACCAGCCACAGCATGGCGCGCGAAAACAGACCTTCTTTCATGCAGAACTCCGGCTGGAAGAGATGCGTTTGAGGCCGGCGTTGACGGCCAGCGTCATGAGCACCAGGATGACCGCGATGACGTTGGCAGTGCCGAAATCGCTTTCCACGCTGACCTTTTGATACAGCAGGGTTTCCAGCATCAGTACCTTGGGACCGCCCAGCAGCGCCGGCGTGACGTAGGCGGTGACGCAACCGGTAAATACCAGCGTGCCGCCGACGATCAGGCCTTCCTGGGTGAGCGGCAAGGTCACGCGGGTGAAGACTTGCCAGGCGTTGGCGCCGAGCGTGGAAGCCGCCAGCGTGATGTCGCGCGAGAGGTTTTCCATCGAGCTGACCAGCGACATCAGCATCAGCGGCAACAGCAATTGCAGCAGGCCGACAAACACCGCCATTTCGCTGAACAGCAGGCGTTGCGGCTCATCGGCCAGGCCCAGATGCAGCAGCACGGAATTGATCGCGCCATTGCGACCGAACAAGACGATCCAGGCATAGGTGCGCGCAATCGGCGACACCATCAGCGGCAGGATCATCATGCCGAGGACCATGCCCCGATAGCGCGGCGAGACACGCACGATGGCCTGCGCCGCAGGGTAGGACAGCAGCGCCGAGACCAGTGTCACCAGTGCTGCAATGCGCAGCGTGCGCAGGAAGACCTGGCGATGGAGCGGCTCGGCAAAGAAGGCGATGAAGCGATCCACACCCCAGTGCAATGCTGCGCCATCGACACTGTCGGGACCGCCGACGCGGAAGGCATCCACCAGCAAGGCCAGCACCGGCAGCAGGAAACACACCACCGTAAAGATCAGGGCGGGTGTCACCAGCAGGATGCCTAAGCGTTTTTTATCATGTGCAACCATGTGTTGCGACTCCGTTTTCTTGCTACTTATTTGCTTGCTACCTGCCTGATGCTACAGATGCGCAAGCCCGGGATGGCTTGGTGGCGATCCCGGGGCTCGTAGAGCATGTTTTTATTTCGAGATGCCTTTGTTCCACTGCTCCAGCCATGCCGAGCGATGCTTGAGCAGGGTTTCAGGCTTGACGAACTTGAGCGAAGCAATGTGTTCGCCGCCGTAGGTGTTGAACTCGGCCTTGTCTTTCGGCAGCACCACCTGGGTGTTCACCGGCGAGTCCACCAGGTCCATCGCCAGTGCGGTCTGCACCTCTTTCGACAGCCAGAAATCGATCAGTTGATAAGCCAGATCGGCGTTTTTGGATTTGTTGACGATGCCCATCACGTTCATGCCGGCAGCCTGACCTTCGGCCGGGATGGCCCACTTGAGCGGCATGCCGGTCTTCATCAGTTGCGACCAGGTGAAACGCGCTACCGGAGCAGCCCAGATTTCATCCTGCGCGAACAGCGAAGACAATTGGGCGCTGTTCTTGGAGAAGGTCACCACGTTGTTCTTGATGGCCAGAATCTTTTGCATGCCGGTGCTGAAGTTTTCAGTCTTGCCGCCCCAGGCGATGTCGGCCATCTGCAGCGCCAGCGGACCCTGCGTGGTGCTGACGTCGGGCAGGGCGATGCGACCCTTCATGTCGTCGCGCCACAGGTCTTTCCATGAGGTGAGCGACTTGATCTTGTCGGTGCGATACACCAGGCCGACCGAGTAAATGGTGTAGCCGACCGCATAGTTGCCGCCGATGGGATTGCGCGCGAACGGATAGATCTGGCTGTAGTTCTTGAGCTTGCTGTAGTCGAGCGGCTGGATCAAGCCTTTGCGTGAAGCTTCCAGCATGCCGAAGTCCGACAACAACACCAGATCGACCACCGGATTGTCGCGGCGCGCATCCAGCTTGGCGATACGGTCGGCGTTGTTGCCGGTTTCGACCACGATTTCACAGCCGCATTTTTCCTTGAACGGGGCATACACGTACTTGTTGAACAGCGGCTGTGCGATCGGGTAGGCGGACAATACCAACGACCGTTTCTCGGCATGGGCTGGGGAGACTGCCAGGGTGAGCAGGCCCGTACCGAACAGGGCAAGCATGCCCGCCAAACTTGCTTTTTTCAAAATAGATTTCCTTTAGACACAATCAGATGCGATGCCTATTTTAGGCTCAACAACAGCCCACTACTAATCACTACACCAAACTTGTTCAGGATCTGTAGCGAGAGGCCGTCAGCCGGTGGCGGCCGGAGCGGAGCTCAGTTGCGTAACCCTTGGAATGTACGTGAGTACATGAGGATTCCGAGCACCGCCCGACGCCGGATCACGGCCTCGCAGCAAGATCATGAGCAAGTTTAAAATACGTGACGCATGCCGATCATCAGTACACCTTGATGCTTGTCGCTCGACGACGGGAAGCCGAAGATGGTCGCGTTCTTGGCGTCGCCGGCAGCGATCTGGTAGCTGTACGTGATTGCTACGTCAGTGCGCTTGGACAAGAAGTAATCGGCCTGGAAGTTGACCTGGTGCCATTTCGGATTGGTGTTGATGGTGTCGTACTTGCCGACGGTGTAGAAGTAGGACCCGGCCAGGTTCAGCGCCGGCGTCAGGTGATGCACGAAGTTGATATCGAAGTTTTGCAGTGTCAGCTTGGTGTTGTCCAGGTAGTCGTATTTGACGTTGCTGTACATCGCGCCGAAATCGGTATTGCCCACGGTATAGAAGCCGCCGGTGCCGAGGATGCGTTGCTTTTGTACCCCGATGGTGCTGTGGACGGCGCTCTTGTTGAAGATCAGCAGCGCGCTGGCGTAGTCGTTGGACATCGCGCCATCCGGACTCTGGGCGCTGTTGGGCGTATCCATCTGGGTATAGGCCACGGCCCACTTGAAGCGTTCGCTCTTGTAGCCGGAACCGATGCTCATGACGCGGTTGATGCTGGAGTCGCCGGCAACTTCGCCGAAGCCATACAGCGCGGTGACATTGAAATTGTTGAAAGTCGGGCTGATGTACTTGACCGAGTTTTGCGCGCGCAGGTTGTTGTAGCCGTTGTCGTTGTCGCCGATGTGCACGCCGTTACTGGCGATCACCACCGGACCGAGGTAGTCCTTGACCGCTTCATACTGGCGACCCACCGTCAGCGTGCCGAGGTCGTTGTTGCTCAGGCCGACGTAGGACAGGCGACCGAACAGGCGGCCGTTTTGCGCGGTGCCGCCGGTCATCATGTTGAAACCGTTTTCCAGGTTGAAGATGGCTTTCGAGCCGCCGCCCAGGTCTTCCTGGCCGCGGAAACCGATGCGCGGATTCTGGTTGGTGCCGCTCAGGGCTTCCAGGTTATGCGGGCCGCCCTGGTTGGTCAGATAACCGACACCGCCGGAGATCAAACCATAAATTTCCACCTTGCTTTGCGCCTGTGCCTGAGCACCTGCCAACAATGCTGGAATTGCCATCGTGCCGATCATCCATTGTTTCATCATCACCATCCCCCCCGGAAATCGGGCGCAGAGCCCGAGAAAATAAAAAATACGTTATAGGCGCTATGCCACCGGGATGCAGAATATGATAATTAGATAAATAATATAATTTGTTTATTTTTATAATTTCATAAATTTAACTTATAACCGAGCCGTGCGGATCCAGTATTTAACTCGCATGGGACGGGCGAAAGCGGGCCATAGCCATGATCAAGCTCAATAACAAGGTTACTTTGCGTCACCTGCAGGCGCTGGCGACGTTGGCTTCTACCAACAGTTTCAGCCGGGCAGCGGAAGAGCTGTCGGTGACGCAACCGGCCCTCAGCGCCTCCATCAAGCAGCTGGAAAACCAGCTCGGCACCAAGCTGTTCGACCGCACGACACACCAGATCGGCCTGACCGCGCAGGGTGCCGTGGTGCTGGAATACGCCAAGCATCTGCTCAATACCGCCGCCAATACGTTCAACGATATCCAGCACGTGATCGGCACCGGACGCCACCGCATCCGCATCGGCGCGATTCCGTCAGCCGTCACGCTGACCGCCGCCGTGATCGCGCGCTACAACGCCGCCCACGACGAGCACGTGGAAATCATGTTGTCGGACATGCCCAACGATGCGCTGCTGACGGCATTGCATACCGGCAAGCTCGACTTTTGCGTCGGCATCAAGCCGCCCGAGCCGGATGCCGCATCGCTTGATACCGTCACACTGTTCGAGGATGAATTGGTGCTGATCGTGTCGCGCGGGCATGCTTTGGCCGGTTCCAAGGAAGTGCACTGGCGGCAAATGGCGGGCGAGGAGATCGTCTTGTTCACCCAGGGCAGCGTATGGGAGTTCGCCTCGGCGGCTTTGCTGCAACATGGCTTGTCGTCATCCAAGCGCTATCAGGTCGTGCACAGCGAATCCTTGTACGGGGTGGTGCGCTCGGGCATTGCCATCGGCATCATGCCGAGTCTGTATACCAGCTATCTGCGCGACGACACGCTGCATGTGGCGCCGCTGCGCTTTCCCACGCTCAAGCGCAAGATCGTGCTGATGCGGCGCAATGAAGTGAGCCGCAGCGAATGGACCGATCACTGCTTCCGTGAATTACGCAACGATTTGAAACAGGCCAATCACTGGTTTTGAGGTGCTGTCTCTTTATATGGGACAAGCGTGCAAAGAAAAACCGGCAGGCCCTAGCCTTGCCGGTTATTTTTTATACAGAAGGCTTATGTAATTCGCTACCTTCTTTGTCTCCGCCGATGAATCGATGCGCTTACTGTCCAGCTTACTTGGTGTGCGAAATCAGATTGGGTTTGCTGCCCTCGTCGCCGAGCTGGGCTTCCGACTGCGCTGCCGCCGACACCTTGTCGCCGATGACGTCGTGGGTCGAGGCGATGTGCGCCAGGATGCCGCGCTTGGCCTGGCGCTGCAGTTCGGCGAACGGGCTGGAGCGGTTCAGCGACACGCCCACCGCCAGCACGTCGACCAGCAACAGCAGCAAGATGCGCGACACCATCGGGATGTGCATCATGCTGCCTTCGTCGTGCTCGACCGCCAGCGTGAAGTCGGCGCGTTTGGCCAGCTGCGAATTGCTCGGCGCCAGCGCGATGATGGTGGCGCCGGAGTTGACCGCAACCTCGACTGTGGTCGCCAGGTGGCGCAGGCGGCCGGAGTTGGAAATGATCACGGCGACATCGGTGTTCTTCAACAGCGCGGCCGAGACTTCCTGCAATTGCGGATCGGTATAGGCAGTCGACGGAATGCCGAGGCGGAAGAATTTTTGTTGCGCATCTTCGGCCACCAGGCCGCAACTGCCAAAGCCGTAGAATTCCACGCGGGTGGCGTGGCTCAGCACTTCGATGACCTTGCTCAGGGTATCGGCGTTGAGGCTGTCGCGCACTTCCATCATCGCGGCGATGGTGTTGTCGACCACTTTCACACCGACGTCCAGCGCCGAGTCGCCGATATGCACCTGGCTGTGTGCCACCGGCACCGTGCCGGTCACGCCGGACGCGAGTTTCAGTTTGAAGTCGGCCAGGCCCTGGCAACCCATGGTGCGGCAAAAGCGGATCACGGTCGGCTGGCTGACGTTGGCGCGTCGCGCGATTTCCGAAATCGGCTCGCTCATGACCGCGCGCGGATGCGCCAGGATCAGGCTGGCCACGCGTTCTTCGGCCGGCGAGAATTGCGAGCGCGCCTTGCGGATGCGCTCCAGGAACGGCACGGCATTGCCGCCGCCCAGGCGTTCGGCCAGGATCGCGGCGACGCCGACGAAGGCCGGGTAGGGCGCGGTGATGACGTAGGTCGGGATTTTTTGCATGTAGGCGTCGAAACGCCCCTTGCTTTCGAAGCGGGAGCGAAACGCCGAGCGCGCGAAGTAGTCGCCCAGATGCGGCACCACGCCGCCGCCGATATAAATACCACCCAGCGTGCCGAGCGTGACGGCGACGTTGGAGGCCAGCGTGCCGAGCATGGCGCAGAAGCAGTCGACCACTTCCATGCACAGGGCGTCGTTCTGGTTCAGCGCGCGGTCGACGATTTGCGGCGCGGCCAGTTCTTCAGGATTCTTGCGCTTGTTGATGTCGCACAGGGCGCTGTAAATCATTTCCAGGCCGGGGCCGGAAATCAGGCGCTCAGCTGAGACGTGCTTAAAAGTGCGCCAGCAATATTGCAGGATCGCCGCTTCCTTTTCATCGGCCGGCGAGAACGACACGTGGCCGCCTTCGCTGCCCAGCGCGATCCAGCGACCCTCGCTGGGGATCAGGCCGCCCACACCGAGGCCGGTGCCGGCGCCGACCAGGCCGATCACGCCGCCTTCCAGCGCCTGGCCGCCGCCAATCTGGATGCAATGCGATTGCTCCAGATGCGGCAGCGCCATCGACAACGCGGTGAAGTCATTGACCACCAGTAGCGTGTCGAGACCGAGCAGTTTGCGGGTTTCTTCGATCGAAAACGCCCAGTGGTGATTGGTCATCTTGATCTGGTCGCCCTGGACCGGATTGGCAATGGCGATGGCCGCATGATGGATCACCGGGTGCGCATTGGTTTCCAGGTAGGCTTTGACCGCCTGCGCGAACTCGGGATAATCAGCGCAGCGCAGGGTCTGGATGGTGTCTATCTGCCCCGGTGCGCGTTCCAGCGCAAAACGGGCATTGGTTCCGCCGATATCAGCCAACAAGCGCGGACCATCCATGAAGGTGTTCGACGAATTGTAACTGCCATGTATGAGCGATGCTGAAGACATGTAGTGAAACTTTCCGAATAAAAACGGTTATGCGTTATCGGTGATTCTGAACGGTATGCAAATCGCAGTGGCGTATATTAGCTCGCTTTGCGCAAATCCGTTTTGGTAAAGCGGTAACGCCAAGCCGGCGTTGTCGTTGCACCGTCTTGGCGTTACCGCCTTACCAATTAAATCACCGGTCTTCTGGCCAGTGTGCGCCGGCACGCGACATCATTGCCGACGAAGCACTGGGCCCCCAACTTCCAGCCAAATACGATTTAGGCGAAGCAGAGCTGCTTTGCCAGTAATTCAATAGCGGTTCCACCCAACGCCAGGCGGCTTCCTGCTCGTCGCGGCGGACAAATAGCGACAAATCGCCGCGGATCACATCCAGCAACAGCCTTTCATAGGCATCGGCTCGCTTTTGCTTGAAAGCCTGGTCGAAGGCCAGATCCAGCGCTACCGGCTGGATCGTCATGCTGTCGCCGGGTTGTTTGGCAAAGCAGTGCAGTTGTATCGATTCTTCCGGCTGCAAGCGAATCACCAGGCGGTTGCTGGTCGGTATGCCGCTCGGCATCGGCAGGATCGCATGCGGAATCGGTCGGAAGGTAATCACGATTTCCGCCGTGCGTTCCGCCAGGCGTTTGCCGGTACGCAAGAAAAACGGCACGCCGGCCCAGCGCCAGTTGTTGATCTCGGCATGCAACGCGATGAAGCTCTCGGTGCTCGATTGCGCCGGGATGCCGGCTTCCTGGTGATAGCCGGCGACCGGTTGGCCGCGCACCGCGCCGGCGGCATATTGGCCACGCACGGCGCGACCTTCCAGGTCGTCGCGGCTGAACGGCTTCAAGGCCCGCAGCACGCGTACTTTTTCATCCCGTATAGCATTGGCATCAAGCGAGGTCGGAGGTTCCATCGCCACCATGCACAGCAGCTGCAGCAAATGGTTTTGCACCATGTCGCGCAAGGCGCCGGTGCCATCGTAGAACTCGCCGCGACCCTCCACCCCCAGCTGTTCGGCAATCGTCAGTTGCACATGCTCGATCGACTCGCGTCGCCATAGCGGCTCGAACAGGCTGTTGGCGAAGCGCAGCGCCAGCAGGTTTTGTACCGATTCCTTGCCTAAATAGTGGTCGATACGGTAAATCTGGTCTTCAGCGAACACCCGCGCCACGGCGTCGTTGATCGCGCGCGAGGACTGCAGGTCATGGCCCAGGGGCTTTTCCAGCACCACACGGGCGTTGTCCAGCGCGATGCCGCTGGCGGCCAGATGGTTGCAGATCGGCTCAAACAGCTTTGGCGAGGTCGCCAGATAAAACACCGTGACAGCCTGGCTATTGAGCTGCTGACCGAGCAGGGCGTAGTCGGCGGCGTTGGTGGCGTCCAGCACGACATAGGTGATTCTTTCGAGAAAACTTTGCCATTTTTTCGCGTTCTCACCGGCGGTACCTTCGCTGACGTGGGCGCCGGCCTGGATGCGTGCCCAGTCAAGATAGGCGTCCTGGCTCAGTTGCTGGTTGGAAACGCAAATGATGCGACCGTCTTGATGCAATTTGCCGTCAAGATGCGCGGAGAACAGCGCCGGAATAATCTTGCGCATCGCCAGATCGCCTGTCGCTCCAAACAGGACGAAATTGAACAAGGGAGCCTCTTCTTGAATGACTTGCATGTGCTTTCTATGTAACTAAACAAAAACTTGTGTTGCAATGTTACTGTAGCATTACTACAATTACAAGCGAGCGACGGGAGTTCGCCCTAATAATTCGATTTTATTGGGGTGGTTTTTGTAGTTTAAGTAAAGTGATTAGGATAAAGAGTGTCCCAAAGGCACCGCCAACCAGTAGCAAGTTCTCTCCCCCGGGAACGCAAACCTTGCCGTGACGCAAGTCGCTGGCGATTTTTAAAATACAGGAGATAAAAAATGATGTTGAAGCACGCCATTAAAAAAAGTCTGATCGCCACCACCCTGATCGCCGCTTCCACCGTAGCGTATGCCGCGGAAGTGGAAGTGCTGCATTACTGGACCTCGGGCGGTGAAGCCAAATCGGTTGCCGAACTGAAAAAAATCATGGAAGCCAAGGGCGTAACCTGGAAGGATTTCGCCGTTGCCGGCGGCGCGGGTGAGAACGCAACCACAGCCCTGAAGGCGCGCGTCATCGCCGGCAGCCCTCCGACCGCGGCCCAGATCAAGGGACCTGCGATCCAGGAGTGGGGCCAGGAAGGTGTGCTGGCCAACATCGATTCCGCTGCGACCGCAGGCAAGTGGGATTCCTTGCTGCCCAAGTCGGTCTCGTCGGTCATGAAATACCAGGGTCACTACGTCGCCGCACCGGTCAACGTGCACCGCGTCAACTGGCTGTGGATCAATCCGGAAGTGCTGAAGAAAGCCGGCGCCAAGACCCCGACCAACTGGGATGAATTCTTCGACGCTGCCGAAAAGATCAAGAAGGCCGGCTTTATTGCCGTGGCGCATGGCGGCCAGCCATGGCAGGACGCCACCGTGTTTGAAACCGTCGCCCTGGGCGTCGGCGGCGCCGACTTCTACCAGAAAGCATTGGTGAAGCTGGACCAGACCGCACTGACCAGCGCCAACATGGTCAAGACTTTCGACACACTGGGCAAGATCAAGACTTACATCGACAAGGATTCCGCAGGTCGCGACTGGAACCTGGCAACCGCCATGGTCATCAACGGCAAGGCCGGCATGCAATTCATGGGCGACTGGGCCAAGGGCGAATTCACTACCGCCGGCAAGGTGCCAGGCAAGGACTATCTGTGCGTAGCAGCACCGGGCACCGACAAGTCCTACACTTTCAACATCGATTCGATCGCGATGTTCAAGGTCAAGAATCCTGATTCGCAAAAAGCCCAGCTGACTTTGGCGACTGCGATCATGAGCCCGGAATTCCAGGAAATCTTCAACCTGAACAAGGGTTCGATCCCGGTCCGTCCTGATATCCCACGCACCAAGTTCGACAGCTGCGCCATCAAGTCGATGGATGATTTTGCATCGTCGAGCAAAGCCAATACACTGGAGCCGAGCATGGCCCACGGTATGGCTGTCAGCTCGGCCGCCCAAGGCGCGATGTTCGACGTGATTGCCAAGTTCATGAATTCCAACATGACTTCGCAAGCCGCCGTGCAAGCGCTGGCAAAAGCAGCCAAGACGCAATAAACCTGCTTGGGATCTTACTGCGAGGCCATGATCCGGCGTCGTGCGGTACTCGGAATCCTCATGTACTAAAGTACCCTCCAAGGGTGACGCAACTGAGCTCCGTTCCACCGCCACCGGCTGATGGCCTCTCGCTACAGATCGCAAACAGGTTCGTAGATAGAAAAATGTAATAAGGCCTGTCCCCGCAGTGCGCCCCGGCGCCTGCAGGACAGGGTATTTACGGGGCGGGCGCAGCGGTCAGGCGCCCACTGTCGTGAAAGACCGGCAAGATTGTTCGACCGGCTTCGCGATACTCACCCCGGGTTCAGGAGACATGCATGTCCAACTCAACAGTTTCCCTGTCGTCGACCGGCGCCCACGCTGCCGGCAAGGCCGCACCCCGGCGCAGTGGAAAATTCGCCGCGCTGGCCGACAACTGGCTGCCGCGCCTGGTCTTATCACCGACTATCATTTTGTCGCTGGTATTTGTTTACGGTTTTATCGCGCTCACCGGCTATCTGTCGCTGACCAATTCGCGCCTGATGCCCAACTACGAATTCGCCGGCTTCGATCAATACACCCGATTGTTTGCGCTCGACCGCTGGTGGACCGCCGCGGCCAACCTCGGTATTTTCGGCGGCCTGTTCATCCTGCTGTGCCTGGTCATCGGCCTGTTCATGGCGATCCTGCTGGATCAAAAAATCCGTGCCGAAGGCGCCTTGCGCGCCGTGTACCTGTATCCGATGGCGCTGTCCTTCATCGTCACCGGCGCGGCATGGAAATGGATCCTCAATCCCGGCCTCGGCCTGGAAAAAATGATGCATGACTGGGGCTTCGCCAACTTCAGCTTCGACTGGCTGGTCAACTCTGACATGGCGATCTACACCGTCGTCATCGCCGGCGTGTGGCAGTCCTCGGGGTTCGTGATGGCACTGTTCCTGGCCGGCCTGCGCGGCATCGACGACGCCATCATCAAGGCGGCCATGGTCGACGGCGCCAGCTTGCCGACCATCTATCGCCGCATCGTCATTCCGGCGCTGCGCCCGGTGTTCTTCAGTGTGCTGCTGGTGCTCGGCCATATCGCGATCAAGAGCTTCGACCTGGTCATGGCGCTGACCGCAGGCGGGCCCGGCACCTCGACGGATTTGCCGGCGATCTTCATGTATCAGTTCTCTTTCACGCGTGGACAACTGGGCCTGGGCGCCGCGTCCGCAGTAATGATGTTGGCTACCGTGCTGGCCGTGCTGGTGCCTTTGATGTATCTGGAAACGAAAGGAACCCGCAATGGCCGTTGATACGTTTGCTCCCAAGGGGGGGCCGAACCAGGAGCGCAAGCCGCTCACCGTCGGTCGCGTGCTGATCTATGTCTTGCTGGTGCTGGTGGGTTTGTACTACCTGGCGCCGCTGTACGTGATGATCACCACCTCACTCAAGTCGCTCGATGAAATCCGCACCAGCAACCTGCTGGCGCTGCCGATGTCGCCGACCACCGCCGCCTGGGGCAAAGCCTGGGACAGTGCCTGCACTGGCGTTGACTGCGGCGGCCTGGCGCCGTTCTTCTGGAATTCGCTGAAGATGACGATTCCGGCAGTGTTGATTTCCACCTTGATCGGCTCGCTCAACGGCTATGTGCTGGCACACTGGCGCTTCCGCGGCTCGGAAGCCTTGTTCGCCGCGCTGATGGTCGGCTGCTTCATTCCGTTCCAGGTGGTGATCTTGCCGATGGCGCGTTTGCTGGGCATGTTCGACCTGGCCAACACCACGCCCGGCCTGATCTTCGTGCACATCGTCTACGGCATCGCCTTCACCACGCTGTTCTTCCGCAACTACTACGTGACGGTGCCGGAAGAGTTGGTCAAGGCGGCGCGCATCGACGGCGCCGGTTTCTTCCTGACCTACCGCAAGATCATTTTCCCGCTGTCGCTGCCGATCTTCATGGTCTGCTTCATCTGGCAGTTCACACAGATCTGGAATGACTTCCTGTTCGGCGTGGTGTTCGGTGGCTCGGATGCAAAACCGGTGACCGTGGCGCTCAACAACCTGGTCAATACCTCGACCGGCGTGACTGAGTACAACGTCAACATGGCCGCGGCGATCATCGCAGCCTTGCCGACGTTGCTGGTATATATCCTGGCTGGAAAATACTTTGTCCGGGGACTAACAGCCGGCGCCGTCAAAGGCTAAAACCGGTCCACGCTCCTACTGCGAGGCCATGATCCGGCGTCGTGCGGTATTCGGAATCCTCATGTACTAAAGTACATTCCGGTTCCTCCGTTCCACCGCCACCGGCTGATGGCCTCGCGCTACGGACCGTGAACCGGTTTGCTGAGTTTTAAAAAGAATCTATGGAGATGTAAGAGAATGGCAAGCTTATCAATTCGCAACGTCCGCAAGGTTTACCCGAACGGCAATGAAGTCCTCAAAGGCATTGACCTGGAAATCGAAGACGGTCAATTCCTGATCCTGGTCGGTGGTTCCGGCTGCGGCAAGTCGACCCTGCTCAACATGATCGCCGGTCTGGAAACCGTCTCCGAAGGCGAGATCATGATCGGCGACCGCGTGGTCAACAATGTCGCCCCGAAAGAACGCGACATCGCCATGGTGTTCCAGTCGTATGCGCTGTACCCAACCATGACAGTGCGCGAAAACATTTCCTTCGGCCTGGGCATCCGCAAGATCCCCAAAGCCGAGCAAAAGGAAATCGTCGAGCGCGTCGCCAACATCCTGCAGATCACCCACCTGCTGGACCGCAAGCCGGCGCTGCTGTCCGGTGGTCAACGCCAGCGCGTGGCGATGGGCCGCGCGATTGCACGCGATCCATCGCTGTTCCTGTTCGACGAACCGCTGTCGAACCTCGACGCCAAGCTGCGCGTCGAAATGCGCGCTGAAATCAAGCGCATGCACCAGCGCCTGGGCAGCACCATCGTCTACGTCACACACGATCAGATCGAAGCGATGACCCTGGGCGACCGCATCGCCGTCATGAAGGACGGTGTGGTACAGCAATTCGGCAGCCCGCAAGAGATCTACGACTCGCCGAGCAACCTGTTCGTGGCCGGCTTCATCGGCTCGCCGTCGATGAACTTCCTGCGCGGCAAACTGACCACTGACGGCGCCGCGCCGGCCTTCGAACTTGATCACGGCGGTCGCAAGACGCTTCTGACCTTGCCGCTGAACGGCCACACCGACGCCGTCGCGAAATGGGTCGGCCGCGACATCGTGTTGGGCATTCGTCCAGAGCACGTGACTGACGCCATGAGCGCGCGCAACGGAGACCCGCTCAACACCACCGGCAGCTACCGTCCGACCGAAGTTGACTGCGTTATCGAACTGACTGAACCAACCGGCCCGGATACCTTGGTGGTGGCGCGGTTCAACGATGCGCCGGTGACTTGCCGTACGCATCCGCGCGCAGGTGCGTTGCCGAATGAGCCTCTGAAGCTGGCGTTTGATTTGACCAAGGCGCTGTTGTTTGATCCGGCTTCGGAGCAGCGGATTGCTTGAAGTATTGGGTAGATAAAAGAAGCCCCGCGACAGTGATGTTGCGGGGATTTTTTTCGCTGATTAGTAGAGGAGCGCGAATTCTGGTCCAATGCTTCTCATAAAATCTTTAATAACGTTGCAATTCAATCCGCAGATAACGCCTGCTATGGGCTAGAAGTAGTTGTCCAGTGCTAAAAAGGCTTGCGATTGCAAGCCTCTCTCTCTCTCTCTCTCTGCATTATTTCTAATTTCAAAATCCGTGCGGGCTTTTTGTGATGGCCATCAGATTACTTCTGACCGATTCAGCTACAATCTGTTCGTTCGTGCAAGGGGTGCACGACGCTAAATCTAATATATCAATAATAATGGAGTGTCTATGGGCAACGAAATAGCGGGCGGAAATGGCTCTGGAGAAGTTACCAGTTATAACCAAAATTTCGCGGACTCTTTCTTTAGTGTCTACAAACGCCTGCACGAGGAAAAGGAAGAACTAAAGAAAATTTATAAAAATAGCGTGATGATTGAGTTTGAAGATCTAAAAGAGCTACATTACAAAACTATCCAGGTCATTACTTCATTACATCCGGCCCAGCAGTCTATCTCCGTTCAAATTGCGTTGGCGCACAATGAAGGCGAAGCCGATAAATTTTCGTCCTTTGAGAAATTTGCCGAGCATAACAGCACGAGTTCGACGCCTACCTCGGAAGTTCGATTTAAGTACAATTTTATCTTGCCCGATCCGGTAACTCAGGAAATCTCTTCTTGGGATATTGAAATTCAAGTGATCTCTCGGATTGCACAATTGGATCAATTTGAAGCGGAAGTCCCCGGTTTTTTTCCGCGTTCTCTATTTTCTCAGTTACTAACCCCCACGGCCAAGATCACAGTCCAGCATTCGGATTATGTGAAGGCGCGATCAGTGGTTGCAATGTTTGATGAATGGGTCAAGGGGCGACCTGAAACGCCTCGGACTCAAATTCATGCGTTACTCAAATCCTATAGTCACTTTATTCCGCTTTTTGGCCGATTTTTTCTTATGGCATTACTTGCCTATTCAGTCATAAAGGCCATAGATCACAGCGCGTTGGACCCTCAACTCAATATCAAATTCTTGGTTGGTTATGCATCTATTTTCTTGATTGTTACTCAACTAGCGGGTTTTATTTTGTCTAGAGTTGAGCAGAGCATAGATTCGTATTTGCCCCTGTCTTACATAAAAATGAGTAAGGGAGATACCAAACTAATCGATGGGTATAGTGCGAAGAATCGTCGTGCCGTGTTAGTTTCTATTGCCGGTATCGGCGCGAGTATTGTTTTGGCAGTTTTCAGTAACTATGTGTACGACTTTTTGAAAGCACATCTTTAGAATAAGAACAGCCTACGAATGCAGGCTTTATTTTCGGCTCTAGATGATTTCTAATTTCCGTATGGTGTCCGAAATCGGTAAAAAATAGAGAAAAAAGATAAAACGCCCCGCAACGACTATGTGCGGGGCGTTTGCATTTTTACGTCGTTGAGGCACTCCGGCGTTTTCTGCCGTGAAGCCAACTGCGCAGTCGGCTATGCCAAGACGAAGGAGATCGGACTGCGTCGCCATCTTCAGAATCCCCCCCATGCACCAACCGATACAACAACGGCAACACCAGCAACGTCAACAACGTCGACGACAAAATCCCTCCAATGACCACGGTCGCCAGCGGCCGTTGCACTTCCGCCCCGGTCCCGGTCGCCAGCGCCATCGGTACGAATCCCAGCGACGCCACCAGTGCGGTCATCAGCACCGGCCGCAGGCGCGTCATGGCGCCTTCGAAGATGGCGTCGTCGAGCGAGCGGCCTTCTTCGCGCAGGGTGCGGATGAAGGCGATCATCACCAGGCCGTTGAGCACCGCCACGCCTGACAGCGCGATGAAGCCGACGGCGGCGGAGATCGACAGCGGGATGCCACGCATCGCCAGTGCCAGCACGCCGCCGGTCAGGGCGAAGGGGATGCCGGTGAAGACCAGCAGGCCGTCCTTGACGTTGTTGAACATCGCGAACAGCAGGACAAACACCAGCAGCAAGGCGACCGGTACGACGATTTGCAGGCGTTGTGTTGCCGACTGCAGGTTCTCGAACTGGCCGCCCCAGGCGATCCAGTAGCCGGCCGGGATTTTTACCTGCGCGGCGATGCCGGCGGCTGCGTCATCGACGAAGGAGCCGAGGTCGCGTCCGCGCACGTTGGCGCTGACGACGACGCGGCGTTTGCCGTTTTCTCGGCTGACCTGGTTGGGGCCGGGGGCGATGTCGAAGTCGGCCACTTCTCCCAGCGGGATGTAGCTGAGCTTGCCATCAGAATGCGGCAGCGGGATCGGCAGACGCTTGATGGCGTCGAGGTCGTTGCGCTCGTTTTCCGGCAGCCGCACGATGATGTCGAAGCGGCGGTCGCCCTGGAACAACGCACCGGCTTCCTTGCCGCCGATGGCCATGGCGACGGTGTCCTGCACGTCGCCGATGTTGAGGCCGTAGCGGGCGGTCTTCTCGCGGTCTATCTTGACGGTCAGCATCGGCAGGCCGGTCGATTGCTCGACCTTGACTTCGGTTGCGCCGGGGACTTTGCCCAGTGTGGATGCGATCTTGGCGGCGGTGTCGTTGAGCACGTCCATGTCGTCGCCGAAGACCTTGACCGCGACGTCGCTGCGCACGCCCGAGATCAGTTCATTGAAACGCAACTGGATCGGCTGGGAGAACTCGTAGCTGTTGCCGGGCAGGGTGGCGACGGTTTCCTGGATGGCGGCGATCAGTTCGTCGCGCGTCTTCCTCGGCTTGGGCCACTGGTCTTGCGGCTTGAGCATGATGTAGCCGTCGGAAATGTTTGGCGGCATCGGGTCGGACGCCACTTCGGCGGTACCGGTGCGGGCGAACACGCGCTCGATCTCGGGGAAGTTGTCCTTGAGCGTGCGTTCCAGCTGCTGCTGCATCTCCACCGATTGCGTCAGGCTGGTGCCGGGAATGCGCAAGGCCTGGATCGCCAGGTCGCCTTCGTTGAGGCTGGGCACGAACTCGCTGCCGAGCTTGGTGCCGAGCAGCGTGCACAGGACGATCACGGCGGCAGCCAGTGACAGCACCACCGGCTTGTTGCGCATCGAGGCTTGCAGCAGCGGCGCGTAGGCGCGCTTGGCGGCGCGCATCAGGGCGTTTTCCTTTTCGTCGACCTTGTCGCCGATGAACAGGGCAATCGCCGCCGGGATGAAGGTGACCGACAGGATCATCGCGCCCAGCAAGGCCGCCACTACGGTGAAGGCCATCGGCTGGAACATCTTGCCTTCGACGCCGGTCAACGCAAACATCGGCAGGTACACGATCATGATGATGAGCTGGCCGAACAGCAGCGGGCGGCGCGCTTCACGTGAGGCGGCGAAGACTTCGTGGAAGCGTTCGCTGCGCGTCAGCGGCCGGCCGTGATGTTGCTGCGCGTGGGCCAGGCGGCGCACGCAGTTTTCCACGATCACGACGGCGCCGTCGATGATGATGCCGAAGTCGAGCGCGCCCAGGCTCAGCAGGTTGGCGCTGACGTGGTTGGACACCATGCCGGTGAAGGTGAACAGCATCGCCAGCGGAATCACCATCGCCGTGATCACGGCCGCGCGGATGTTGCCGAGGAACAGGAACAGCACCGCGATCACCAGCACTGCGCCTTCGATGAGGTTTTTCTTGACGGTGTTGATGGCCTTGTCGACCAGCACCGTGCGGTCGTACACGGTGACGGCCTGCACGCCTTCGGGCAGCGAGCGGTTGATCTCGGCCATCTTCTTGTCGACCGCCTGCGAGACCGTGCGGCTGTTCTGGCCAATCAGCATGAAGACGGTGCCGAGCACGACTTCACGGCCGTTCTCGGTGGCGGCGCCGGTGCGCAGTTCGCGGCCGATGCCGACCTCGGCGACGTCGCGGATGCGGATCGCCACGCCTTGCACGTTGCCGAGGATGATATTGCGGATGTCGTCGAGCGAGGCCACCTGGCCCGGTGCGCGGATCAGGTATTGCTCGCCGCGCTTCTCGATGTAGCCGGCGCCGACGTTGGCGTTGTTGCGTTCCAGCGCAGCGGCGACGTTTTGCAGCGTCAGGCCGTAGGAGGCCAGCTTGGCCGGCGAGGGCGCGACGTGATATTCCTTGGCGTAACCGCCGATGGAATTGATCTCGGTCACGCCGGGTACGTTGCGCAGCTGCGGCTTGATGATCCAGTCCTGGATTTCGCGCAGGTCGGCGGGCGAGTAGGGCGCGCCGTCGGCGTTCTTCGCGCCTTCCTTGGCTTCGACCGTCCACAGGTAGATTTCGCCGAGGCCGGTCGAGATCGGGCCCATGGCTGGATCGATGCCGGACGGCAGCTTGCTGCGTGCTTCCTGGATGCGTTCATTGACCAGCTGGCGCGCAAAATAAATATCCGTGCCGTCCTTGAAGATGACCGTCACCTGCGACAGGCCGTAGCGCGACAGCGAGCGCGTCTGTTCCAGGTTGGGCAGGCCGGACATGACGGTCTCGATCGGGAAGCTGATGCGCTGTTCGGTTTCCAGCGGCGAGTAGCCGGGCGCGGAGGTGTTGATCTGCACCTGGACGTTGGTGATGTCGGGGACGGCGTCGATGGGCAGCTTCTGGTAGCTGTAGACGCCATAGGCCGCCATGCCGAAGACGGCCAGCATGACCAGCCACCGATGCTCGATGGCGAAGCGGATGATGCGTTCAAACATGGGGGTGTCCTTCTCGCTCGGAGTGGGAGGTGCGGTCGCTGTTCAGCAGATTTTTAGTGCGCATGTTCGGCGCTCCCCTTGCCCAGTTCGGCCTTGATGACGAAGCTGCCTGCGGCGGCATAGACATCGCCCGCGCTGAGGCCCTTGAGGATTTCTACGCGCTTGCCGTCGGTGCGGCCCAATGTCACTTCCTGTTTCCTGAAGCCGTCGGCGACACGCACGAAGACAACCTGCTTCTGCTCGACCGATTGCACCGCGTCAGCGGCGACGGCGAGCGGGACCTCAGCTTCCTGCGCCAGCACATCGACATTGACGAACAGGCCGGGACGCCAGGCGTTGCCTGGATTGGGCAAGACCACGTGGGCCTTGGCGGTGCGCGTTTGTTCGCCCAGCAAGGCGCCGACGTAGGCGATCTTGCCGCTGGCGCTGGAGGCGAACGCGGTGGCGTTGACGGTGACGCTTTCGCCGACGCGCACGGCGTTCATGTCGCGGGCGGCGACCGTCATCTCGGCCCAGACGCTGGACAGGTCGGAGATGGTGAAGACGTTGGCGTCCTCCTTCACGGCTTCACCGAGCGCGAGATGTTTCTCCACGACGATGCCGTCAAAGGGGGCGCGGATCTCGTAGCGGTTCAGTCCTGAGGAGGCTGTGCCTGCACCGATGGCGGCCAGTTTCTGCTGTGCATTGCGCACGGCGATTTCGGCTTCCTTGAGTGCTTGTCCGGCTTGCAGGTAGTCCTGCTCGGCGGAGATCTTTTCCTGCCACAAGGTTTTTTCGCGTGCATGCGTCGATTGCGCCAGCGTGAGGCGCTGCTGCGCGTTCAGCAATTCGCTGCGTTGCTCGGATACCGTGCTGCTGCTGACGACGGCAAGCACTTGTCCTTTCTTCACCTGCTGGCCGAGATTGGCGCTGACCGATTCGACCACACCGTTGACCTTCGGTACTACGTGGGCAGTGCGGTCCTGATTGAAGCGGATTTCGCCGGGCAGTTGCAGGCTGGTGCGGATGCGGCCGGGTGCGGCGGTGTCGAGGACGATGCCGGCGGTTTTGAGTTGCTGCTCGCTGAAGGCGATCTTGCTGTCTTCATCGTGACCCTTTTCATCGTGACCCTTTTCGTCGTGGTCGTCGTCTTTGTGATCTTTGTCTTCGTCGTGGCCACCTTTGGCTTCCTTGTGGCCATCTTCCTTGTGATCGTCCTTGGTCGTTTTCTCTGCGGCATGGTCGTGGCCGCTTTCGGTATGGGCGTCGGCCGGGGCGGATTTGCTCGCGCCGCTAAGCAGGATCAGTGCGGCCAGCAGCGCCGTGACGGCCGCAATCGCGGCGATGGTGAGTTTCTGTTTCTTGGTCATGATGGCGTCCGGTTATTGGTTGGGGCCGGCGGAACCGAGCAGGCGCTCCAGTTCGGCCGAGGCAAGATGGGCGTCGGAGATCGCGCGCAGGTATTGCGAGCGCGCCTGGAACAAGGTGCGCTGGGCGTCGAGCACTTCCAGGAAATTGAACTTGCCGAGTTCGAAGCCCTTGCCGGCGGCTGCGTAGGCGCTCTGTGCGCCGGGCAGGATGTCGCTGTGCAGGACGGCGACTTCGGCATGGGCGTTGCGCAGTTTTTCATACGCTTGCGCGATGTCGGTGCGCACGCGCGTCTCGGCGGCTGCCAGTTCGTCGCGCGCCTTGTCGGTGCGGCGCAGGGCTTCTTCCAGGTTGCCGCGATTGCTGTCGAGGAAGGGCAGCGGCATCGACACGCCGACCACCCACATGCTGCGGCCGGCTTCTTCGTCGCGTTTCCGGCCCAAGCTCAGCGTGGCGTCGGGAATGCGCTTGCTGCTTTCGATTTTGCTTAATGCCTGGCGGCGTTCGACTTCGAGCCGGGCCAGTCGCAGTTGCGGCGCGTCGGCGCTGCGTTCCGTGATGTCGGCGATGGCCGGCAGCGGCGGCAATTGTCCGGCCGCGCCTTCAGCCAGCGTGAAGCGCGGCTGGGCGTTGCCCCACAGGCCGGCGAGGCGGCGGCGCGCGAGGTCGAGTTCGCCGTCGGCCTGGCTCAGTTCGAGCCGAGCAGAGGCAGCAGCGACGCGCGCCCGGGTTTCTTCCACCGGCGAGATCTTGCCGGCGGTGACGCGACGGCCGGTGGCGTCGGCTGCGCTACGGGCCAGGTCGGCGGATTCTTGCGCCAGGCGCCGGCGTTCCTGTGCCGTCAGCACGGCGAAGAAAGCCGACGTGGCGGCGATGCGGATGTCATCGCGCCTGATCGCCAGCTCGATGCGTGCGGCTTCGCGTGAACGTTCGGCGGCGCCGACGCGAGCGGCGCGTTTGCCGCCGAGTTCGATAGGCTGGTTGAGCTGGATGGTCGTGGTGCGCGTGCTTTTGCGCGTGTCTTCCATCAGCGTCGACAGTTCGGGATTGGGGCGCGCGCCGGCTTGGGTGACGGTGGCGTCGACCGCCTCAAGTTCGTGCCGGGCGGCGGACAGTTCGGGATTGTTGTCGAGCGCGAGCGCGACGGCGTTGCTCAGCGTGAGGGGCGTTGCCGCCTCCTGCGCATGCGTGTAGACCGGGCAGGCGAGCAGAAGCGCCAGTCCCAGCGGATAGAAACGGGTGTACATCGAATTCTCCGGACAAAAGGGAAGGAATTCGGCGAGCGGTCAGCAGTAAGGGAAAACGGGGAAGACGACTCGCCGGCTTAGGCGGCGAGCATCCAGTCGGGCTCTTCGGGGGATTCCCCGATGTGGGAGAGATACAGCGTGGGTAAGGAAGGCGTGAAGCTGTTTTTTTCCTGCGCAGGCGGCGCCCATGATGTGTATGAATTCATGGGCTTGCTGCAGGAGAAATGGCAAAAGCTGCAATCGGCGTCGCTGCCGGTGCTGAGTTTGCTGTCGTCGCTTTTGTCTGCGTGCTGATCCTGCTGCTCTTGCTTGCTGTCGGCGGCGGCGTGATGGCCGACGTGCTGTGCAGCGGGATTGCTTTCATGCTGGCAATACGACGCCACCGCCGCCCAGGAAAACTGGAAGGGCAGCAGCATCAGCAGGAAAATGAGGATGTAGCGGTTCATGGCTGCGCATTATAGCCGTACTTTTTTATTGCGCGCCAATTACGCGATGGCGCGCGTGGCGCGCCTATCCAGCAGCGCCGAGCTCAGCACCGTCAAAAAGCCGAGGACCGATACGCCCGCGCCCAGCAGCGGTAAGTCGGTCAGCGGCAGGCCGGCGGAAATCGCCAGGCCGCCCAGCCAGGCACCGGTGGCGTTGCCGACATTGAAGGCGCCCTGGTTGAGGGTGGACGCCAGATTGGGCGCGTCCTTGGCCTTGTCCAGCACGCGGATCTGCGCCGCCGGCACCACCGCAAACGAAAACGCGCCCCAAACGAACATGGTGATCAAGGTCGGTAACTGGTAATGGCTGCTCCACGAAAACTGTACCAGGATGAGCGCGATGCAGACGAACATCGAAAACAATACCGGCATGAGGCGCCAGTCCGCCAGGCGTCCGCCGATCAGGCCGCCGACCGTGATGCCGGCGCCGAACAGCAGCAGCACCCAGCTTTCCTGATGCGCGGTGAAGCCGGTGACGTCGAGCAGGATGTAGGCGATGTAAGTGAGCACGCTGAACATGCTGACCGAGGCCAGCGTGCTGGTCAGCAGCGCCAGTTGCACTTGCGGATGGATGATGGCGCGGAATTCCTTGAAGATGCTGCCGCCTTGCATGGCGATTTTTTTCGGCAGGCAGATCCACAGCATGATGACGGCGGCCAGGCCGATCAGCGTGATCGCGGCGAAGGTCGAGCGCCAGCCGGCGGCATGGCCCAGTGCAGTACCGAACGGCACGCCCAGGATATTGGCCACGGTCAGGCCGGTGAACATCAGCGCTACCGCCTGCGCGCGTTTTTCACGCGGCACCAGTTCCGCCGCGACCACCGCGCCGATGCCGAAGAACGCTGCATGGCAGAACGCCGTCACCACGCGCGCCACCATCAGGAAGTTGTAATTGGGGGCCATCGCGCACAACACGTTGCCCAGGATGAACAGGCACATCAGGCCGACCAGCGCGCGCTTGCGCTGCCACTTGGCGGTCAGGATCGCCAGCACCGGCGCACCGGCGGCAACACCGAGCGCATAGCCCGACACCAGCATGCCCGCCGCCGGCGCCGACACGCCAAGGTCGCGCGCCACATCAGGCAAGAGCCCCATGATCACGAATTCAGTGGTGCCGATGCCGAAGGCGGCGACGGCGAGGGCGAAGAGGGGCCAATGCATGCTGGGGGAATCCTGTTGAAATACTGCGGAGGGAAAAACGCTATTTTACGTGGCTGCGGCCCGGTCTGCTGAGCAGATGCGGGCCGCATGGATGAAGATTTTTCAGGTGCTTGCTACATTGTTATCGCGTCACCACTCTGCAAAGCTGCCGTCCTTGTGTCTCCAAATGGGGTTGCGCCAGCGATGACCGACTTCAGCACGCTGCTTCACATATTCTTCATTGATCTCGATACCCAGGCCCGGTCCATTCGGAATCGTCACATAACCATCCTTGTAGCTGAACACTTCCGGCTTGGTCACATAATCGAGCAAGTCATTGCTCTCGTTGTAATGGATGCCCAGGCTTTGTTCCTGGATGAAGGCGTTGTAGGAGATCGCATCGACTTGCAGGCAGGCGGCCAGCGCGATCGGACCCAGCGGGCAGTGCAGCGCCAGCGCTACGTCGTAGGCTTCGGCCATGGTGGCGATCTTGCGCGTTTCGGTGATGCCGCCGGCGTGCGAGACGTCGGGCTGGATGATGTCGACGTAGCCTTCGCTGAGGATGCGTTTGAAATCCCAGCGCGAATACAGGCGTTCACCCAGCGCGATCGGGGTGCCGGTAAGGTGGGCGATTTCTTTCAGCGCTTCGTAGTTTTCGCTGAGCACCGGTTCTTCGATGAACATCAGCTTGTACGGCTCCAGTTCCTTGACCAGCACCTTGGCCATGGGCTTGTGCACGCGGCCATGGAAGTCGACGCCGATGCCGACATTCGGGCCGACCGCTTCACGCACGGCGGCGACGTTGGCCAGCGTGAGTTCGACCTTGTCATAGGTGTCGATGAACTGCAGTTCTTCGGTGCCGTTCATCTTGACGGCGGTGAAGCCGCGCGCCACCGCATCCTTGGCGGCCTTGGCAGTGTCGGCCGGGCGGTCGCCGCCGATCCATGAATAGACGCGGATGCTGTCGCGCACCGGGCCGCCCAGCAATTCGCTGACCGGTACGCCCAGCGCCTTGCCCTTGATGTCCCACAAGGCCTGGTCAATCCCGGCCAGCGCGCTCATGTGGATTGCGCCGCCGCGGTAAAAGCCGCCGCGGTAGAGGATGGTCCAGTGGTCTTCGATGTTGCGCGGATCTTTGCCGATCAGGTAGTCGGCCAGTTCGTCGACGGCGGCGGCGACGCTGTGGGCACGGCCTTCGACTACGGGTTCGCCCCAGCCGACGATGCCTTCATCGGTTTCGATCTTGAGGAAGCACCAGCGCGGTGGCACGATAAAGGTGGTCAGTTTGGTGATTTTCATCGGAAAGGTATCCGTTTCTGAGAGTAATGCCCAGGCCGTGGATGACGGCCGGGCTGGTTGAATGGCTGTCCGGTTCTGAGACCGGTCTGGGGTTTTCCTTCCAGTCTGATTACTGTGCGTTGCGGGTCTGCCAGGCGCTGATGAAGGCCTTGGCGTTTTCGCCGACGACGGCGGCGGAAAGGCCCGGCTTGTACAAGGCCGAGCCTAGCCCGAAGCCGGAGGCGCCGGCGTCGATGAAGACCGCGACACTGCTGGGCAGGATCCCGCCCACCGGCAGCAAAGCCACCGAGGCCGGGATCACGGCGCGCCATGCCTTGACCACCTGCGGGCCGAGCTGCTCGGCCGGGAACATCTTGAGCACGTCGGCGCCGGCCGCCAGCGCGGCAAAGGCTTCTGTCACGGTAGCTACGCCGGGTGCGCAGCACAGGCCGGCTTGCTTGGCGGCGGCGATCACGCGCGCGTCGCTGTGCGGCATCACGATCAGCTCACCGCCGGCCTCTTTGACTTGGGCGACTTGTTCCGGGCTCAGCACGGTGCCGGCGCCGACCACGCAGTCGGCCCCCAGCGTGCGCCGCAAGGTGGCGATGCTTTGCAGCGGTTCGGGCGAGTTGAGCGGCACTTCGATGATGCGGAAGCCGGCGTCATAGAGCGCCTTGCCGATCGCTTCGACTTCATCGGGACGCACGCCGCGCAAGATGGCGATCAGGCCGCATTGCTTCAGCGCGTGTTGGAAAAGATTCTTCAGCATGATTCTGCTTTCTTGGTGATGAAATGGTGGCTAAACGGTGACCAGGCCGGCGTGCTGGGCCAGTTTCCATAAACCGTGTTCGGTGGCGGCCGCGGCGATCTCGACTTGTTGCACGCCATACAAGGCCAGTACACGCTGGTAGCGTTGACACAGGAAGTCGTCGCCGATCAGGGCGATGCGCGTTGTCAGCGGGCCATCGGCCAGTGCCAGCAGTGCGGCGATTTCATGACCGATCAGCAGGCCCGACAAATAGTCGGCTTGGGCGCGCGGCGACAGTTCGCCGGTCAGGCCCAGCGTGCGGCTGCTGAAAATGTTCGACAGCATGCCGGCGCGGCCGTCGGCCGTGTTGGCGACCCCGGCGCCGCGCAGGAAGGCGGCATCATCCGGTGCGCCGTCGCGCTGCATGGTGCGGCCGAGGATGGTGTGTTGCGACAGCGCGGCATATAGTTCGCCGGTCATGAAGGTGTTGAAATGCGTGATGCGCCGGGCCTGCACTTGCACCCATTTGGAATGCGTGCCGGGCAGGCCGATCAGGATATCGTCGACTTGCAGCTGGTCGACGATGCCGGCAACCTGGGTTTCTTCGCCACGTATCACATTCGGCAGCGCCGAGCGTTGCAGCAGGCCGGGCACGATGTGCAGCGGCACGCCGAGGCCGGTGTCGATCGTGGTCAGCGTCCGGCCGATATCGTTGACGGCCAGCGGCACGTCCAGGTAGGGCGCTTCGCGCCAGCCCTGTTTGCTGCCGACCATGCCGGCGGCAATCAGCGGCGTGCCGGGAAAGTCGCGCAGCCAGTCGCCGCAGGCGGCTTGCAGCGCACGCCGGAAGCCGCTGTCGCCGGCAGCGTCTGCACCGGCTTCGGCCGGCGGCAGGTTCATGATGCCCCAGGGCAGCACGATTTTGTCGGCCAGCTTGCCGTGTTGATCGAACCGGTAGGCGCGCAGGGACGAGGTGCCCCAGTCGAGCGCGATCAGGCCGGTGGAGGTGGATGCTTGCATTGCAGAGGTCATGTTCAGAGTGGGTGCAGCTTGAAGTGCGTGAGCAGGCGCATTGATGCGCCGGGTTGCAGGTCGACCAGGCCGGGACGGCCGGGCATGTGGAAGGCATCGATGGGATGCGTGATCGGTTCCAGGCAAAAATAGTCGAGGCTGGGCGGGCGGTACATCAGGCTGTAGCCGCTGCAATTTTCCATGCGCATTTCGATGCGCAGGTGGCGGTCGGGATAGTCGATGCGGGCGACGCCGTCCCAGCCGGTGTAGCAGTTGTCGATCAGCGCGCCGTCGGCGGGGAAATCGACCGGCGCAAACTGGTTATAGTCGAATGTCGCCGGGAAGTCGCCGGTGTGTACGGTCGGAATCGGATCGCCGCCGCACAGCCAGACGCCATCGGCGCGCGATTGCAAACGCGTTTGCGCATTGCGCGGGAAATACGGATGCAGGCCCAGGCCGAACGGCAATTCTTCGGCGCCGCGATTGATCACTTGCAGGTCGATCTCGAGGCCGTCTTCGTGCAAGGTCAGCGCCTGCGTCGTGCTATACGTATAGGGATCACCGTCGTATTGTTCCGAGTTCAGACTGAGGATGATGCTGTTGTCCGTGTACGCCTCGACTTGCCAGGCTTGCAGCCAGCCGTCGCCGTGGATGGGATAGTTCTCGCCGGCACGGTTTTGCAGCACCGGGTAGTGCATGCCGCGGTGCATGAAGCCACCCTCGGTGATGCGATTCGACCACGGCACCAGCGGAAAGCAGGCGGTCGTGTACAAATCGTCAACGCCGGCCCAGGGGCGAAACAGCGGTGTCCACTGCCCGCCTTGTTGCAAGTCCCATGCCGCCACACTGGCTCCCAGCGCCGGCAACACGCTCAGGCGTTGTCGTCCGGCTTGCAGAGTAAGCATGTCGATGGCGGAGGCGCCGCCGTGCTGCGGTGCTGGGGATGTGCTCATGGCGTCTCGGTGACTTGTCTCGATTATTCGGGCGGATGCTGTGCGGTCTGCTCCGCTTTGGAAGCCTGCTGTGAGGGCAAGCAAAAACAGGGCCGATCCTAACATCGGGTACTGATGCGGAATAATGAAAAATTAGTAAAGATTGATATCGAAAACGATCTGACGTGAAGCATTCCGATACGGATGTAGTTTGCTAAAACGCCATGCCTGTTTCGGTATCGGACACCGCTAAAAATTCATTGGATAGATATTTCTCGCTCTCCTACTATTGATCGGCACATTTCGCTGCACGGCCCTGTGCCAGCGAACACGCAAGATGACGGCGCCCAGTCCCCAGGACGACGCCGTACACCATATAAAAACAGATCGTGCCGATCAACATAATTGGAGACAATGCAATGAAAATGACACGCAGAACCCTGCTGGGCGCCGCCGTATGTATGACGTTGGGCTGGAGCGTGATGTCCGGCGCCAACGCCGCCGACAAACCGCTGACCATGGGCTTTTCGCAAGTCGGTGCCGAAAGTGAATGGCGCACCGCCAATACCGTCTCGATCAAGGATGCCGCCAAGAAGGCCGGCGTCAATCTGAAGTTCGCCGATGCGCAGCAAAAGCAAGAGAACCAGGTCAAGGCTATCCGCTCCTTCATCGCGCAAAAGGTGGACGTGATCGCCTTCTCACCGGTGGTGGAATCGGGCTGGGACACGGTCTTGCGTGAAGCCAAGGCCGCCAAGATTCCGGTGATCCTGACGGACCGCGCCGTCAACGTGAGCGACAAGTCGCTGTATGTGACCTTCATCGGCTCCGACTTCGTCGAAGAAGGCCGCCGCGCCGGACGCTGGCTGCTGGACCGCGCCAAGACCATGCCGGCCGGCGACATCAATATCGTCGAGCTGCAAGGCACGGTCGGCTCGGCGCCGGCAATCGACCGCAAGGCCGGTTTCGAAGAGGCTATCAAAGCCAATCCCAACCTGAAGGTGATCCGTTCGCAAACCGGCGACTTCACCCGCGCCAAGGGCAAGGAAGTGATGGAAGCCTTCCTCAAGGCGGACGGCAAGAAGATCAATGTGCTGTATGCGCATAACGACGATATGGCCATCGGCGCCATCCAGGCGATCGAAGAAGCCGGCCTGAAACCGGGCAAGGACATCCTGGTGATTTCGATTGACGGCGTCAAGGGCGCGTTTGAAGCCATGATGGCCGGCAAACTCAACGTCACCGTCGAGTGCAGCCCGCTGCTGGGCCCGCAACTGATGTCGATCGCCAAAGATGTGAAAGCCGGCAAGGAAGTACCGAAGCGCATCACGACCGAAGAAGGTGTGTTCCCGGCTGAAGTGGCGGCCAAGGAATTCCCTAACCGTAAATATTGATCGGGCCGCAGGCCTGATCGTATCGCCGGGGGCGGCAACGCTCCCGGTCTTGTTCTCCTCCTCTGGAGTATTCCCCTGGGCCTTGAGGGTCTGACACCATGCCATTGATGGCAGTGCGGCATCGCGGTTTTTCATCGGCATCGTGTCAGGCCTTCACTCAAAAGGCTTTACGCGGCAGGCTTCGGCCTGCCGCCTTTTCTTTTCTGGAACAGCCATGTCTGCAGTTGCCATGTCAGCCGCAACCAGCAGCGCCGAACCGGCGCTGGAACTGATCGGCATCCACAAAGCATTCACCGGCGTCAAGGCCTTGAGCGAGGTTGGCCTGCGTCTTTATCCCGGTGAAGTGCATACGCTGATGGGCCAGAACGGCGCCGGCAAATCGACGCTGATCAAGGTGCTCACCGGCGTGTATGCGCCCGACAGCGGCCATATCCTGTTGAAGGGCCGGGCGATCCAGCCCGGTTCGACGCTGGAGGCGCAGCAGCTCGGTATCAGCACCGTCTATCAGGAAGTGAATCTGTGCCCGAATCTGTCGGTGGCCGAGAATATTTTCATCGGCCGCTATCCGCGCAAGTGGGGCGGCGTCGGTCCCATCGATTGGGCCACCATGCAGCGCCGCGCGACCAAGTTGCTGGCCAGGCTGGATTTGCACATCGACGTGCAAAAGCCCTTGTCCTCGTACCCACTGGCGATCCAGCAAATGGTGGCCATCTCGCGCGCCGTGAGCGTATCAGCCAGCGTGCTGATCCTTGATGAACCGACTTCCAGCCTCGATGAAGCGGAAGTGCAATTGTTGTTCAAGGTCTTGCGCAGCTTGCGCGACGAGGGCATGGCGATTTTGTTCGTGACCCATTTCCTCGACCAGACTTACGAAATTTCCGACCGCATCACGGTGCTGCGCAATGGCGTGCGCGAAGGTGAATACGCCGCCAGCGACTTGTCGCGGCTCGATCTCGTCAACAAGATGGTCGGCACGCCGGTCGACGCCAGCGCCGCCGGCAATGCGCTGGCCGAGCATGCCGACATCACGCCGGCGGCCAATGACGGCGAGGTATTTTTGCAGGCGCGCAGCCTCGGCCGCAAGGGGGCGCTGGCGCCGCAAGACCTGGACTTGCGCGCCGGCGAAGTATTCGGCCTGTGCGGCTTGCTCGGTTCCGGACGCACCGAGATGGCGCGCCTGCTGTTCGGCGCCGATAAAGCCGACAGCGGCGAGATCAGCATCAAGGGTAAGCCGGTGAAATTTTCGACGCCGCGCGATGCCATCGGCGCCGGTATCGGTTTCTGTTCCGAAGACCGCAAGAAAGAGGGCGCCATCCTCGAACTCTCGGTGCGTGAAAACATCATTCTCGCGCTGCAGGCGCGCAACGGCCTGCTGCATGTGATCCCACGCAAGCGCCAGCAGCAGATCGCGGCCGACTACGTCAAATGGCTGGGCATCAAGACGCCCGACATTGACACGCCGATCGGCTCGCTGTCCGGCGGCAACCAGCAAAAGGCCTTGCTGGCGCGCTGGCTGGCGACCGATCCCCAGATGCTGATCCTGGACGAGCCGACGCGTGGCATCGACGTGCGCGCCAAGCAAGAGATCATGGACTTCGTCATGGCCTTGTGCCGCAAGGGCATGGCCATTCTTTTCATTTCTTCCGAAATCCCCGAGGTCCTGCGTTGCAGCGATCGCATGCTGGTCTTGCGCGACCGTGAAGGCTGCGGCGAATACCTGCGCGGCCAGCTCGACGACGCCTCGGTGTTGCAGGTGATTGCGGGAGAATCAGCGTGAGCGCTTCAATGAATTCAAATCTGCTTTCCGAGCACGACAAGGACAACGCCTCGCCATGGCATGGCCTGCAACAGGCGCTGCGCCATCCCCTGGCGCGACCGCTGGCGGCGCTGGCGGTATTGCTGCTGATCGACTTCTTTTTGATCCCGGGCTTTTTTCGCATCGAGTTCAAGGACGGCCATCTGTACGGCAGCGTGATCGACATCGTCAACCGCGCCGCGCCGCTGATGCTGGCGGCGCTGGGCATGACCCTGGTCATCGCCACGCGCGGCATCGATATTTCGGTGGGGGCGGTGGTGGCGATTTCCGGCACGGTGGCGGCGACGTTGATCGGCGGCACCGTGGTGATGCACAACGGCGTGCCGGAATACGCCAGCAACATCCCGATGGCCTGGGCGATTGCGGCGGCGATGGGCGCGGCCATTTTGTGCGGCGCCTGGAACGGTTTGCTGGTGGCCACACTGGGTTTGCAGCCGATCATCGCCACACTGATCCTGATGGTGGCGGGACGCGGCCTGGCGCAGTTGCTGACCGATGGCCAGATCATCACGGTCTACTACAAGCCCTTCTTTTACCTGGGCAGCGGCTATCTGTTCGGCCTGCCGTTTTCGCTGTTCATCGTGGCCGGCATGTTCATCGTGCTGGCGCTGCTGATGCGCAAGACTGCGCTCGGCCTGTTCATCCAGTCGGTCGGCATCAACCCGGTGGCCGCGCGCCTGGCCGGCATCCGCACGGCGGCGCTGATCTTTTTCGTGTACATCTTTTGCAGTGCCTGCGCCGGCCTGGCCGGGCTGATGATCAGCGCCAACATCAAGAGCGCCGACGCCAACAACGCCGGCCTGCTGCTGGAGCTGGACGCCATCCTGGCCGTGACGCTGGGCGGCACCTCGCTGGCCGGCGGCAAGTTCAGCCTGGTCGGCAGCGTGATCGGCGCGCTGATCATCCAGGCGCTGACTTACACGATCTATTCGCTGGGCGTGCCGCCGGAAGTCAATATGGTGGTCAAGTCGGTGGTGGTGTTCCTGGTGTGCCTGTCGCAGTCGCCGGAGTTCCGCCGCATGCGTTTTTCTCCTTCCCAAAGCAAGTCGCTGCCATGATGAACAATTCTTCCTCGTCTTTGCGCCTGCGCGCCTCCTGGGGGGCGCTGCTGGCCACGCCCTCTTTCACCTCGCTGGTCACGGTCGCCTTGCTGCTGCTGATGTTTGCACTCGGCGCGTTCGGCTACGACGGCTTCTTTTCGCTGCAGGTGGTGCTCAACCTGTTCATCGACAATGCCTTTTTGCTGGTGATTGCCATCGGCATGACCTTTGTCATCCTGTCCGGCGGCATCGACTTGTCAGTCGGTTCGGTGCTGGCGCTGACGACCATGATTTCGGCCTACCTGCTGCATGTCTGGCATTGGCATCCGCTGCTGGTGATCGTCTGCGTACTGTTGCTGGGCGGCGTGTTCGGCGCGGCGATGGGCATGCTGATCCATTTTTTCAAGCTGCAGCCCTTCATCGTCACGCTGGCCGGCATGTTCCTGGCGCGCGGCCTGTGTTATCTGATCAGCATCAATTCCATCACCATCGACGACCCCTTGTATGTGGCGATGTCGCAGACCCGGCTGGAGTTCGGCGACGCCTTTATCTCGCCCAGCGTGGTGATTGCCGTGCTGATGCTGGCGCTGGCGATTTACCTGGCGCATTTCACCCGCTTCGGCCGCGCCGTCTATGCCATCGGCGGCAATGAGCACTCGGCCTTGCTGATGGGACTGCCGGTCGGACGCACCAAGATCGCCGTCTATGCATTCAGCGGTTTCTGTGCGGCGCTGGCGGGTGTATTGTTCTCGTTCTATATGTTGTCCGGTTACGGGCTGCACGCGCAGGGCACCGAACTTGACGCCATCGCCGCGGTGGTGATCGGCGGCACCTTGCTGACCGGCGGTTACGGTTATGTGGCGGGTACCCTGACCGGGGTGCTGATCCTGGGTGTGATCCAGACTCTGATCGCCTTCGACGGCACGCTGAGTTCGTGGTGGACCAAAATCTTCATCGGTATCTTGCTGTTCGTGTTTTGCCTGGCGCAAAGGCTGATGTCGCTCGGCGCCGCCCGGGCCGCAGATGCGAATGCCGGCGGCAATGTCGTGAAGCCGTCTGCGCAGGTAGCGTAAGAGGGAAAACATGGGGGATGCGAGTCCGCCGGGTTTGCGCAAAACCGATGTTGAAAACAATATGGGTTTCATGAAAAAAATCATTAGAAATGTATTGGTTTAATGATTATCGTAGAGGCCTTGCAGAATATTGAGCGTTCCCCCGCGCGTTTTGACACATTCTGCATTGCTAGTAAAACAACAAACAACTTAGGAGACAGAAGTATGAAACTCAAATCGGTATTGGCCGGGCTGACGCTTGGCTTGAGCATGGGTCTGATGGCAGTGAGCGCGCAAGTCAGCGCCCAGACCAAGGGCCTGATCGGGATCTCCATGCCGACCAAATCGTCGGCGCGCTGGATTGCCGATGGCAACAACATGGTCAAGGTGTTCAAGGAAAAGGGCTACCAGACCGACCTGCAATACGCTGAGGACGACATCCCGAACCAGTTGGCGCAGATCGAGAACATGGTCACCAAGGGCGTGAAGGTGCTGGTGATCGCTGCGATTGACGGCACGACCTTGTCCGATGTGCTGCAAAAAGCAGCCGACAAGGGCATCAAGGTCATCGCTTATGACCGCCTGATCCGCAACACCAAGAACCTTGACTACTACGCGACCTTCGACAACTATCAAGTTGGCGTGCTGCAAGCGTCGTACATCGAAAAGGCGCTGGACCTGAAGTCCGGCAAGGGGCCGTTCAACATCGAACTGTTCGGCGGTTCGGCTGACGACAACAACGCCTTCTTCTTCTACAACGGCGCCATGTCGGTGTTGAAGCCATACATCGACAAGGGCAAGCTGGTGGTGCGCAGCAAACAGCTGGGCATGGACAAGGTCGCGACCCTGCGTTGGGACGGCGCGACTGCGCAAGCCCGCATGGACAACCTGTTGAGCGCCTACTACGGTAACGCCCACGTCGACGCGGTGCTGTCGCCGTATGACGGTATCAGCATCGGCATCATCTCCTCGCTCAAGGGTGTCGGTTACGGTACGCCGAAGTTGCCGATGCCGGTCGTGACCGGCCAGGATGCGGAAGTGCCTTCGGTCAAATCCATCATCCGCGGCGAACAACGTTCGACCATCTTCAAGGATACCCGCGAGTTGGCCAAGGTCACCGTTTCCATGGTGGATGCAGTCTTGTCCGGCAAGGCGCCGACCATCAACGACACCAAGACCTATAACAATGGCGTCAAGGTGGTGCCTTCCTACCTGTTGAAGCCGGTCAGCGTCGACGCCAGCAACTGGAAAGAAGTATTGATCGGCAGCGGCTATTACACCGAAGCACAGGTCAAATAAGTTCGCTTATTTCGCTTAGTTTGTCTGATCCGGTTCCTGGCTTGCCAGAATCGGACACAATGAAACCCCGCGCCGTGCGCGCGGGGTTGGTGTTTCCGGATGGCGCCGATGTGCATCGGACTTGATCGGAAAACCGGCCCATCGCATTCCACCCACGACAACCGGCCGGTGCAGAAAAAGAGGTCAGAACACATGAGTACAATTCTGGAAATGCGCGGAATTGAAAAGACATTCCCAGGTGTCAAGGCGCTCAACAACGTCAACCTGGCAGTGCGCACCGGCGAGATCCACGCCGTGGTCGGCGAGAACGGCGCCGGCAAATCGACGCTGATGAAAGTACTGAGCGGGGTTTATCCGCACGGCACTTATTCCGGCGACATCGTCTACCAGGGCCAGACCCGCGAATTCAAAGATATCGTCGACAGCGAAAGTGTCGGCATCATCATCATCCATCAGGAGCTGGCCTTGGTGCCGCTGCTGTCGATCACCGAAAACCTGTTCCTCGGCAATGAGCAAGCCACCGGCGGCGTCATTGATTGGGAATTGTCGTACGCCAGGGCCAAGGAATTGCTGGCCAAGGTCGGCCTCAAGGATCCGCCGTCGACGCTGATCACCAATCTCGGGGTAGGCAAGCAACAGCTCATCGAAATCGCCAAGGCGCTGTCGAAAGAGGTCAAGCTGCTGATCCTCGACGAGCCCACCGCCAGCCTCAATGAAAGCGACAGCGACGCGCTGCTCGAACTGCTGCTGGAACTCAAGGCGCAGGGCATTTCATCGATCCTGATTTCGCACAAGCTCAATGAAATCTCCAAGGTGGCCGACTCCATCACGGTGCTGCGCGACGGCGCCACGGTCGACACCTTCGATTGCCGCAAGGAAGCCATCAGCGAAGACCGCATCATCCAGAACATGGTCGGCCGCGAAATGGCGGACCGCTATCCCAAGCGCGAGCCGCACATCGGCGAGACCATTTTTGAAGTCAAGCAATGGCGCGTGCATCATCCGATTCATCCGGAACGCGTGGTCATCAAGGACATCGATTTCCATGTGCGCAAGGGCGAGATCGTCGGCATTGCCGGCCTGATGGGCGCCGGCCGCACCGAGCTGGCCAAGAGCATTTTTGGTCGCGCTTATGGCGCCAAGATCAGCGGGGAAGTGCATTTGCACGGCAAGAAGGTCGACCTCAGCACGATCCAGAAAGCCATCAATCACGGTATCGCTTATGTCACGGAAGACCGCAAGGGCGATGGCCTGGTGCTCGATGAAGACATCAAGAAAAACATCTCGCTGGCCAACCTGGCTGCGGTGTCTGATAAATCGGTGATCGACGAGGCGCGCGAGTTCAAGGTGGCGGACGATTTCCGCAACAAGATGCGGATACGCTGTTCCAGCGTGCTGCAACGCGTGGTCAACCTGTCCGGCGGCAACCAGCAAAAGGTAGTGCTCAGCAAGTGGTTGTTTTCCAACCCGGAAGTGCTGATCCTGGACGAGCCGACGCGCGGCATTGACGTCGGCGCCAAGTTTGAAATCTATACCTTGATCAGCCAGCTGGCTGCCGAAGGCAAATGCATCATCATGATTTCGTCGGAGATGCCGGAACTGCTGGGCATGTGCGACCGTATCTATGTCATGAATGAAGGACAATTCGTCGGCCAGTTCGACGCCGCGGAAGCATCGCAGGAAAAAATCATGCGCGCGATTGTGAGGAATGTGAAGAATGGAGAACACTGAAATGAGCAAGAAACCCACCCTGGACGCGATTCCTGAAGTGAAGAAGGAATACGCCGGCTTCCTCAAGAACAATATGCGCGAATACGGCATGCTGCTGTCGCTGGTCGCCATCATGGCCTTCTTCCAGGTCATGACCGACGGCACGCTGATGCAGCCGCTCAATCTGACCAACCTGGTGCTGCAAAACAGTTACGTGGTGATCATGGCACTGGGCATGCTGATGGTGATCGTGGCCGGCCATATTGACTTGTCGGTCGGCTCGGTGGTCGGTTTCATCGGCGCGCTGGCGGCGGTGCTGATGGTCAACTACGAGATGAACTTCATCCTCACCACCGTCATCTGCCTGATCGCCGGCGCCCTGATCGGCGCGGCGCAAGGTTACTGGGTGGCGTTCTTTCGCATTCCATCCTTCATCGTCACGCTGGCCGGCATGCTGGTGTTCAAGGGCCTGACCTTGGCGCTGCTGGAAGGCCAATCGGTGGGACCTTTCCCGCGCGGCTTCCAGTTGCTGAGCTCAGGTTTCATTCCTGAACTTTTTGCCGATACCGGCAGCGTGCGCCTGACTTCTTTGCTGGTCGGCGTGGCCGCTGCAGCGATCCTGCTGGCAGTGAAAGTCCACGGCCGCGCCAAGCAAGTCAAGCATGGCATGGAAGAAGAACCGGCCGTATTCTTCCTGTTGAAGAACGTCTTGTTCGCGGCGGCGATCATCGCCTTCAGCTATCTGATGGCGTCCTACAAAGGCATGCCGAATGTGCTGATCATCATGTTTGCCTTGATGGTGGTGTACACCTTCGTCACCAATCGCACCACCATCGGTCGTCGCGTCTACGCGGTCGGCGGCAATGAAAAAGCGGCCAAGCTGTCGGGCATCAAGACCGAGCGCGTGAGCTTCTATACGTTCGTCAACATGGGCATGCTGGCGGCGTTGGCCGGCCTGATTTTTGCGGCACGCCTGAACACCGCTACGCCGAAAGCCGGCACCGGTTTCGAGCTGGACGTGATCGCAGCCTGCTTCATCGGCGGCGCGTCGGCCTCGGGTGGCGTCGGCAAGGTGATGGGGGCAGTCATCGGCGCCTTCGTCATGGGCGTGATGAACAACGGCATGTCCATCATGGGTATCGGCATCGATTACCAGCAGGTGATCAAGGGCCTGGTATTGCTGGCAGCGGTGTTTTTCGACGTGTACAACAAAAATAAATAAGCAATCTTCTGCGGGAGGGGGCGGCTGTGAGACGCATGTGCTGACAGCCGGTTTTGATCAGGATCGTTGCAACGGGAGGCGGCGATCCGCACTATACCAATGGATGAGTAAATGACTATCGACAAGAAGCGCACGCTGCGTTCGGCAGCATGGTTCGGTACGGCCGACAAGAACGGCTTCATGTATCGCAGCTGGATGAAGAATCAAGGTATTCCCGATCACGAGTTTCAAGGCAAGCCGGTCATCGGCATCTGCAACACCTGGTCCGAACTGACGCCGTGCAATGCGCACTTCCGCAAGATCGCCGAGCACGTCAAGCGCGGCATCATCGAAGCCGGTGGTTTTCCTGTGGAGTTTCCGGTGTTTTCCAACGGCGAATCCAATTTGCGCCCGACTGCCATGCTCACGCGCAATCTGGCCAGCATGGATGTCGAAGAATCGATACGCGGCAATCCGCTCGACGCGGTGGTGTTGCTGGTCGGCTGCGACAAGACCACGCCGGCGCTGCTGATGGGAGCGGCCAGTTGCGATGTGCCGGCGATCGTGGTCACCGGCGGACCGATGCTCAATGGCAAGCACGAAGGCAAGGACATCGGTTCCGGCACCGTGGTGTGGCAACTGAGCGAACAGGTCAAGGCCGGCAAGATTTCCATCCATGAATTCATGGCGGCGGAAGCCGGCATGTCGCGTTCGGCCGGCACCTGCAACACCATGGGAACGGCCTCGACCATGGCCTGCATGGCCGAAGCGCTGGGCACGTCCCTGCCGCACAATGCAGCGATTCCCGCGGTCGACTCGCGCCGCTACGTGCTGGCGCACATGTCCGGCATGCGCATCGTCGACATGGTGTGGGAGGGCCTCACCCTGTCCAAGATCCTGACGCGCGCAGCGTTCGAGAACGCCATCCGCGTCAACGCCGCCATCGGCGGCTCGACCAATGCCGTGATCCACTTGAAGGCGATTGCCGGCCGCATCGGCGTTGACCTGGAACTGGAAGACTGGACGCGCGTCGGCCGCGGCACGCCGACCATCGTCGACCTGCAACCCTCGGGCCGCTTCCTGATGGAAGAGTTTTACTATGCCGGCGGTTTGCCCGCGGTGCTGCGCCGCCTCGGCGAAGCCGACCTGATCCCGCACAAGGATGCGCTGACCGTCAATGGCAAGACGCTGTGGGAAAACAACCAGGACGCGCCGATCTACAACGATGAAGTGGTGCGTCAACTCGACAATCCCCTGATCGACGACGGCGGCATCTGCATCCTGCGCGGCAATCTGTCGCCGCGCGGCGCCGTGCTCAAGCCGTCGGCGGCGTCGCCGGAATTGATGAAGCATCGCGGCAAGGCAGTGGTGTTCGAAGACTTTGCGCACTACAAGGAACGCATCAACGATCCCGACCTGGACGTCGATGCCAGCTCGGTGCTGGTCATGAAGAATTGCGGTCCCAAGGGGTACCCCGGCATGGCTGAAGTCGGCAACATGGGTTTGCCGCCGAAGTTGCTGGCGCAAGGCGTCAAGGATATGGTGCGCATTTCCGACGCCCGCATGAGTGGCACCGCATACGGCACCGTGGTGCTGCATGTGGCGCCGGAAGCCGCCGCCGGCGGCCCGCTGGGGATTGTGCAGGATGGCGACTGGATAGAAATGGATTGCGCTGCAGGTCGTTTGCATCTCGACATCAGCGACGCCGAAATGGCGCAGCGCCAGGCCGCGCGCGCTGAAAAACTCGCCCAAGTCAAACCGGCGATGCAGGGCGGTTACCAGTCGCTGTACATCGACCGCGTGTTGCAAGCCGATGACGGTTGCGACTTTGATTTCCTGGTCGGCTGCCGTGGCGCCGCCGTTCCCAAGCATTCACATTAAGATCGTGAAGACGTTCTAAGAATCTACACTTAGGAGTAGCAAGCATGTTGCTGGTGCAATTCAAACAAACCGACGGCAGCCGCCAGGTCGGCAGCCTCGAAGACGAGGGCAAGAAGATACGCGTGATCGACGGTTATCGCAGCACTTACGCCTTGGCGCGTGCGGCGATTGCCAAGAAGACCTCGCTCCAGGAATTCGCTACTGCGGCGTTGGGCGCCACCGTGGTCGACTATGCCGCGGTCGCACAACGCGGCGGCCTGCTGACGCCGCTCGATCATGAAGACACGGCGCACTGTTACGTCACCGGCACCGGCCTGACGCACCTGGGCAGCGCCGACGGTCGCGACGCCATGCACAAGAAACTCGACGGCGCCGGCGACAACCTCACCGACAGCATGAAAATGTTCCGCATGGGCCTGGAAGGCGGCAAGCCTGCTGCCGGCAAGATCGGCGTGCAGCCCGAATGGTTCTACAAGGGCGACGGCTCCATCGTGCGCGCCGCCGAAGAAGCGCTGGCGATGCCGCACTTCGCGCTCGACGGCGGTGAAGAACCGGAGATCGCCGGGCTCTACCTCATCGGCGACAACGGCCAGCCATATCGCCTCGGTTTCGCCATCGGCAACGAGTTTTCCGATCATGTGACCGAACGCCAGAATTACTTGTTCCTGGCGCATTCCAAATTGCGCGTCTGTTCGGTCGGTCCGGCGCTGCTGGTGGGCGAGTTGCCCGCGCATGTGCAAGGCATGTCGCGCATCCGCGCGCAAGACGGCAACGTGCGTTGGGAAAAGCCCTTCGTCAGCGGTGAAGACAATATGTCGCACACGGTGGCCAATCTTGAATACCATCATTTCAAGTATCCGCTGTTCCGTCGTCCCGGCGACGTCCACATTCACTTCTTCGGCACGGCCACGCTGAGTTGCTCGGACAACATCAGCGTCGCACCTGGCGAGACGTTTGAAATCGACGTTGCCGCTTTTGGTCCGGCGCTGCGCAATCGCCTGAGCCTGGACGACGTACCGCATCCGCACGTTCACGTCCTCTGAGAATCATTTCCTTTCTGGAGCACACATGTCTGCAACCTATCAACTGGCAAGCTATCCCAGCCTCAAGGGCAAGCGCGTCTTCATCACCGGCGGCGGCACCGGCATCGGCGCAGCCATCGTCAGCGCGCTGGCCGAGCAGGGCGCCGTAGTCGCGTTCGTCGACATCGCCAAGGACGCCAGCGAAGCGCTATGCAAGAAAATCACCGACGCCGGTTTTGCGGCGCCAGCGTTCCGCTATTGCGATCTGCGCGACATCGCGTCGCTGCAAAACACCATCAAGGAATTGGCTGTTCAACTGGGCGACTTCGATGTGCTGGTCAACAATGCGGCCAATGACGAACGCCACAAACTGGAAGACGTCACGCAAGAATATTGGGACAACCGCATCGCCATCAACCAGCGTCCTTCTTTCTTTGCCGTGCAGGCGGTGGCGCCGGGCATGATCAAGAAGAAGGCCGGCTCCATCATCAACTTCAGCTCGATCAGCTGGCATACCGCGAGCGGCGGCTTTCCGGTCTACACCACGGCCAAGTCATCGGTGCTGGGCCTGACGCGCGGCCTGGCGCGTGACCTGGGCGCGCACAATATCCGCGTCAATACCGTCACGCCGGGCTGGGTCATGACTGAGCGCCAGATCGCGTTGTGGCTGGATGAAAAGGGCAAGGAAGACATCAAGCGCAATCAATGCCTGCAGGGAGAATTGCTGCCTTGGCATCTGGCGCGCATGGTGTTGTTCCTGGCGTCGGATGAGAGCACGATGTGTACTGCACAAGAGTTCATCGTCGACGCCGGCTGGGCTTGAACCTGCCCACGATCTTACTGCGAGACCATGATCCGGCATCGGGCGGTGCTCGGAATCCTCATGTACTTAAGTACATTCCAAGGGTTACGTAACTAAACTCCGCTCCGTCCGCTACCGGCTGATGGCCTCTCGCTACAGATCGTGAACAGGTTTGAGATTGTCCAGAAACACCGCTGGCGGCGTTGCTTCTCCTTGCCGTGCTCGCGCACTGTCTGCGTCGGCGCGCCTTGCTATCGGCGCTTTCTCACCAATCTATGTGAGTGCAGTTAGAAATAAAAAGCGAGACATCGAGTCTCGCTTTTTTATGTCTGAAATTTCAAAAATCAGTAAATCGTCTTCGCCACATCCCTGATCGCCTGCTGCAAAATTACTGCGCCCGGCGACAGCAAATGGTCGCGGCGGGTGATGATGCCGAAGCCGTCCATCTTGCACGGCAACTCGATCGGCAGGATGTCCATCAGGCGCGCTTGGGTGTAGTAGCGTGCGACTTCGGTCGGCATTGCGTAGACGAAATCGGTTTGTTGCAGCAGGCTGGTGATGGTCAGGATCGCGGTGGTGTCGACCACGTTGGCCGGCGGCGTCAGGCCGCTCTTGCGGAACATCAGGTCGACGCGGCTGCGCAGGATGCTGCCTTTGGGCGCCATGATCCAGGGATGGTCGACGATGTCCTTCAGTTGCAGATCCTTGTGTTCATGCAGCGGATGGCCGACGCGGGCGACGGCGCAGATGGGTTCGTCCGACAGTTCTTCGTAGTGCAGGTTGTGGCTGACTTCTTCGTCGAGTATGCGTGCCACCAGAAAATCCAGCTCGCCATGCAACAGGCGCGCCAGCAGGATGTTGCTGCTCTCGACTTCGACGCCGATGCGCAACATCGGCGAGTTTTCCTTGACGCGCGCAATCGCCGACGGCAGCAGGGACATGCTCGGCGACAGGATCACGCCGACGTCGACTTGGCCGGACAAGCCGGACTTCAGTGCGACGATGTCTTCATGGGCCTTCGACAGGCTGGTCAGCGCCATGCGCGAATGGCGGATCATCGCTTCGCCATAGATGGTCGGGCGCATGCCGCGCGGCAGGCGATCGAATAGCGTGACGCCGAGCGTGTCTTCCAGATCTTTGAGCTGCTTGGACGCGGCCGGCTGCGTCATGTTGAGTTCGTTGGCCGCGCGATGGATGTTGCGTTCGTCGTCCAGTGCAATGAGCAACAGCAGCTGCCGTGTTTTCAGACGTGCGCGTAGAAACCAGTTGGGATCGCTGTTCTTCATTTGTCTCCGCCTTTTTTTGTATGGCCCGATGATATCAAATCAAGTATCGGCTGAGGCAAATAATTCATTAGAAATATATGTCGCTAGTCCTTAGTATCTAGCCCAGTTCACACGCTATTCGCGTTGTGATCTTCACGTTGAAATGTTGCACATCGAAGGGTTCCTGCTACCGGCTTCGAGGGGGCTTTTTTTGCGCAAATTTTGATGGGAATTACAAAAAAGTGCGGGTGCGGCAATTGACTTCACCCTGTTAAAACTAAAAAGTTCTACGGAGACCTCAGATGACTCAGTCCATCTCAACCAAAACCATTCTCAAGGCCTTGGGCACGGCCTCGTTGTTCGGCGCATGCCTGGCATCCGCACAGGCCGACGACAGCGTCACCATCTACGGTCGCGTCGTTGCCGGCGTCGACATTCAGAGCAATGTGCATCAAGCCAACGGCGCCACCGGTACGCAAGTGCGTGCGGCCAGCAACCAGTGGGGCACCAGCATGATCGGCTTCAAGGGTACGGAAGACCTGGGCGGCGGGCTCAACAGTTTCTTCCTGCTGGAATCCGGTTTCGGCGCCACCAAGGGCGCCACCAACGGCACTGCGCTGTTCAATCGCCGTTCGTATGTCGGCCTGAACGGCAGCGCCGGTTCGGTCAAGGTCGGTAAGAACCTGTTCATCGACAATGACGTCTGGTTCCTCGATCCTACCGGCCAGCAATGGATCGGTACCGCCAATCTGGTGCACGGTCGCAACTGGGGCGGCGCCAACAACGTCATCGAATATCAGACCCCGACCTGGGGCGGCTTCAATGCGACGTTCCAGACCAGCCTGGGCGAGCAGGCCGGTTCGACGACCAAAGGCCGCAAGGATGGCGTCTCGCTGGTCTATCAAAACCAGGGGCTGGAACTGCGCGCGATCTATGATCTGGTGCGCGACGCCAACGGCAAATACGGCAGCATCATGACCAACTCCAGCGGCGCCAGCGTCCCGGGCACGATCTATGACTCTTCCAAAGAGCTGATCCTGGGCGGTACTTACACCATCGACAAACTGAAAATGTACCTGGGTTATGAAAACCTGAAAGCACCGGATGTTGCTCCCGGCTCTACCGACAAAGTCAATCACTACTGGATCGGCGCCAATTACCAGGTTTCGCCTGCGCTGACGCTGATCGGCTCGGCCTTCCACGTCAATGCCAACAAGAACGGCGGCTCGGCCAATCTGTTCATGGCCGGCCTGAACTACAACCTGTCCAAGCGCACCTTGCTGTATGTCGGTGCCGGCACGGTACGCAACAGTGGCAACGGCACCTTCTCGCTGGAAGCGGATGAAGCCGGTGCGCCACTGGCCGGTCAAAGCCAGACCGGCGGCTATTTCGGTATCGCCCACTCGTTCTGATCGTATGAGGATCCGGTCATGACGACGTGCAGCAGAGCGCAGTAAAAAGCAGTAACGAAAGAGGGCAAGCCACGGCTTGCCTTTTTTCGTTTAAAGTTGGCTCACAAAAGTAAGATGGAGATAAAGTCTCATGCAAGCAAGCCTGATCGTTGACGGCAAGTGTGAACTCGGTGAATGCGTGATCTGGTGCGATCGCACGCAGTCGGTATTCTGGACCGACATTCAAGCCTCGGTGCTGTGGAATTACCGTCCGGCGGACGGCGTCACGCGCAGTTGGAACATGCCCGAGCGGCTGTCGGTATTTGCCTTGACGGCGCAGACCGATCGCCTGCTGATCGGCCTGGCGTCCCGGTTGGCGTTTTTCGATCTCGACACGCAGGCCATGACGCCGATCTGTCGCATCGAAGATGACCTGCCGACCACGCGCCTGAATGACGGCCGTTGCGACCGTCAGGGCCGCTTCGTGTTCGGCACCTTGAATGAAGACAAGGGGCGCGCGCCGATCGGCAGCTATTACCGCCTCAATACCGACCTCAGCCTGGAGCGTCTGCCGCTGCCGGGCGTGGCGATTCCCAACAGCGTGTGCTTCAGCCCCGATGGCGCGCGCATGTACTACTGCGACACGATGCAAGGCAAGATCATGTGCTGCGACTACGATGTCGTGACCGGCGTGATCGGCGCTCAGCGTTTGTTTGTCGATCTGAGCGGCGAACAGGGTAGTCCGGATGGTTCCGCCATCGATAACCGTGGCTATCTGTGGAATGCACAATGGGGTGGCGCGCGCGTGGTGCGTTATGCACCTGATGGCCTGGTGGATCGCATCATTGCGGTGCCGGTGTCGCAACCGAGCTGCCCGGCATTCGGCGGCGCCGGGCTGGATACCTTGTATGTGACGACGGCGCATGAAGGCATGGATGCTGCGCAGCGCGCGCGCGAACCGCTCTCGGGAGGATTATTCTCCGTGGTGCTCGACGGCGTGGAAGGCCTTCCGGAAGTACGTTTCGGCGGCTGATCTCGGACAACAGGAAGACATGTCAAGAAATCGAAAAAAAGCCCCGCGCGATTGCCGGGCTTTTTCATTGGAAGGATCAATGCTGCGTTAGCTGCAGCAGTGCTGCGCGGACGTCTTCGACGACCTTGCTCCAGTCGCCCGGTTTGTCCTGGCGGAAGATCCGCATGCTCGGATACCACGGCGAGTCATTGCGTCCCAGCAGCCAGCGCCAGTCGGTGTTGTAGCGATTGAGCAGCCACACCGGCTTGCCGAGCGATCCGGCCAGATGGGCGACGGCGGTATCGACTGAAATCACCAGGTCCAGGTTGTCGATCAGCGCAGCCGTATCGGAGAAGTCCCGCAGGTCGCGCGTGTAGTCGACCAGGCGCGGCCCCCCGATGTTGAGGCCCGATAAACCGCCGAGGCTGATACCCAACGGCGAAATGGCGCTGGATTGCGGTTGTACGGCGAAGAATTCAAACTGGTCGTTTTGCAGCAGCGGCGACAGCGCGCTGTAGGGAATCGAGCGCGCGGCGTCGAGTCGTTTCGAGGCCGGGCTGTTGGCGCGCGGGTTGCTGCCGGCCCAGACCAGGCCGACGCGCCGCTTGCGTTTTTCGCCGAGACGGACTTTCCAGCTTGCGGATTTGTCCGGATCTTGCTGCAGGTAGTGAGCGTCGGGAATAGCGGCCAGCGTGAAGGTCTGGCACGCCAGCGGCAAACTCATCAGCGGGCAATGCAGATCGAAGGGCGGCAGTTGCTCGCCGGTGCCGAAGATGGCGCTGACGCCTTTGACGCTCGCCATCAGCGTCTTGAGCGCCGGCTGCACCTGCAGCAGGATGCGCGCGCCGCGTTCGGCCAGCAGCGGCACATAGCGGGCGAATTGCAAGGTGTCGCCGAAGCCTTGTTCGGAATGCAGCAAGATGGTCTTGCCGAGCAGTTCCTGTCCCATCCATAGCGGTTGGGTGAAATAGCGCTGGGTCTTGCGCATCTGTTCGGTTTGCCAGCGTTGCTCGTATTGGCGCCAGCCGGCTTCGAGATTGCCCAGTTTCAGGTTGCACAACGCCGTGTTCCAGCGCGCCGACGGGAAGTTGGGATCCTTGTCCGGCACCTTGGCGTAGCCGGCGATGGCTTCTTCGTAGCGTTGCAGGTCTTCGAGGGTGACGGCGCGGTTGTAGATGGTGTCCGCATGGTCGGGCAGCAATTCCAGCGCGCGGTCGTAACCGGCCAGCGCTTCTTCCAGTCGATTCTTGCCGACCAGCAGATAGGCGCGGTTGGCCAGCGCTTCGGCAAAATCCGGCTCGATGCCGAGCACCTTGTCGTAGGTCGCCATCGCTTCGTCGATGCGATTGAATTCCTTGAGCGTATTGGCCAGGTTGAACAGGGCTTCCGGATATTCGGGCGCAGCCGCCACGGCTTTTTCATAGCAGCCGAGCGCTTCGTTGAGGCGGCCGAGGTCGTTGAGTGAGTTGCCTTGCTTGAGCCACGCCTGGGCATGATCGGGTTTGACGGCCAGTACGCGCTTGTAGCAATCGAGCGCTTCCATGTGACGCTGCATGGCGCGCAGCACATTGCCGCGTCGATACAGCGCCTCGGTGAAGTCGGATTTGAGCGCCAGCACCAGGTCGAAACTGCGCAACGCTTCGGGATAGCGTTCCAGGTCTTCGAGCGCGGTGGCGCGGTCGAATTGGGCGTCGACGTGGGTGGGGTTGATCTTGAGCGCCTGGTCGATCAGTTCGATCGCGCCGGCCGGGTTGTGGCGATGCAACTCCAGCATGCCGAGCAGGTAGAGCGCCTGGAAATGCTTGGGCATTTTGGCCAGGACTTTTTTGTACAAGGCTTCGGCCTTATCGTGTTCGCCGCGCTGATGGAGCGCGACTGCCTGCTGAATTTGTGCTGCGATGGCTGGGTTTTGTTGATTGGGCCGCATAAGCTGGATGTCAGGTTGCCGATTCGAGGGAAAGCGCCAGGCCGGCGCTAAGTCACCCGATGCTACACAAAAAACCATCCGTTATGTCGGAATTTGCCTCCGTCCGCCTGCAGGACGCAGCTTTTTCTTTTACACTGCCATGGCCCCATACTTATATAGCCGGAGTTACAGCATGATTTACGCAATCCCAGTTCCTGAGATCACCACCGTGCCTGTGGTCGGCGGCGATCCTTTTCCGGTGCGCCGCATCTATTGCGTCGGCCGCAACTACGCCGCCCACGCACGCGAAATGGGCCACGACCCGAATCGCGAACCGCCGTTCTTCTTCATGAAGCCGACCGACACCATCGTGCCGACCGACAGCGAGGTGCCGTATCCCAGCAAAACCAAGGACTACCAGCACGAGATCGAACTGGTGGTTGCGCTCGGCAAGGGCGGCCGCGATGTTCCGGCGGAACAGGCGCTGGAACTGGTGTTCGGCTATGCCGTCGGCCTCGACATGACGCGCCGCGACCTGCAGGGCGAAGCCAAGAAACTGGCCCGTCCATGGGACATGGGCAAGGGCTTCGACCACTCCGCGCCCTGCGCGCCGTTGTTGCCGGTGTCGCAAATCGGCCACCCCGACAAGGGCGCGATCTGGCTCAAAGTCAATGGCGAAGTGCGCCAGCAAGGCGATTTGTCGGACCTGATCTGGAACGTGGCCGAAACCATTTCCTATCTGTCCGGCCTGGTCGAGCTGTTCCCCGGCGACCTGATTTATACCGGTACGCCGGAGGGTGTGGGCGCCGTGGTCAAGGGTGATAAGTTGCAGGGCCACGTCGATGGCCTGGTCGACCTGAACATCACGATCGTCTGATTTTCTCCTATGACAGCCGCTGTTGTCGCCGTTGCCGGCGCGACGGCGGTTGCACTGCCTTCTTGTTGTTTCGACATCGTGCAATAGCCTTGACATTAAACTGTCATGAAGCCAAATTGCCGAGCGGCGTATAATAGCGGTTTGCCGGTCGGTTTCCGTTCGGCAACCTCTTGATGCGGGCACCCTGTTTTTCTTGCATGGTCAGCGCCGCGTGATATGTCAAACATCCGTTATTACTGAAAGCAACAGAGCCTCTTCGCGAATGTGTCAGCCGCAATCTGCAGTGCAGAACATTGTGTCGCATTGCATTGATACACGCAGGGTTCGCCTGAGGACCTCTCCCTAACCATGCACGAGCAATTGCCTGAAATCGCAACACCTGAAACGCCGGAAGTCCGCTTTGAAGACTTCGGCCTGTCACCTGACATCCTGAAAGCGCTGTCGGCGCAGGGGTACACCCATCCGACACCGATCCAGGCGCAGGCGATTCCGATCGTGTTGCAGGGCCGTGATGTCATGGGTGCGGCGCAAACCGGCACCGGCAAAACCGCCGGCTTCTCGTTGCCGATCATCCAGTTGCTGTTGGCCCACGCCAGCGCCAGCATGTCGCCGGCGCGCCACCCGGTGCGTGCGCTGATCCTGACGCCGACGCGCGAGCTGGCCGACCAGGTCGCCGAAAACGTCAAAGCCTATTCTCGCTTCACGCCGCTGCGTTCCACCGTGGTGTTCGGCGGTGTCGACATGGCGCCGCAAACGGCCACGCTGCGCGCCGGCGTTGAAATCGTTATCGCCACGCCGGGGCGCCTGCTGGATCACGTGCAGCAGAAGACCGTGAACCTGTCGCAGACCCAGATCCTGGTGATGGACGAAGCCGATCGCATGCTCGACATGGGCTTCTTGCCGGACTTGCAGCGCATCATCAACCTGCTGCCCAAGCAGCGCCAGAATCTGATGTTTTCTGCGACCTTCTCGCCGGAAATCAAGAAGCTGGCCGCCAGTTTTCAGAACAACCCGGTCACCATTGAAGTGGCGCGCAGCAACGCCACGGCCGAGCGCGTGACGCAGACCATTTACAAAATCGACGAAGACGCCAAGAGTGAAGCCGTCGCGCACATCATCCGCGAGCGTAAGCTGAAACAGGTGATCGTGTTTTCGAACACCAAGATCGGCGCCTCCAAGCTGGCGCGCCTGCTTGAAAACGACGGCGTCAAAGCGTCCGCGATCCATGGCGACAGAACCCAGGGTGAACGCATGGCTGCGCTGGAAGCATTCAAGCAGGGCCAGATTGAAGTGTTGGTGGCGACCGACGTCGCCGCGCGCGGTCTCGACATCACCGACCTGCCGTGCGTCATCAACGTTGATCTGCCGTACAACGCCGAAGACTACGTCCACCGCATCGGCCGCACCGGCCGCGCGGGCGCTTCGGGCGATGCGATCTCGCTGTACTCCGAGAAGGATGAGCGCCTGCTGGTCGATATCGAAAAACTGATCAAGATCAAGTTCGTGCGTTCCGAGCTCGCCGGTTTCGTGCCGCGCCAGCGTGGTGAACGCAGCGATCGCGCTGAGCGTGGCGAACGACCTGATCGCGGCGAGCGCAGCAGCAGCCGTGGCGAACGCAGTGAACGTCCTGAACGCAGCGAGCGCAGCAGCAGTAGCGGCGACCGTGCCAGCGCACCGCGCGATACGCAATCCTACGGCCGCAGCAACGGTGGATCGGTGCGCAGGGAAAAGGTCGATCCTTGGTTCCTCAAGCCTTACGAGCCGAGCGCCGCGCCTGTCTCGGTAGAAGCCGATGCGGTGGTCAAGCCGACCACCAGCAAGCCATCCAAGCACAAAGTGGCAGCACTGCTGGGCGGCATGCCCAAGCGTTAATTGCTGAGCGCGAGTTGATCCAGGCGGCGCTGCCAGGCAGGCACCGCCAGCTCCCAGAATGCGGCGACTTCGGTCGCCGTTGTCATGTCCAGCCCCAGAAACGCCGCCGCCTGCTTCAGCTCGGTAAGCGGATGCTGCAGGTCCAGCGCTTGCGCGCCGTTTTGCTTGGACAGCTTTTCGCCATCCGTATGCGTGACCAGCGGCAGGTGCAGATAGGACGGGGTCGGATAGGCCAGCAACTGTTGCAGGTAAATCTGGCGCGCCGTCGAGTCCAGCAGATCGGCGCCGCGCACGATATGGTTCACGCCTTGTTCGGCGTCGTCGACCACCACTGCCAATTGATACGCCCAGAAACCGTCCGCGCGCTTGAGCACGAAATCGCCGGCGGCGCTGGCCAGGTGCTGGCTTTGCGGCCCCAGCCAGCGGTCATCGAATGTGACGGATTCCAGCGCGGCGCCGGGATCCGGCACGCGGAGGCGCAAGGCGCGCGCGTGTTTGCCCGGCGCCAGCCCATGGCGGCAGGTGCCGGGATAAATGGCGGCGCCGTCGGCGGCAACGCCCAGGCGCGAATCGGCGATTTCCTTGCGCGTGCAGCCGCAGGGATAAACTTGTTCGGCCAGTCGCGCGCAGGCCTGCTGGTAGCGCTGCTTGCGCATGCTTTGCACCAGTACCGGGCCATCCCAGCGCATGCCCAGTTGCTGCAAGGCGATTTCAATCTCTTGTGCGGCGCCGGCCACGGTGCGGGTTTCGTCGACGTCCTCCAGGCGCAGCAGCCAGCGTCCCTGATGTGCGCGCGCATCGAGGTAGCTGGCCATGGCGGCCACCAGTGAGCCGGCATGCAGCGGACCGGATGGCGAAGGCGCAAAGCGGCCGATATAAGGTGTCGATGTCATGGCTGCAAGGTAGCGGGAACAATGCCCAGCAAGGCGTGCTGGACGTCGGCTTGTGCCAGATGCTGGAGGAACCATTTCAGGCTTTTCCCTTGCTCGGCCTTGGGCCAGGCCACCAGGAAATTTTCGTGCGGCTTGCTCATGATGGTTTGTTTTTCGATCAGCGCGCCGCTGGCCAGATACGGCGCCGCCCAGAAGCGCGGCAGATGACCGCAGCCGAGGCCGGCCAGTTGCGCCGCCAGCTTGGCTTCGACGCTGGGTACGGTCAGTGTTTCTTGTCCGTCCAGTAATCCCATGGTGATGCCCGGATGGCTGCGGCTGCTGTCGCCGACCGCGACGGCGCGATGCCGGCGCACCAGTTCAGGTGACAGCGGCTCGGGCGCATCCGCCAGCGGGTGGGTGGGGGCCACCGCAAAAGCCCAGTCGACCACGCCCAGCGGGCGGGTCTGGAAACGGCCGCTGGTGCGCACGATTTCAGGGCCGTCCAGCGTGGCGCCGATGACGAGGTCGGCGCGTCCGGCCATCATTTCTTCCCAAGTGCCCGACAGCACGCCGGGCGTAAAGCGCAGTTTGGTGCCGCCGCCTTCACGGTCGAAGGCGGCGATCAGCGGCAGCATTGTTGAAAACGGGATGATGCTGTTGATGACGATGCGCAATTCGGTTTCGCGGCCGGTGGCGGTGCGTTTGACGCGTTGTTCGAGATCGTCGGCGGCATGCAGCAGATGGCGTCCCTCGGTCAGCAACTCGTGACCCGCAGGCGTCAGTTTGGCGCGATGGCCACGACGGTCGAACAGCAGTACGTCGAGATCATCCTCCAGCTTGCGCACGCTATAGGTCAGCGCCGACGGCACCCGGTCGAGCGCCAGCGCGGCAGCGGCGAAGCTGCCCTTGCGATCGATCATGTCGAGGATTTGCAGAGCTTCCAGCGTGAGGTTCATACGGTGATGGCGGACGGCAATCCGCTTGCTGTCGCGATTGTTTAAATTTTTTGAACGATATGTCTGAATTAACGTGCTTATCTGGGGGAGGGCAAGCGGATATAGTGTAGTCCAGACACAGAAAATTTGTACAAGCGCTTGAGAATACCTGCTGGCGGAGGGCGAAAAGACGCTATGCTTTTCTCCGGCTTCTCCCCCTGTCGTACAGGCGTCCGTTTTTCCTCTTACCCGCACAAGGAAACCAACATGAGTAAAGTCGCTATCGTTTATCACTCCGGCTATGGCCATACCAAGAAGCAAGCCGAAGCCGTGCAAGCCGGTGCCGCTTCCGCTGCCGGCGCCAGCGTCGACCTGATCGCCATCAGCGCCGAAGGCGACATCAGCGAGGCCGACTGGGCCACGCTGGACGCCGCCGATGCCATCATTTTCGGCTCGCCGACTTACATGGGTTCGGTGTCCTGGCAATTCAAGAAATTTGCCGACGCTACTTCCAAGCCGTGGTTTACACAAAAATGGAAAGACAAGATCGGCGCGGCTTTCACCAATTCGGCGACGATGAACGGCGACAAGTTGTCGACGTTGCATTACCTCTTCACGCTGGGCATGCAGCACAGCATGGTGTGGGTCGGCACCGGCCTGATGCCGGCCAACTCCAAGGCGGCGCAACGCAACGACATCAACTACGTCGGTTCCTTTTCCGGTCTGATGGCGCAGAGCCCGTCGGATTCCTCGCCGGAAGAAGGTCCGCTGCCGGGCGACCTGGAAACCGCCAAGCTGTTCGGCAAACGCGTTGCCGAAACTGCGGCGCAGTTCAAGAAATAAGCATGACGCTTTGCGTTTCACCCTGTCCATGCAAAAAGCCCACCTCGCGGTGGGCTTTTTGCTGCTCGGGATGAACACGCTCAGGCGGCTGCGCTGACTGTGGATGCTGCAGCGGGCGTTGCCGCCAGTTCCGGCGCGCAGTGCGGGCACGACTTGCCGGGCACGTAGGCCGGCGACAATTGTTCGCGCGGCGTCACCACGGCGCGGCAGGCGAAGCATTGCTCGGTCTGGGTTTCCTGCAACTGCGGATTGAGCGCGGTACGGTAGTCGAAGACGAAGCAATCGCCTGCATAATGCGCGCCGCCGACTTCTTCGAAATACTTGAGGATGCCGCCTTCGAGCTGGTAGACGCTGTCATAGCCGATGTTTTGCATGTGGATGGCGGCTTTTTCGCAGCGGATGCCGCCGGTACAGAAAGTGACGACGGTTTTGTCGTTGAGCTCGTCCTTGTGCTCGGCAATCACTTGCGGAAATTCGGTGAATTTCTCGATGCGGTAATCGATGGTGTTTTCGAAGGTGCCGACATCGACTTCAAAGGCGTTGCGCGTGTCGACCATTACCACCGGACGGCCAGCGTCGTCGTGACCCTGGTCGAGCCAGCGCTTGAGCGTTTTGGCTTCGACGAAGGGGGCGCGGCCTTCTTCGGGTTTGATCAGCGGATGCTTCATCGTGATGATCTCGGCCTTCAGCTTGACCAGCATGCGGTTGAACGGCTGATGCTCGGAATAGCTTTCCTTGACCTGGATATCGGCAAAGCGCGCATCGGCGCGCAGCCATGTCAGGAAGGCGTCGATATCGCCGCGCTTGCCGGCCAGAAACAGGTTGATGCCTTCCGGGCTCAGGATCACGGTGCCGCGCAGATTGTGTTTTTGACAAAAAGCGAGGAAGAGCGGGCGTTTTTTCACCGTGTCGTCAAAGGTGATGAACTTGTAAGCCGCGATATTGATGAATGCAGTCTCGGTTTGTTGCATGGTGATATTGCCTAAGTCTTTGAATTAACAGCATTATAAACCGGTCAGCGCGGTTCTGCGACGGCTCTGTGGCGCTTCTGCGGCGCAATCTGCGCCAGGCATGATGCAGATCAAGCGATCTTGCGCCGGCGCTCGGGAGGCTCTTGATCCGGCGCGATGTGGTATCGATGCGGCATTGATGCGGCCGAACTGTCGGCGCGGCGTTTCCAATCGTAAATTCCATCGGAGACTGATGTCACGGCACGGTAAAATATCGCCCTATGACTACACCGCAATTCGTTCACCTTCGACTCCATTCCGAATATTCCATCGTTGACGGCCTGGTCCGTATCGACGATGTTGTCAAAGCAGCAGCAAAAGACGGGCAAGCGGCGCTGGCCATCACTGACCTGGCCAACTTGTTCGGCATGGTCAAATTCTACAAAGGCGCGCGCGGCAAGGGTGTCAAGCCGATCGCCGGTTGCGACGTCTGGATCAGCAACGACGACGACCGCGACAAGCCTTCGCGCCTGCTGCTGCTGGTCAAGAACCATCACGGCTACCTGCAACTGTGCGATCTGTTGAGCCGGGCCTGGCTCACCAACCTGCATCGCGGCCGCGCCGAAATCCGTCCTGAGTGGCTGGCGCAATTGCGTGAAGAAGAGGGCGGCAACGGCCTCATCGCACTTTCCGGCGCCCATTTCGGCGACATCGGCACGGCTATTGAAAACGGCAACCTGGCGGCGGCGGAACGCTGCGCTCAACGCTGGAACGAGATTTTTCCGGGCGCGTTCTACGTCGAAATCCAGCGCGCCAACCAACCCAACATGGATGTCCAGGTGCGCCAGGCTGCGGCGTTGGCGGCGCGTCTTGGCTTGCCGGTGGTAGCCACCCATCCTATCCAGTTCCTGTCGCAGGACGAATTTGTCGCGCACGAAGCGCGCACTTGTATCGCCGAAGGTGAAATCCTGGCCAACGCCCGTCGTGTGCGCCGCTTCAACGACCAGCAGGACTTCAAGAGCCAGGCCGACATGGTGGCCTTGTTTGCCGACCTGCCCGGCGCCATCCAGAACACCATCGAGATCGCCAAGCGTTGCAACCTGACGCTGACGCTGGGCAAGCCGCAGTTGCCGAATTTCCCGACGCCGGACGGCATGACGATCGACGACTTCCTGGTCGCCGAAACCAAGGTCGGCCTGGAAGCGCGCCTGAAGCATCTGTTCCCGGACGAAGCGCGGCGCGAAAAGGAGCGTGCGCGTTACGAAGCGCGCCTGAAGTTCGAGAACGACACCATCATCAAGATGAAATTTCCCGGCTACTTCCTGATCGTGGCCGACTTTATCCAATGGGCCAAGAACAACGGCGTGCCGGTCGGACCGGGCCGCGGTTCTGGCGCCGGTTCGCTGGTGGCGTATTCGCTGTCGATTACCGATCTGGATCCGCTGGAATACAACCTGCTGTTCGAACGCTTCCTCAATCCTGAGCGGGTTTCGATGCCCGACTTCGACATCGACTTTTGCCAGGAAGGGCGTGACCGCGTCATTCAATACGTGAAGGACCGTTACGGCAAGGAGGCGGTCTCGCAGATCGCCACCTTCGGCACCATGGCCGCCAAGGGCGCGGTGCGCGACGTCGGCCGCGTGCTCGATCTGGGCTACAATTTTTGCGACGGCATTTCCAAACTGATCCCGTTCAAACCGGGCAAGCTGGTGACGCTGGCCGACGCGATTGAAGAAGAGCCGCTGCTCAAGGAACGCCTCGAAAACGAAGACGAAGTCAAGCAGCTGATGGGCCTGGCCCAGCAGGTCGAAGGTATCGCCCGCAACATCGGCATGCACGCGGGGGGCGTGTTGATCGCACCCGGCAAGCTCACCGATTTTTGCCCGCTGTACACGCAGGGCGGCGACGCCGGCGTAGTGTCGCAGTATGACAAGGACGACGTCGAAGCCGTCGGCCTGGTGAAGTTCGACTTCTTGGGTTTGACCACGCTGACGATCCTCGACCGCGCGGTGCGCTACATCAAGCAGCTCGATCCCAATATGGCCGATTTCGATCTGGCCCGCTTGCCGCTGACCGACCGCGCCTCCTACGACTTGCTGACCAAAGCCAAAACGGTCGCGGTATTCCAGCTGGAAAGCCGCGGCATGCAAGGCATGCTGAAAGACGCGCGGCCCGACCGCTTCGAAGACATTATTGCGCTGGTGGCGCTGTACCGTCCGGGTCCGATGGATCTGATTCCGGACTTCTGCAAACGCAAGCACGGCGAAAAGTTCGACTATCCCGATCCGCGCACTGAAGGCATTCTGTCCGAGACCTACGGCATCATGGTCTATCAGGAGCAGGTCATGCAGATGGCGCAGGTGGTCGGCGGCTACTCGCTGGGCGGCGCCGACTTGCTGCGTCGCGCGATGGGCAAGAAAAAAGCCGAAGAGATGGCCGAGCATCGCAACATCTTCCGTGCCGGCGCCGCCAAAGACGGCCTGTCGCAGGAAAAGGCCGATGACATCTTCGACTTGATGGAAAAGTTTGCGGGCTACGGCTTCAACAAGTCGCACGCCGCCGCTTACGCGCTGTTGTCATACCACACCGCCTACCTCAAGGCGCATCATCCCGCAGCGTTCATGGCCGCCAACTTGTCGCTCGCCATGGACGACACCGAAAAGATCAAGATCCTGGTCGAAGATGCGCTCGACGTTTGCGGCCTCGGCCTGCTGCCGCCCGATATCAATTTGTCCGATTACCGCTTCACGCCGGTCGGCGAGCCGGGCAAGAAAGCCATGCAGATCCGCTACGGCCTGGGCGCCGTCAAGGGCTCCGGGCAAAGCGCGATCGAAGCCATCATCGCGGCGCGCCAGGACGGCGCGTTCAAGGACTTGTTCGACTTTGCCAAGCGCGTCGACAAGAAGCAGATCAACCGCCGCACGGTCGATTCGCTGATTCGCGCCGGCGCCTTCGATTGCTTCGGCCAGGACCGCGCAGTACTGCAAGCCACCGTTGGCCTGGCCTGGGAAAACGCCGAGCAAATGGAAGCCTCGGCCAACCAGGTCAGCCTGTTCGGCGGCGATGACAGCGACCTCGAAACGCCGCTGGAATACGTACAGGTGCGCCACTGGACCGACAAGCAGCGCCTGACAGAAGAAAAGACCGCACTCGGTTTTTACCTATCGGGACATCTGTTCGACGCCTACGAAAAAGAAGTGCGCCAATTCGTGCGCACCAAGATTTCCAGCCTGGAACCATCGCGCGATCCGCGTTCGATGGCCGGCATCATCACCGGCATCCGGGTGCAGATGACCCAGCGCGGCAAGCTGTTGATCGTTTCGCTCGACGACGGCAGCGGCACGGTTGACGTCACGGTGTACGGCGAACTGGCCGAACCGAACAAGGCCTTCTTCAAGGAAGACGAGTTGCTGATCGTGCAAGGCAAGGTATCCGAAGACCGCTTCAACGGCGGCCTGCGCATTTCCGCCGAAAAAGTCATGGATATCGGCGCCGCCCGCATCCAGTACGGCCAGCGCATGGTGGTGTCACTCTCCAAGAGCATCGACCCGGCGTATCTGCGCGACACCTTGTCAACTTATCGTCAGGAGCAGGGCTTACCCTTTGTCATGAAATACGTGCAGTCGGGGGTCGGTTGCGAAGTGATGCTGGGGGATTCCTGGCGCGTGGTTCCCAGCGACGGCTTGCAGTCGTCGCTGAAGGAGTCGTTCGGGCAGGAAGCAGTGGTTGTTGAATATTAATAAAGATAAAGCCGGGATCGAAACACGGCGCCAAAATAAAGGATGGTCGGCAATGCCGGCACGGATATATGAACATCAATAATTCTTTGAGTACTGCAAGTGCAACGTCGGGGGACGACGCCTTGCATATCGCTTTCGGTGTGGACAGCAGCTATTTTCGCGGCATGGGAGTGGCGATTGCATCTGTCATCAAAAATAACTCCGACATGCGTTTCGTCTTCCACGTATTTGCATTCTCGGTGTCGGATGATAGTCGTCGTCGCATCGTGCTGCTGGAAGCGCAATACGCGATCAAGATCCACATCCATGTACTGGATCCGCATGTGCTGGATGAGTTTAGAAATTTCCCTTGCTTTTCCCAGCATCACCTCGGCACCTTCATTCGTCTGCTGATCCCGGATCTGTTGCAAGGAGTAGCCAAACGGGTGCTCTATCTCGATGCCGATTTGCTGTGCCTGGGTAAGATGGACGAATTGCTCACCATGGACATCGACGACTGCATCGCCGCCGCCGTGCACGATCAAATTGAGACTACCGCCAAAACACAGATTGCGGCCCTGGGCTTGCCGGTGCAGGAATATTTCAACGCCGGCGTGATGTACATCAACGTCGACAACTGGATCGCCAACAATACGCAAGTACGGGCGCTTACCGTCTTGTCGACGCAGGAACTGGTCTTTGCCGATCAGGATGCGCTCAATATCGCCCTTAATGGCCGTATCAAGTTCATCGAAGACAAATGGAACTACCGCTATCACCTGGTGGATTTTCTGAGCAAGGGGAAATCGAAGCTGGACGTGACTGTACCGGTAGTCTTCATGCATTTCACCGGTCCGGTGAAGCCGTGGCATGACTGGTGCCTGCATGAAGCAAAGCCGATCTTCATCGGTTACCAGAATTTGTCGACATGGGCGGATGTGCCCCTGGATCAACCCAGAAGTGTGCGGGAGTTGAAATTGTTTTCAAAGTTTTTGGTCCGCCAGGGACGGCCCCTGGAAGGTGCCGCCTGGCATGTGAGGTATTTGTGGAAGCGATCTGCCGTTAGCTTAAAGGGGCCGGGTAAAAAATAAGAGGTGTGTTCATCTCAATCGGTGGCTCTGGTGTGCCACCGTGTTTTTCCCAAAGAAGTCCTCTCGCCATCTTAGGAGTTTTCATTGAAATATCTGAAGCTGCCAGTGATTGTTCTGGTGACACTGTTTTACGCGTTTGCGCTGGTCGTAGATCGATTCGCCGGTGTTGTGTACACCCTGTTGTTGTTGTCGGCGCTGATCGGTATCGTGTTGCGCGCCAAGCCTGAAGGTAAATCCTTCCTTGCCATGGTGAAGGAGTATTGGCCGCTCATGTTGACCATGGCGACGCCATTGATTGCGGTGTTGGCACACCAACTATCGGTAGGGCATTTCGTCGCCCGTAGCTATGACGCCCAGTCGCGCCTGGCTTTGTTCGCCCTGATTTTCTGGGCCATGCTATTCATTCCGATTCGGTATATGGCGCAGGTGCAATGGGGGCTGATGCTCGGTGTCCTGCTCTGCGCCGTCAAGATTTACGTTCTTACTGACGGTGGCAAGACGCGCTACGGCACCGACTTTATTCCCATCATTACCTTTGCCCAATTGGTCTTGTTAATGGGCGTCTTTTGTGTATTGTCGATAGGCTGGAATACCACCCGCAGCAAATTGCTGGCAGGTTTGAAAATCGTGATGGTCTGCATCGGCATGTATGTCGCTTACCTGTCGCAGTCGCGCGGCGTGTGGGCGACCATTCCTGTGTTCGTCATCATCGCTGGCCTCGTGGTTCGCCATATTCCATCGGTCTACAAATTTTCCATTGCAGTGCTGTTCGCTGTCTGCATCGGCGGTGCCTTCCACTACGGCAGCATCCTGAAGGAACGGATCGCGGTGGCAGAAACCGATATCAAGCAATACACCAGCGGAACACAAGTCGATACCTCATTGGGTATACGCTTCCAGTTGTGGCATGGATCCTGGATCTTGTTCAAGGAACATCCACTGTTCGGCGTCGGCATCGAAACTTATCCGAAGGCGCTCAATGAACTCTCTGAACGTAAGGTCATCAGTCCGTTTTCCGCCAGTCTGCCGCACTCTCACAATGAGATTTTGTTCATGATGGCGCGGTTGGGAATTTTTGGTTTGCTGTCGATACTGGCGATCTATTTCGTCCCTCTTTACTACTTCGCCCGTGAAGTTCTGCATCCGGACATACAGGTCAGATGCGCCGCCGGCATGGGTATGTCCTTGTCGCTGGGATTCTTCACGCTGGGATTGGTCGATGTGGTGTTTTTGTGGTGGGAGTGTTACCCGTACTACGCGATCGGCACTGCTTTTTTCCTGACCTACATCATCAAACGCAAAAATCAACTGGCGCTGCAAGCTGCGGAACAGCCTGTACTTGCCTGAGTCTGTGGCGCGTCATCGCCCTCGGGGGCGATGACTTATCGGGAAGTAACGACCATGTTGTCATTGCTTCCTGATAAAGCAGTGTTTAATCCCGCCTCGCCTGTTTGTCTTCCAGCCATCCCTGTACTACCTCCAACACCGCTTGCGGCGTAATCGCACGCATGCAATCGCAGGTAACTTTGTCGCGAGCGCTGCAGCCGACACAACCGACGTCCGCCATGCACAGATTGCTGGCGCGTTTGCCGATGGCGGCCCAGCGACCGGGGTGCATGGGGCGGGTTGGCGGGAACAGACCCAGCGTACGCTGACCGATTGCCGCCGACAGGTGCAAGGGGCCGGTGCCGCTGGCGATCAGGCCGTCGGCCTGGTGGATGAAGCTGGTCAACTGCGCCAGTGTTTGCGTGCCGCAGACATTGCTGACATTTGGAAGGGCGACCAATTCCGGCGCATTTTCCTTGAGCCACTCACCCTCTTTCGGGCTGCCGGTAAGCCAGATATGCACATCTGCTTGCTTACGCAGCTCCTGCGCCAGCGCCAGATACGACTCAATCGGCCACTCACGGCCGTGGCCGTTCGATTTCGCATGCAGGATCAGGTTAAATGCATGCGGCGCGAGCAACACGCTGCTAGCCGGGTCTTGCGGGATGCTGAAATGGTAGAAGGACGGAATCTCGGTACGATCCGGAATGTGCTTGTCGCCGTAGGGGCGCAAAAACTCGAAGTTGATCTGCGACTCGTGATGTTCCGACAGTCCCTTGCTGAAACGCACGCGACGATTGCAGTAGATCAACTGATAAATCTTTTGCCGCGCGTTGCCGATGCGATGGCGAATGCCGGCGCGAAACGCCGCGATTGCCAGCGCGCGGTCCGGCTGCGCCAGGATTACGGTGTCGATATCCGATTGCTTCAGGTAGCCGAGCAGGTCGTTCTCGATGGTCTCGATCTCGATCACATCGTCGATATCGTCACAGTAGCGCACCACTTCGGCGGCATAGGCGCGGCACAGCAGTGTGATCCGTACGCCCGGATTGAGCTGTTTCAGGCGCGCCGCCATCGGCAGTGTCAGGATGACGTCGCCGATATTGTCCTGGCGACTGATGAGTATGTGTTTGCTGGTGATGGGCATGTCTAGCGGCAGATCAGGTAGCGTTGTTCTTTAGGCCGGGTTCAGGCCTATTTGGCGGCGCGTTTGCGCAGGTAACGGATATACCACTTCAGGCTTTCCAACGGCCGGCCCTGGCGGTACATGAAGCGCGAGTGCATGCGCATTTCCTTGGTGTTCTTTGGCTCGGGATCGAGCGGCATGTCGGCCCAGGGCGACAGCGACAGGTATTTGCGGAACAGATGGCGGGCGTCGTGGCCGCTCCAGTCGGTCCAGGGCTTGACGGCGCCGGCGAAGTGGATGAACACGGCCTTGCCGACCGGACGCAGCGCGAACTTGTTGACGTTGAGGTCGTGGATCAGGTCGTACAGGTAATTCCAGCGCGGCGAGATATAGCGCGCGCGGCCGTTGAGCACGATATTGAGCGCATCCTGGTCGTTGAAGCGCATGTCGGTCTTGCTGTCGAGCAGGGCATCCAGCGTTTGTTGCGTGATGTCTTCGCTGATCCACTTGGCGATGTTGATGAAGATCACGCCGCCGTTGAAATATTCATTGTGCTTCAGGCCCAGCGCAGCGACCCGGCGTTGCAGGGTAACTGGCGCATCCGGCACCACCACGGCGATGTCGCCGCTGATATCCATGTCGACCATTTCATCGAGCTTGTTGACGCACAGGATGTCCGCATCCAGGTAGAGCACGCGGTCGGTCTGGCTTTGCAGCACGGTCGGGATCACCAGACGCGTGAAGATCGACAGAGAGTAGTGCGAGTGGCCGAGGAAGTGAGAAAACTGCTTGAACGACGCCAGGTCGAGCAAATGCAGCTGCGTGCCGACTGCGTACATTTCTTCGAGCTGTTTCAGGCGGCGTTGATGGTCGTCGGTGACTTCAAACGCCAGCACGTGAAAGGTAAAATGCTGTCCCGGATTATTCTCGATGATGGAGGCGATGGTGCCGCCCATGGCGCGGAAATAATTGTTGTCGACGCAAAACGCGATATGGAAAGACGGCTTGCCATTGCTGCCGACGACGGGCGCGCCGAAACTTGTCGGCGTGGTCGGTGCGGATGCTTGCAGATTCACGGCTTGATTCATTGCATGGCTTTCATGACTTGTTCGACGGTGACGGCTTTGACCCAGTCGCGGCGATTGGGGGCGGTGATGACGGTACTGTTGGCGCGATCAATCGGCACCCATTCCGGATTCTTCTGGCGCATCAGTGCGATTACCGGCACATGCACGGCGTTGGCCAGGTGCATCACCGCGGTTTCGACCGAAATGATCAGGTCGCAGCATTCCAGCACCGCCGGCAGCTGGAAGAAGTTTTCTTCCGCACTGAACAGTTCGGTGCGTTCCAGCTGGTAGCTGCTGATCACCTGGCGTGCGTGCGCCAGTTCCTGCGGCACGGCGTTGACGATGAAGCAGCTGTCGCGCCAGGCATCCTGCTGCTTCATGGCGATGATCAGTTCGGCTACATGCTCCAGCGGCCAGCAGCGTTTCTTGGTCTTGGCGTAGGGATTGATGAACACCAGCTTGCCCTGCCGGCCTTCAGCATTCCTGAACCCCCACCCGGCCAACTTCTCTTGCGCGTATTGCCGCCACTGCGCCGGGATGTCGACAAATGGAAAGCGCTCGGCGGCGCTGACTTCCAGTCCGCCGATCTGCAGGAACCAATGCGCATAGACATCGCTGATGTGTTGCGGATTGCTGCGCTCGACGCTGTAGGGCGGGATCGCCGCATTCAGTTTGCGATAAGCCAGTTGATGATGCGGCTGGTAAAACTTGACGCGCTTCTTCATGCCGACCACGAAACCGTCAGGGCTGATCTCGCGTGCCAGGGCGGCATACAGGTGCGGCCGCAAGGTCGCCAGCGAGACCACCAGCGGATAGTGTTCCTGTTGCGCTTCGCGTATTGATTGCTGGTACAGCGCCGGACTATAAGTGCGGGTATAGATCTTGTCGAAGAAGGGGCAGGCGGCGACCCAGTCGTACAGCGAATATTTTTCCAGATGCTTCCATTGCGACTCATCGCTGGTGCGGCGCACTTCATCGACCCACAGGTGCACTTGCAGCTGCGGATGGGCACGCTTGAATGCCTGGAAGAAATTCTGCAGGTAGGTGAAGTCGCCCAGCGCCAGGTGAGCGATGAACAGGATCTTGTCCGACTTTTTCAGCAATTCAGCAGGGATGATTGTCTGGGGCATGGTTGGCTGTTGTTGTAGGCGGCGCTGTGCTCGAACCGCTTCAGGCGGCTTGCTGCGAGAATTGTAAACGGTACAGATTGGCGTACACGCTTTCATTGGCCAGCAATTGCTGATGGCTGCCGATCTCGACGATCTGGCCATGCGACAACACGACGATGCGGTCGGCGCGCTCGATGGTTGACAGGCGGTGCGCGATGACGAAGGTGGTACGGCCTTCCATCAGGCGATCCAGCGCGGCCTGGACGGCGCGTTCGGATTCGGTGTCGAGCGCCGAAGTGGCTTCGTCAAGGATCAGAATGGGCGCATCTTTATAGATGGCGCGGGCGATCGCCACGCGCTGGCGCTGGCCACCTGACAGGCGCGAGCCGTTGTCGCCGATGCGGGTAGCCAGCCCTTCCGACATGCCTTCCACGACATCGGTCAGATGCGCTGCCACTACCGCCGCGCGCACGCGTTCAGGATCGGGCCGGCTGTCGCCGTAAGAGATGTTGGCCGCCAGCGTATCGTCGAACAGCACGGTGTTCTGGCTCACCATGGCGATTTGCTGGCGCAGGCTGATCAGCGAAATCGATTCAATCGGTTTGCCGTCCAGCAGGATCTCGCCGCCGGTAGCGGAGTAGAAGCCGGGGATCAGGCTCACCAGCGTCGACTTACCGCCGCCGGACATGCCGACGAAGGCGATGGTCTCGCCCGGTTGCACGTTCAGGTTGATGTTTTGCAACGCCAACTGCGCGTGGCCGGGGTAGGAGAACGCGACGTTGACCAGGTCCAGCTTGCCGCTGCTGCGCGCGCCCAGCGTTTCGCCGCCGGTGCGTTCGGTCGGTTTGTCGATCAGGATATAAACCTCATCAGCGGCCGCCATACCGCGTTGCAAGGGACCGTTGATTTCCGCCAATTGCTTGAGCGGGGCCAACAACATCAGCATCGCAGTGAGGAAGGACACGAAACCGCCGACGGTGATCTGGCCGTTGCCGGACTGGATCAGCGCCATGACGATCACGATCGCCACGGCGCAGGCCGTCATCAGTTGCGTGATCGGCACCGTGGCCGAGAACGCCGTGGTCATGCGCATGGTGTAGCGGCGCAGGTTTTCGGCGCGTTCGTGGAAGCGGCCTTTTTCATAGTCGTGGCCGCCGAACACCTTGATCACTTGCTGCGCGCGCGTGGTCTCTTCAATCACCTGGGTCAGCTCGGCATTGACCGCCAGCGAATCGCGGTTGAGCTTCTTGAGGCGCTTGCCGGTGGTACGCACCACGATGGTCACCAGTGGCAACAGCACCAGCGTGACGATGGTCAGCACCCAGTTCAGGTACAACAGCCAGGCCAGCAGGCCCAGCACCGTCAGCGCCGAGCGCACGATTGAGGTGAACACCTTGGTCACCATATCGATGATCTGCTGCACTTCAAACATCATCGAATTGATGACTTTGCCGACCGTGTTGGTGGCGTAGAAGTTGATTGGCAAATCCAGCATGCGGGCAAACATCTGGCGACGCAATTCGTTGAGGATGCGTGTCGACACCCAGGTCATCATGTAAGAGCTGGTGAAAGTCGCAATGCCGCGGATGAGGAAGATGCCGATCACCGCCGCCGGCACCAGCCACAGCGAGAAGGTCGGTTTACCGACGAATCCTTTGTCCAGCAGCACTTGAAAGATGTACGGCACCACCGGTTCGGTCGCCGCAGTAACGATCATGGCGATGAACGCGATTGCCAGGCGCTTCTTGTAAGGCCAGTGCAAGGCGGCCAGCCTCTTGATATTGGACGACAAAAACATGTTGTTCCTTACTGATTGCTGCAATTGAAAATGCGCTGGGCGATCATGCCACGGCTTGCCGGTTGCGGGTGCGTCATCAATTGGCTCGGCGCAAGGCCATCCAGTCTGTTTCCGACGCCCCCGATTCGGCCTGCAAGGGCGGGGCCAGGCCGCAAATCGGCGTAACCGCACATTGTAATGCAATGGGCGAGCGAATTGACCGCTGAGGGGGTGTAAAGCCAACTTCGGGAAGGATTGTTTTTGTGATAATTCTTGCGGTGTGAGGCAAAGATGAGCTGAGGGTTCTTCCCTGGCCCATCTTGCTGCCAGCTCACACGTCTAAAGACAAACGCGCAAAAATCAGCGTGAACTGCCGATGGCGAACGCCAGCACCACCAGTCCCTGCAGGAAAGCCCATCCGTAGCGGGTCATGAAAGGAATCGGATTTTTTTCCAGCTTGGCGTCGACAGTCTTGTTCTCAAGCTGCCAGCCGCGCCGGCAGACGTCACAAGCCATGTCGTAGCGCTTTTCAGTGACCCAGCGCAGGTAGTACAGATGTGAATAGCGGTATTGCAGAATCAGCTTCATTGGTCGTTCTTTTTCGCAGGTATCGCATATTGCATTCCCACTCCCCATGAATTCATTGTCGTTGACGTCTGCAGCAAGGCAAACGTCGCCATGATCGCTAAAAATTGTTCAGCGGCAATAATGGCGTTGCATATTACGACGATGGGGCGAACTTGCGCATCCGAATGCAAAGGAGCGGAAGAGGCGCTGGAGGCGTGTGACACGACTCCGAAAATACCGGTAGCGCAGCCTGCAGGCGTGCGACGCACGCGGTGTGCGGGTCACGCAATACGTGTGCGCGCATCATGACTTGCCCCCGTATGACGGAGCTAACATTCTTCAACTCACGTCAAAGCCCTGTCGATTTATTGTCAGAAAGCGCATAGCGCAATTCTTGATAGGCCTCCACCAGGTCGTCCAAACTGAATCCGCGATTCAGGCCACTCGGATTTGGCAAGAGCCAGACCATCGCATCACCAACAGTTTCCGGCTGCTTTCCCCAACTGGTTTTGGATTTTCCTGTGAGTGCTTGATAGGCCGGTTTTCCCAGAAACGCCAGGCACCTCGGCTGCAGTTTTTCAATCTTCTGGAAGAGCGTTGCAGAGGCGAGAATGAACTCATCCCGACCTAATTCATCGGCGCGCGCGGTCGGACGTTCGACCGCGGTCGTCAAGCCACAGCGATGCTGGAGAATCTGACGGTCGTCGACGGGGTCTATGAGGTCAGGCGTGAAGCCGGAGAGATGAATGGTTCGCCAGAAGCGATTGCTTCTTCCCATGAAGTGGTGGCCGGTTACGGCCGCCGACATCCCGGGATTGATTCCGCAGAAGACAACGTCGAGCCCGGGAGCAAGGATATCGGGAAGCGAAGGAGCGGCCGGAGGCATCATGAAGGTCTTGTTTGAATGTGGGTAAGGCGCGTGCCTGCCGATGCCGCGAGGCCCTGCGCCTTCCTATCAGTTCTGGAATAAGATCACATCAAAATAATGTCGTACTGTTCCTGCTGATAGTCGGTTTGCACCTGCAGCGAGATCGGCTTCTTGATGAAATCGCCGAGCATGGCCAGATGCTGTGATTCTTCTTCGAGGAACATATCGACCACCACTTGCGCGGCCAGGATGCGGAATTCGCGGGGGTTGAACTGCTTGGCTTCGCGCAAGACTTCGCGCAGGATTTCATAGCAGACCGTGCGTGAGGTCTTGACCTGCCCCTTGCCTTTACAGGCCGGGCAGGTTTCGCACAGGATGTGCGCCAGCGACTCGCGCGTGCGTTTGCGCGTCATTTCCACCAGTCCCAGCGTCGAGAAACTGGACACCGAAATCTTGGTGCGGTCGCGCTGCAAGGCCTTGTTCAATTCGCTGAGCACGGCGGCGCGGTGCTCGAGGTTTTCCATGTCGATGAAATCGAGGATGATGATGCCGCCCAGATTGCGCAGGCGCAGCTGGCGTGCGATCGCGTGCGCGGCTTCCAGATTGGTCTTGAAAATGGTGTCGTCGAAGTTGCGACCGTTGACGAAGCTGCCGGTGTTGACGTCGATGGTGGTCATCGCCTCGGTCTGGTCGACGATCAGGTAGCCGCCCGACTTCAGGTCGACACGGCGACCCAGCGCGCGTTCGATTTCTTCTTCCACGCCATACAGATCGAACAGCGGTCGTTCGCCGCGGTAATGCATCAGCTTGGGCAGTACCGACGGCGTGTACAGCGTGCCGAACTCCTGCAGCATCTGGAAGTTTTCGCGTGAATCGACCTGGATGTTGGAGGTATCGTCGCTGACGAAATCACGCAACACGCGCTGGGCCAGGCTCAGGTCCTGGTACATCAGCGAGGGGGCGGGTTTGGTCTTGGTCTGGGTGACGATGCGGGCCCAGGTTTTGCGCAGGTATTCGACGTCCATCTGCAGATCGGCGTCGGAGGCGTCCTCGGCCATCGTGCGGATGATGAAGCCGCCTTTTTCTTCCGGCGGCAGCAGGCCTTGCACTTTGCTGCGCAGCAGTTCGCGTTCGGCCTCGTTTTCGATGCGCTGCGAAATGCCGATGTGCTTGTCTTGCGGCAGGTACACCAGCATGCGGCCGGCGATCGAGATTTGCGTCGACAGGCGCGCGCCCTTGGTGCCGATCGGGTCCTTGATCACTTGCACGGTGATGCTCTGGCCGTCGAACAAGAGTTTTTCAATCGGGATCTGCGGCACGTTCTGGCCATGCTGGCCGTCGTGCGGCTTGGCTTCCCAGATGTCGGCGACATGCAGGAAGGCGGCGCGTTCCAGGCCGATGTCGATGAAGGCCGATTGCATGCCGGGCAGCACCCGCACCACCTTGCCGAGATAAATATTGCCGGCCAGGCCGCGCGAGAGCGTGCGCTCGATGTGCAGCTCTTGCACCGCGCCTTGCAAGATCAGCGCGACGCGCGTCTCTTGTGGCGTGATGTTGATCAGGATGTCTTCGTTCATGGTCTGGTGACCCTAAAAATGTGAATGCGAGTATGGGACTGGCCGACCGCGCTGGCGGCGGTTCACAGCGTCGCCGGCGGCAGGATGCGCAGGCCGGCGTTGTGCAGCAGTTGCGCCGTCTCGAACAGCGGCAGGCCCATGATGCCGGAATGGCTGCCGGCGATGTCCTTGATGAAGATCGACGCCAGTCCCTGGATGCCGTAGCCGCCGGCCTTGTCGTAGGGTTCTTGCGTCGAGCAATAGGCGCGGATCATGTCGTCGGTCAGCGCTTCGAAGGCGACGTCGGAATATTGCGTGATCTGCCACATCTGTTCCTGGAAGGCCACGGCGACGCTGGTGAGCACCTGGTGCGTGCGGCCCGACAGGCGCGTGATCATCTCAACGGCTTCCTTGATGTCGGCCGGCTTGCCGAGGATCAGGTCATCCACCACCACGGTGGTGTCGGCCGCCAGGATAGGGCGCATCGGCAGTTGCCGGTACAGCATGGTCTTGCGCGCGCTCATGAGCTTGTCGCGCGTGACGCGGGCGACATAGGTGGCGGGTTTTTCGTCCGGCAGGACTTGCTCGTCGACTTCCTTGTCGTTGAGCAGCAGTTCGAAGTCGATACCGATCTGGCGCAGCAGTTCGCGCCGGCGTGGACTTTTGGAGGCGAGGTAGACTTTTTTGTCAGCAAGTTTCATGAAGCGTCTCAGATTTATCCGTACATCGTCGCCGCCAGGAACGCTGCGGCGTGATGTGCTTGCTTGTTCTCTGTTGCGCTGCGGGCCGCTTACTTTGCATGTCCGCTCAGCTCAGACGCGGTGATAAGGATGATTCTGCGTAATCGACCACGCGCGGTACAACTGTTCGGCCAGCAGCACGCGCACCATGCCGTGCGGCAGCGTCAGGCTGGAGATGCGCACCAGCATGTCGGCATTGGCCTTGATGCCGGGATCGAGGCCGTCGGCGCCGCCGATCACAAAGGCGACATCGCGGCCATCCTGCTGCCACTGCGTCAGTAACTGCGACAACTGTACTGAAGTGATGTCCTTGCCGTGCTCGTCCAGCGCGATGATGCGCGCGCCTTTCGGCAGGGCTGCCTCGATCTTGCTGCGTTCCTGCGACATCACGGTTTCTGCGGTCCTGCTGCCGGAGCGTTCTATCGGTTTGATTTCTTTCAACAGAACCCGGCACTCGGCCGGCATTCTCTTGGTGTATTCATTGAATCCCGATTCGATCCAGCCCGGCATTTTGTGGCCGACGGCGGTAATGATGAGCTGCATGGCTCACACGACGCGCACTGAACATGGCATGCGCACGGAAATTACGCCTTGGCTTTAGGACGCTTGGCGACCGCGGCCTTCTTGGACGCAACCGCGCTTTTCGGCGTGGCGACCTTGACGGTTTTGCCGACCGCTTTTGACGCCGGCGCCTTGCGCTTGGCAGCAGTACCCGTGCCAGCCGCAGCCTTGGTCTTGGCGGCGCTCAGTGTGGTCGATGCACGTGGAGCACGCGTGGTCTTCGGCGCCGGCTTGGCTTCTGCGGCGGCCGCAGTTGCACGCGGCTTGCGGGCCGGTTTCTTCGGTGTCTCGTCGTCGTCGATGGCCTGGCTGGCTTCGACTGCCTCGGCTTGTGCGCGGGTGCGGCGGATCTTGGTCGGCGTTTCGCCTTCAGCGGCTTTCTTGGCCGCTGCGCTGGACTCGACCCGTTTGGCCGCGCCCATCTTCACTTCCTTGTCGCCCCAGATTTCTTCCAGGCGGTAGTAGGCGCGGATGGCCGGTTGCATGATGTGGACGATCATGTCGCCCAAGTCGACCAGCACCCATTCGCCGGTGTCTTCGCCTTCGACGCTGACCACATGGCCGCCCTTGGCCTTGACCTTGTCGCGCACCGAAGCCGCCAATGCCTTGGTCTGGCGGTTCGAGGTGCCGGAGGCGATCGCCACGCGGTCGAACAGGCTGGTCAGGTGAGTGGTGTCATAGATCTTGATGTCTTGAGCTTTGACGTCTTCCAGCGCGTCGACGACGGCGGTTTGCAGTTTTTTGATATCCATTAGTTTTGATAGAGATGATGTTGTTCGATATAGTCTAGCACCCTCGCCGGGATCAGCGACTCCGGTCTTTCGCCGCGTTGCAGCAAGGAACGGAT
>Ga0209913_1000057_pt1 | contig 146037 bp, 132 predicted proteins | sample PersoiDNA2013203_FD_185805 | JGI IMG/M metagenome (GOLD analysis project Ga0209913, IMG submission 185805) | Permafrost soil microbial communities from the Arctic, to analyse light accelerated degradation of dissolved organic matter (DOM) -... | ecosystem: Environmental > Terrestrial > Soil >...
CGCGAGCAGCGCAGGGAACCACGAAGTGGCCCTGACTTCGGGTCGCCTTTCTTTTGGGTACTTTGCTTTGGCGAAGCAAAGAAAAGTGCCTCGGCCGCCGGGACGAACCCCCGGCCTCCGCCCTCAAACAAAGAGCAGAAGCCACAGAGCGCAGCGGCGCAACAAATCCACAACCCAGTGGACAAGGCACCCCCCCCCGTATGTGCCCCGGCCAATCAGCCCCCCACTGCCCCCATCCCACAGACAGTGAGTCCAAAACATGACCCAACGCCCCCTCGACGGCATCACCGTCATCTCCCTGGAACACGCCATCGCAGCCCCCTTCTGCACCCGCCAACTCGCCGACCTGGGCGCCCGCGTCATCAAGATCGAGCGCCCCGGCGCAGGCGACTTTGCCCGGGCCTATGACCAGCGCGTCAACGGCGAGGCCTCGCACTTCGTGTGGGTCAACCGCTCGAAGGAAAGCCTCACCCTCGACCTCAAGCAGCCCGAGGCCCTGCAAGTGCTGCAAGACCTGCTGAAAGACGCCGACGTGCTGGTGCAGAACCTGGCCCCGGGGGCCGCCGCCCGCATGGGCCTGGGCTACGACAGCCTGAAAGACAGCCACCCGCGCCTGATCGTGTGCGACATCTCGGGCTATGGCGACGACGGGCCCTACCGCGACAAGAAGGCTTACGACCTGCTGATCCAGAGCGAGGCCGGCTTTCTGTCGGTCACCGGCACGCCGGACGATCCCTGCAAGGCCGGCAACTCGGTGGCCGACATTGCGGCCGGCATGTATGCCTACAGCAGCGTGCTGGCGGCCCTGTTGCAGCGGGGGCGCACGGGGCAGGGTGGGCACATCGATGTGTCCATGCTCGAAGCCTTGGGCGAGTGGATGGGCTACCCCATGTACTACGCCTACCAGGGCGCCACGCCGCCGCCGCGCAGCGCGGCGGCCCACGCCACCATCTACCCCTATGGGCCGTTCAAGGCCGGCGACGGTGGCACCGTGATGCTGGGCCTGCAGAACGAACGCGAGTGGAAGGTGTTCTGCGCCGTGGTGCTGCGCGATGCGGCCCTGGCCGCCGACCCGCGCTTTGACAGCAACGCGCGCCGCAACGAGCACCGCGAGGCGCTCAAGGCCATCATCCTGACGGCCTTTGGCGCCCTCAGCAGCGCCGAGGTGCTGGCCCGGCTGGACGAGGCCCAGATCGCCAATGCCCGCATGAACGACATGGCCGGCCTGTGGGCCCACCCGCAGCTGCAGGCGCGCGAGCGCTGGCGCGAGGTCGACTCGCCCGCGGGCACCATCCCGGCCCTGCTGCCGCCGGGGCGCCACAGCAGTTTTGACTACCGCATGGAGGCCGTGCCTGCCGTGGGCCAGCACACCGAGGCGATCCTGCACAGCCTGGGCCGCAACCAGGCTGACGTTGCGGCCCTGCGCGAGCGCGGCGCGATCTGAACAGAACACAAAGCAACGAACAGAAATCACCCAGGAGACACGCCATGACCACCCCTACCGCCGCCCTGGCCCAATTCGCCGCCGGCCTGCGCTACGACGACATTCCCGACACCGTGGTGCGCAAGACCGAAGACCTGCTGGTCGACTGGTTCGGCTCGGCCGTGGCCGGCCATGGATCGCGCCCGGTCGAGAGCATCACCCGCTTTGCGGGGCACATGGGAGGCGCGGGTGGCGCGGGCGTACCCAAGCTGGGGCAGGGCGGGGCCGAGGTGCTGATCAACCGCCAGCTCAACAGCCCTTACCTGGCCGCCATGGCCAATGCCGCCGCCTCGCACGTGGCCGAGCAGGACGATGTGCACAACGGCTCGGTGTTCCACCCCGCCACGGTGGTGTTCCCGCCTGCCGTGGCGGTGGCGCAGGCGCTGGGGCGCAGCGGGCGCGACCTGCTGGCGGCCTCGGTGGTGGGCTACGAGGTGGGCATCCGCGTGGGCGAATTCTTGGGGCGTTCGCATTACCGGGTGTTCCACACCACCGGCACGGCCGGCACGCTGGCGGCGGCCGCCGCCGTGGGCCACTTGCTGGAGCTGGACGCGCGCCAGATGCAGCACGCCTTCGGCTCGGCCGGCACCCAGTCTGCGGGGTTGTGGGAGTTTCTGCGCACCGCGGCCGACTCGAAGCAACTGCACACCGCGCACGCGGCGGCCGCCGGCCTGATGTCGGCCTACCTGGCCAAGGATGGCTTCACCGGCGCCGCCGACATCCTGGAGGGCCCCCAGGGCATGGCCGCCGGCATGTCCAGCGACGCCGATCCGGCCCGCCTCACTGACGGCCTGGGCGCACGCTGGGTCACGGCCGAGACCTCGTTCAAGTACCACGCCAGCTGCCGCCACACCCACCCGGCCGCCGATGCGCTGCTGCTCGTGATGCGCGAGCATGGGCTGAAGCCCGAAGACCTGGCCGCCGTGCAGACCCATGTGCACCAGGGCGCGATCGACGTGCTGGGCCCGGTGGTGTCGCCCAGCACGGTGCACCAGAGCAAGTTCTCGATGGGCACGGTGCTGGCCCTGGTGGCGCAGTTCGGGCACGCGGGCCTGGCCGAGTTTGAACAGCACTTTCTCAGCGAGACCACCCGCCAGCTGCGCGATCGCGTCAGCATGAGCCTGGACGCCGAGGTCGATGGCGCCTACCCGCGCCGCTGGATTGGCAAGGTGACGGTGCACACCACCGACGGGCGCGTGTTCCAGGGCCGGGTGGACGAGCCCAAGGGCGACCCCGGCAACACCCTGAGCCGCGACGAGATCACGGCCAAGGCCTTGCGCCTGGCGGCCTTCAGCGGTGGGGCCCAGGCCGGTGAGATGGCCCAGGCGGTCGAACACCTGTGGCAGGTGAGCCAGTGGCCGGTGGTGGGCCGCCTGCTGCCGGGGGCTGCATGAGCAGCACGGCCCTTCTGCCACACCCACTGGGGCAGGCGCGCAGCTTCCTGTTTGTGCCCGGCGACCGCCCCGAGCGCCTGGCCAAGGCCCTGGCCAGTGCCGCCGACGCGGTGATCCTGGACCTGGAAGACGCCGTGGCCCCCGCCGCCAAGCCTGCCGCCCGTGCCGCCCTGGCCCAGCACTGGCCCGGTCTGAGCGGGGCCGAGCGCCAGCGCCTGCTGGTGCGGGTGAACGCGGTACCCACGCCCGGGCATGGTGACGATCTGGACTTGTTGGAGGGGCTGCCCGGCCTGGCCGGCCTGATGCTGGCCAAGGCCGAGAGCGCGGCGCAACTGCAGCCGCTGGCCAGCCGCCTGCCAGGCCTGCCGCTGTTGCCTTTGATCGAGAGTGCCCAGGGCCTGCTGCAGTTGCCGGCCATCGCGGGCGCCCCGCAGGTGCTGCGCCTGGTGCTGGGCCACATCGACCTGCAGGCCGATCTGGGCATGGCCTGCGGGCCGGACGAGGCCGAGCTGCTGCCCGCCCGCTGGCAACTGGTGCTGGCTTCGCGCGGCGCGGGCCTGGCGGCGCCGGTCGACGGCGTGACCGTGGCGCTGGACGAGCCCGAACAGACCTTGAGCGATGCCCAGCGCGCCCGCCGCCTGGGCTTTGGCGCCAAGCTGTGCATCCACCCCAGCCAGATCGAGGCGGTGCACCAAGGCCTGGCGCCCAGCGAGGCCGAGTGTGACTGGGCGCGGCGCGTGTTGGCCGCTGCCGAGGCCGCAGGCGACGCGCTGGGCGCTGGCGCCTTGCGGGTGGATGGCCGCATGGTCGATGCCCCGCTGCTGGCGCTGGCACGGCGCTGGCTGGCCCTGGAGCGCCGCCCTGGCATCCCCTGAATGATTCGCGCCCCCGGGGTTAGGCCTAGTGCCGGCGGGCCCCGAGGCGGCGCAACATGGCTTCAGAACAAGAACGACAAAGCAGGGAGTGCGCCTGGCACTGCGGTGTGAGAGCAGTGAAGCAAGGGGCTGGTGCCTACCGTACCAAGCCCGAGAACCCCTTGGAAACAAAGAGAGACAAGACCCATGACAAAACGCTTCAACCCCTTCCGATCCCTGTGGCGCACCGGCCTGGCCGCGCTGGCCGCCGCCGCCTGGTTGGCGGCCAGCCCGGCCCATGCCGAGGTGTTCCCCGACCGACCCATCACCATGTTGGTGCCGTTTGCGGCCGGCGGCCCCACCGACGTGGTGGCGCGCCTGATCGCCATCCCCATGGGCAAGGCCCTGGGACAGACCGTGTTGATCGAAAACGCCGTGGGCGCCGGCGGCACCATTGCCGCCACCAAGACCGCGCGCGCTGCGCCCAATGGCTACACGATCTTCCTGCACCACATGGGCATGTCGACGGCGCCGGCGTTGTACAAGAAGCTCAGCTTCGATCCGCTCAAGGATTTCGAGTACATCGGCCAGGTGGTCGATGTGCCCATGACCCTGCTGGCCCGCAAGGACTTTCCGGCCAACAACCTGCAAGAGGCCCTGGCCTACATCAAGGCCAACAAGGAGAAGGTGACGCTGGCCAATGCCGGCCTGGGCGCGGTGTCGCACCTGTGCGGGCTGATCTTCATGAGCACCATCGGCGTGGACCTGAACACCATCCCCTACAAGGGCACCGGGCCGGCCATGAACGATTTGCTGGGTGGGCAGGTCGATCTGCTGTGCGACCAGACCACCCAGACCGTGCCCATGATCAAGGAGGGGCGCATCAAGGTGTTCGGCGTCACCACGCTGAACCGGCTCTCGGCCCTGCCCAATGTGCCCACGCTCGACGAGCAGGGGCTGAAGGGCTTTGACGTCAAAGTCTGGCACGGCATGTATGCGCCCAAGGGCACCCCGCCCGAGGTGATCAACAAGCTCAATGCCGCCCTGCGCAGCGCCTTGCAAGACCCGGTGGTCACCAAGCGCCTGGCTGATCTGAGCTCGGACGTGCCGGCCATGGACAAGATCACGCCCAACGGGCTCAAGACCCATCTAGAGGCCGAGATCAACCGCTGGGGCCCGGTGATCCGCAAGGCTGGCATCTACGCGGATTGAGCCGGCGCGCCGGCTGGCCCCGGTTTTGCGCCAGCACATGGACGCAGACGCGGTGCCGGGTTAGAGTGGGCCGTCCACTTGACGGAGGCCCGCCATGTCCCGCGCAACCGAACGCCACCCTGCAGCCCCTGACACCGAGGCCTCGCAGGGCCTGTACCGATGGCGTGCCGGCATCTACGACCTGCAACTGGCCCCGTATGACGCGATCCGGGCCGAGGCCATCGCCACGCTGCAGTTGCAGCCCGGCCAGACGGTGCTGGACCTGGGCTGCGGCACCGGCATGAGCCTGGACCTGCTGCAGGCTGCAGTGGGCCCGCAAGGCCGGGTGGTGGCGGTGGACCAGTGCCCCGAGATGGTGGACGAGGCCCGCCGCCGGGTGCAGCGCCACGGCTGGCGCAACGTGAGCCTGGCCTGTGCCCCCATCGACCAGGCCGTCCTGCCCGAAGAGGCCGATGCCGCCCTGTTCCATTTCACCCACGACATCCTGCAGACGCCGGCTGCGGTCGATCATGTGCTGGCCCACCTGCGCCCCGGGGCCCGGGTGGCGGCCAGCGGCCTGCAGTGGGCGCCGGCGGGCTGGGGCATCTTCAATGGCCTGGTTTGGCTTGCCGCCATGCATTCGGTCACCACGCTGCAGGGCCTGGGGCAACCCTGGCGGCCCCTGGCCGAGCGAGGCATCGATCTGTCGCTGCAGACGCATCTCGGCAATACCGTGTATGTGGCCGGTGGATGCCTGCCCGCTTCAGCGGTGGCTCGGCCGGGCAGGCACAATCGGGGCTGACCGAGCTTTCCGGCGTTCCTGCCCGACGCCTTTTACGCATGCAATTCAAAGACGCCCCACCCGACCACGAAGACACCCAGTACAGCAGCGCCGAACGCTCGGCGGCTGCGTCACGCAGCACCTGGGTCAGTGTGGTGGTGAACACGGCGCTCAGTGCCACCCAGATCGTGGTGGGGGCTTTGACCCATTCCCAGGGTCTGGTGGCAGACGGCATCCACTCGCTGTCAGACCTGGTGTCGGACGCCGTGGTGCTGTTTGCCAACCACCACAGCCAGAAGGAAGCCGACGAAGACCACCCCTATGGCCACCAGCGCTTCGAGACCGCCGCTTCGCTGGTGCTCGGCCTGATTCTGCTGGCCGTGGGCGCCGGCATGCTGTGGGCGGCGGTGCTCAAGCTGCAAAGCCCCGATTCGGTGCCCCAGGTGCACGGCGTGGCTCTGTGGGTGGCCGGGGCGGCCCTGGTGTCCAAGGAGCTGCTGTTCCGCTACATGTTGATGATTGCCAAGCGCGTCAAGTCGAGCTTGTTGGTGGCCAATGCCTGGCATGCGCGCTCGGATGCGGCCTCATCGCTGGTGGTGGGGGCGGGCATTGCGGGCAACCTGGCCGGTTTTCCGCTGCTGGACCCGATTGCCGCCCTGATCGTGGGCCTGATGGTGGGCCGAATGGGCTGGCGCTTTGCCTGGGATGCATTGCACGACCTGATGGACCGTGCCGTGGACGAGGAAGAGGTTGCCGCCATCCGCCAGACCCTGGTCGAGACCCCGGGGGTCATCGGTGTGCACGATGTGCGCACCCGGCGCATGGGCGACATGATCGTGGTCGATGCCCACATCGAGGTCGATGCGCGGCTGACCGTGGAGGCTGGCCACGACATCGCCGTGGCTGCCCAGCACCGCGTGATGGCGCGCCACCGCGTGCTCAATCTGATGACCCACGTCGATCCCTGGAAACGCCCCGATCTGGACCACCAGTTGCCGGCCCAGACGGGGTCTGTGGGCTGATCTCCGTTCTGTGCGGATGGGCATGCGCCCTGGGCTGGGGCCGCCAGGGCGTACCATGGGGCGCATGGGGCCGGCCTGTCACGCCACGGCCCCCACAAAGCCCGCACATCCCCTCACCAAAGCCACCGGCCGTCGTGACCGGGCCTGCTTCTTGCCTGCATCCTCAGGCCAGCCCGGGTGACGTCAGCCGTCCCCGGTGCGTTCTTCTTTTTATTGTCTGGATCTCCATGCCTGCTTCGTTTTTCCGCCTTGGCCGCTTCGGCCTTCTTCACGGGGCGGGTTGAGCCATGGTCCGCCTTGAACTTCTGATTGCCCTGCGTTACGTGGTGGCCGCCCCTGGGGCCGACTTCATCTTCAACATCCAGCTCGCCCACACCCGGCGCCAATGGGTGCTGCACGAGCAACTGCTGGTCAGCCAGCCCGTGCCCCTGCTGATGCACACCGACCCGGCCACCCAGGCGCGCAGTCTGCGCCTGAGCGCTGCCCCGGGCCCGCTGGAGGTGAGCTACCGCGCCACGGTCGATCTGGACCACCTGGTGCTGCCGGCGGCGGCCATCCCCGAGGTGCCGGTGGCCCAGTTGCCGCCCGAGGTGCTGACCTATCTGTACCCCAGCCGCTATTGCCAGTCGGACCTGCTCAACGCTCTGGCGATGAGCGAGTTCGGCACTTTGCCCCATGGCTATGCCCGGGTGCAGGCGATCCAGCAATGGGTGCAGCAGCGGGTGCAGTTCAAGTCGAGCAGCAGCAACTCGATGACCTCGGCCATCGACACCCTGCGCGACGGCGTGGGCGTGTGCCGCGACTTTGCCCACCTGATGATCGCGCTGTGCCGCGCCGTCAACATCCCCGCACGTTTCACCACCGGTATCGATTTCGGGGCCGACCCTGCCCTGGGGCCGACCGACTTCCATGCCTATGTCGAGGCTTACCTGGGCCACAACTGGTACCTGTTCGACCCTTCTGGCACGGCGATCCCGATGGGCTTTGTGCGCATCGGCACCGGGCACGACGCGGCCGATGCCTCGTTTGCGACCATTTTCGGGGCGGTCAGCTCTGAAGCACCCCACATCGAGATTGCGGCCCAACTGACCACCCAGCCCGGCTCGATGTTGCCGTATCGGCGTGGTGAAGGCGTCTCCACCGACGGGCAGACCCTGCCTCAGTACTGGGTGCGTTGAGCCAGGGCGGCTGGGTAGACCGGTGTCCAGTCGGGCACCAGCGGCGTGAACAGCAGGGCGAAGCCGAGCAGGTTCAGCACGACCGTCAGCCAGAACCAGCCGCGAAAGCGCAGCTTGGCCGATTTGTGGCGCAGGCGCTCCTGGGCCAGGATGGCGCCGGGCCAGCCGCAGGCCAGGCCCAGCCACAGCAGGGTGCGTTCGCTGGTGCGCCACTGGCCGCTGCGGGCTGCCGATTTGTCGGCGGCATAGCTCAGATAGCAGACCAGACTCATCACGGCATAGACCAGACCTGCCGCCCAGGGCACCTCCCAGCGCAGGCTGGCGGCCACATACAGCGTGACGCCGGCCGACAGTGCCAGCACGCTGCTGCTGCGCCAGCGCACCGGGGCCCGGTGGCGCGGGCCTGCACCGGGCCTGGGGGCTGGGTGCCCGGGGCGCCGTGAAGGCCTTGAGGATCTGGGGGTCGGCACGTCAGGGCTTGGTGGTCTTGGGCTTGAAATCGCACCAGGCTGCCACGCTGCAGTGCCAGCACTGGGGCTTGCGCGCCTGGCACACATAGCGCCCGTGCAGGATCAGCCAGTGGTGCGAGTCCACCGCGTAGGCGGGTGGCACCCGTTTGAGCAATTGCTTTTCCACTTCGAGCGGGTTCTTGCCCGGGGCCAATCCGGTGCGGTTGCTGACCCGGAAGATGTGGGTGTCCACCGCCATGGTGGGTTCACCAAAGGCCACGTTCAGCACCACGTTGGCCGTCTTGCGGCCCACGCCGGGCAGGGCTTCCAGCGCTTCGCGGGTGCGGGGCACCTGGCCGCCATGCTGCTCGACCAGCATGCGGCAGGTCTCCAGCAGGTGGCGGGCCTTGCTGTGGTACAGGCCGATGGTCTTGATGTAGTCTTCCAGCCCCGCCAGGCCCAGCGCCAGGATCTTCTCGGGCGTGCCCGCCACCGGGAACAGCCGCCGCGTGGCCTTGTTCACGCCCACATCGGTGGCCTGGGCCGAGAGCAGCACGGCGGTCAGCAGTTCGAACACAGTGGTGTATTCGAGCTCGGTGTTGGGCTGGGGGTTGGCCGCCTTGAGGGTGGCAAAAAAGGGTTCGATGTCGGATTTCTTCATGCGGGTTCAACGTAGGCTGAACCGCATTGTGTCGCGTCCCGAGCGGGCTTGCAGCAAAGCGCTGCGGGCCCGGGGTCAGGGCTTGCAGCGTGTTCTCAATGCAGCGAGCTCATGTCGATGAAATCGTCCACCGAGGGCAGGTGGGTGGCCATCCAGTCGGCATCGAGCTGCAGGGCCTGCATCACGTCCTGCGGCAGGCTGGCCACCGCTTGCTGGACTTCAGCCGGATCCGCGGCATGGGGGGCGGTCTCGGCCAGCAGTTCGGCCAGGTGCAGCAGGCCGGCCATGCGGCAGAAAGGGCGTGTGGCCATGGGCTCTGAGGCATGCTCCAGCCCGCGCACGATCAGTTCGGGGAAGTTCCAGCGCCGCGCCATCTCGGCGCTGACCTGGCTTTCGGTGAAGCCCAGCAACTGGGTCTCGCGCTGCCAGCGTCCGCCGGGCAGGTGCGGCTGGCGTTCGATCTCGGACAGGGCTTGGGGCAGGCGCTGGCCGATCACCAGCTCACCCAGGCGCAGCATCATGCCGGCCAGCCAGGCCCCCTGGGGGTCGACCTCGAGGCGCTGGGCCAGCCAGCCGGCATAGCCGGCGCAGGCCATGCTCTGCTCCCAGAACTCCTGGCGGTTCAGACCCGCAATCATCGGGAAGGCCCCATTCAGGCAGGCCGACAGGGCCAGGGTGCGCACCTGTTCCATGCCGGTCATGAGGATGGCATCGTCCAGACTGGCCACGGTGCGGGGCAGGCCGAAGCGGGCGCAGTTGGCCAGTCGGATCAGCTTCACCGTCAGGGCCGGGTCCCGTGCCAGGATGTCGCGCACCGAACGGGGGGAGCTGTCCTCGTCGTGCAGGGTGCGGATCAGCGTGTGGGCCACTTCTGGCATGGTCGGCAACTGCACGTTCTGGAAAAATGTCTCGAGCTGGGGCATGGGCAGATCCTTGTCAGAATTGAGCGGGTTCCTCATTTATGCCTTGCCTTGGGTAATTTGTATATGGATGTTTCACGGGCCTGAACGCCGCTCATCAGCCTCTTGCAGGGCCGTGTGGGTAGCCGCGTGCCCACTTGTCCGCTGAGCGGGCGCGAATTGGCGACAATGCGCATCTGAAAGTGAGATGCACCATGCCATTGCAATTTGCCGACCGCCTCGACAACGTCGAAACCTCTGCCATCCGTGAACTGTTCAAGCTGCTGGGCAAGCCCGGCATCATCAGCTTTGCCGGGGGCTTTCCCGACAGCGCCATGTTCGATGTCGACGGCATCCGTGAAGCCGTCAACACCGCGCTGACCGAAGAGGCCGGTGGCGCCCTGCAGTACGGTGCCACCGAGGGCTACAACCCCTTGCGTGAGCAGTTGGCCCGCTTCATGACCGACAAGGGTGCCAGCGACGTGGCCCCCGAGAACCTGATCGTCACCACCGGCAGCCAGCAGGCGCTGGACCTGCTGGGCAAGGCTTTGATCAGCCCCGGCGACAAGGTGTTTGTCGAAGGCCCGACCTTTCTGGCCACCATCCAGTGCTTCCGCCTGTATGGCGCCGAGCTGGTCAGCGCCCCCATCGACGGCGAGGGCGTGAAGGTGGATGAGCTTGAAGCCCTGATCGCCGAGCACCGCCCCAAGTTCATCTACCTGATCCCGACCTTCGGCAACCCCAGCGGCGCCACGCTGAACCTGGAGCGGCGCAAGAAGGTGCTGGAGCTGGCCGTCAAGTACCAGACCCTGGTGATCGAGGACGACCCGTATGGCGATCTGTACTTCGGTGCCGCGCCGCCGCCCAGCCTGCTGAACCTGAGCGCCAGCGTGCCAGGCAGCCGCGAGCTGCTGGTGCACTGCGGCTCGCTGAGCAAGGTGCTGTCGCCGGGCCTGCGCGTGGGCTGGATGATCGCGCCGGCCGAGCTGCTGGCCAAGGCCACCATGTGCAAGCAGTTCAGCGACGCGCACACCAGCACCTTTGCCCAGGCCACGGCCGCCCAGTACCTGAAGGCGGGCCGCATGCCGGCCACGCTGGCCAAGGTGCGCGCGGTGTATGCCGAACGCGCCCAGGCCATGGGCCAGGCGCTGCGCCGCGAGCTGGGCGATGCCATCGAGTTCACCCAGCCGCAGGGCGGCCTGTTCATCTGGGCCCGCCTGACGGGTGCCGGCGGCAAGGTGGGCGATGGCAATGTGCTGGCCAAGCGCGCCATCGAAAAGGGCGTGGCTTTTGTGCCGGGGGCGCCGTTCTTCTGCGCCAACCCCGATCACGCCACCCTGCGCCTGAGCTTTGCCACCGCCGATGTGGCCAAGATCGAAGAGGGCGTGGCGCGCCTGGCCCAGGCGCTCTGATCAGGCTTTCTGATCGCCGCCCTGGGCCTGGGCGGCCGCCGCTGCCGCGCGCAGCTTGTCTTTCTTGCTCGGGCGCTTGCCCTTGACGCCACCGGTGCCGGGCACCGGGGCCAGGTCGGGGGCCACCGGGGCGGCCACGTCACGGGGCTCGAAGCCCTCGATCTGTTCGCGCGGCAGGCTCAGGCGCTGGCGTTTTTCGATCAGGGCAAAGTGGGCCTCGGTGTCGGCGCTGACAAAGCTCACCGCGGTGCCGGCCTCGCCGGCACGGGCTGTGCGGCCGATGCGGTGCACGTAGTCGGTGGCCGAGCGCGGCAGGTCGTAGTTGACCACCACCGGCAGCTGCATGATGTCAATGCCACGGGCTGCCAGGTCGGTGGTGACCACCACGTCCCAGCGCTCGTCCTTGAACTCTTGCAGCACCTGGGTGCGGGCGCCCTGGCTCAGGCCGCCATGGAACACCGTGGCGTAGATGCCGTTCTTGTAGAGCTTGCCGGCCACCAACTGGCAGGCGTACTGGGTGGCGACAAACACCAGCACCCGATCCCAGCCCTGGGTCTGGATGAGGTGGCGCAGCAGCTCGGTGCGGCGGCTGGCGTCGACCTGGATCACCCGCTGGGTGATGGCGGGCTCATTGGCCTCGGTGGCGGCCACCGCGATGCGCACCGGCTCTTTCAGCAAGCCGTCGGCCAATTGCTGCACGGCCGGCGCAAAGGTGGCCGAGAAGAACAGGTTCTGCCGCTGGGCCGGCAGCTCGGCCAGCACGCGCTGCAGCTCTTCGGCAAAGCCCAGGTCGAGCAGGCGGTCGGCCTCGTCCAGCACCAGCACCTCGATCTGACCGAGCTGGATGGCGTTGTGCGCCACCAGATCGAGCAGCCGGCCCGGTGTGGCCACCAGCACATCGGCGCCACCGCGCAACCGCATCATCTGCGGGTTGATCGAGACCCCCCCAAACACCACCGCCACCTTGGGCGGGTCTTGCAGGGCGCTGCCCAGGCTGCGCAGCACCTCGCCCACCTGGGCTGCCAGTTCGCGCGTGGGCACCAGCACCAGGGCGCGCACGCGCCGGCCCCGGCTGGGGCTGTGGCCTTGCAGGCGCTGCAGCAGGGGGAGGGCGTAGGCCGCCGTCTTGCCCGAGCCGGTCTGGGCCTGGCCTTGCAGATCGGCGCCGCGCAGGATGGCCGGAATGGCTTCGGCCTGGATCGGTGTGGGCGCGCTGAAGCCTTGGGTGCTGGCGGCGTGGACCAGTTCGGGGGTAAGGCCTAGAGATGAAAAGGGCATGAAATGAGAAAGCCGGCCCCCGGCCGTGGCCCGGTCGAGGGTGAAGGTTGAAATGAGTCGTTGGAAACCCCGGTTTTGTCCTGGTCCTTGCCAGGCCGGATGGGCCGCTGGCGCATAGTATGGCTGCTGTCGCCCCGGCTGCCCACCAGGCCGTGCATTGACGCGCTCGGTCGCCAGCCCGGGAACCCCATTTTCAGGAGCCTTTCATGCAATACCGTTCGCTCGGCAAGAGCAATCTGCAAGTGTCCGCCCTGTGCCTGGGCACCATGATGTTCGGCGATCAGACCGCCCAGGACGAGGCTGCGGCCATCGTGGCCGACGCCCGCGAGCAGGGCGTGAACTACATCGACACGGCCGATGTGTACACCCAGGGGGCATCGGAAACCCTGGTGGGCCAGTTGCTCAAGGGCCAGCGCCACGATTGGGTGCTGGCCACCAAGCTGGGCAACAAGATGTCGGGCCGCGTGAATGAAAGCCACTACTCGCGCAGCTGGATGCTGCGCGAGACCGAGGACAGCCTGCAGCGCCTGCAGACCGACCATGTGGACATCCTGTACCTGCACCGTGATTTTCCGGATGCAGACCTGGAAGAGGCCGTGCGCGCGCTGGACCAGTTGCTGCGCCAGGGCAAGATCCGCTACTGGGGGGTGTCGAACTTCCGCGGCTGGCGCATTGCCGAGCTGATTCGCCTGTCCCAGCAGGTGGGCATGCCGGGCCCGGTGGTGTGCCAGCCTTATTACAACCTGCTCAACCGCATGCCCGAGGTCGAAATCTTGCCGGCCTGTGCGCACTACGGCATCGGTGTCACGCCCTACAGCCCGATTGCCCGTGGGGTGCTGACCGGCAAATACCTGCCGGGCCAGCCGCCGGTAGAAGGCAGCCGTGTGGCCCGGGGCGACAAACGCATTGCCGAGACCGAGTTCCGTGAGGAGTCGCTGGTGATCGCCCAGCGGCTCAAGGCCCATGCCGAGGCCAAGGGCTGCACCTTGGCGCAGTTCGCCACCGCCTGGGTGCTGGCCAACCGCAGCATCAGTTCGGTGATCGCGGGCCCGCGCACCCTCCCGCAGTGGCAAGACTACCGCCCCGCGCTCGATGTGGTGATCACCCCCGAGGACGAGGCACTGGTCGATGCGCTGGTGGCGCCTGGCCACCCCTCGACCCCGGGCTACACCGACCCGGCCTACCCGCTCACGGGGCGGGTGCGCTGAGCCTCACTTCTTCACGCTGATGACCCGGGTCTGGGTCACGCTCTTGAGGCCCTCCAAGCCGAATTCCACCCCCAGGCCCGAGCCCTTGAGGCCGCCGAACGGCACCATGGGGTGCACCGCCCCGTGCTGGTTGATCCACACCGTGCCGGCCTGCAGGCGCAGGGCCACGGCGCGGGCCTGATCGGCATCGCGGCCCCAGACCGAGGCCCCCAGGCCCACGTCGAGCCGGTTGGCACGCGCCACGGCGTCGTCCAGGTCGCGGTAGCGCACGATGGGCAGCACCGGGCCGAACTGTTCCTGGTCGACCAGTGGCGCGCCGTCGTCGATGTCGGTGACCAGGGTGAGGGGGTAGAAATACCCCGGCCCGTCCGGAGCCTCGCCGCCGCACACGATGTGGGCGCCGCCGGCCTTGGCGCTCTCCACCAGCGACACCACCTTGTCGAACTGCATGCGGTTCTGGATCGGGCCCATGGCGATGCCGGGCTGCAGCCCGTCGCCCATGGGCATGGCCTGGGCCAGGGCCTGCAGGGCACCGACCACTGCGTCGTGCAGGGCATCGGGCACATACAGGCGCTTGATGGCGGCACAGGTCTGGCCCATGTTGAGGAAGGCGCCCCAGAACAGGCCCATGGCGATCTCGGCCGGGTCGGCATCGGGCAGCACGATGGCGGCGTCGTTGCCGCCCAGCTCCAGGGTGCAGGCGCTCAGGCGCTCGCCGGCCAGGGCGGCGATGCGCCGGCCGGTGGCGGTGGAGCCGGTGAACAAAATCTTGCGCACCGCCGGCTGGGCGATCAGGGCCGCGCCCACCTCACCCGCGCCGGTGACGGTGTTGAGCACGCCCGGGGGCAGGGCGGCGCTGATCAGGCGCACCAGCTCCAGGGTGCCGATCGAGGTGTGCTCGGAGGGCTTGATCACCACCGTGTTGCCGGCGCGCAGGGCCGGGATGATCTGCCAGATGGCGATCATCAGTGGCCAGTTCCAGGGCGCGATGGCGGCCACCACGCCGTAGGGCTGACGGTGCACCTCGTCGCGGCGGGTGTCGTCTTCAAAGGCGACTTCGACCGGCAGTGCCAGGCTGGCGGGCACGCGGGTCCAGACCTCGCAGGCATAGGCCTCGAAGCGGGCACCGGGCACCTGGTCGGGGCCCACGCCGCCCAGCGGCTTGCCTTGCTCGCGGGTGATCCACCCGGCCAGGTGCTCTTGCTGGGCATGCAGGATGTCGGCCACCCGTGTCAGGGCGGCCTGGCGCTCGGCATCGGGCAGTGCCGCCCAGGCAGGCTGGGCCGCCTGGGCCGCGGCCACGGCCTGGGCCACCTGCTCGGGGCTGCTGTGCGGCACCAGGCCCAGCAGCTCGCCGGTGGCCGGGTTGCGCGATTCGAACGTGGTGGCCGACAGCACATGCTGGCCGGCGACGATGTTGGGGTAGGTGGTCATGATGAGGGCTTCGTTGTGAAGGGGGAGATCGGGCCTCAGTATCGGCAAAGGGTTTCGCTTTGGCATCGCGAAGGTTCGCACCTGGGTTTACCCCTGGAGGGTGGCCGCGGCCCGGCCTGCGGGATGACCCTGATTGCCAAGCCGGTGCGCCCCTTTAGATTGGCGGCCATGACTGATTTGCTGCTCTTGAACGAGCAACGCCACTGGCGCCAGAAGTTGTTGGAAGGCCCGCAGGCCCTGCGCTGGCGCCCGGCGCGTGAGCTGGCGGCCCAGTTGCTGCTCTACCTCGACGATCCCGGCGCCTGCTGGCGCCTCACCACCGACTGGATGCTCGCCACCCTTCGGGCCGACCGGGTCGATGCCGGCCTGGGCGGCTACGCGCTGGCCGGTGCGGGCCCGTGCGACTACGTGGTGCTGGCCGAGACCCGACGCCCTGGCCGCGACATGGCCTCGATGCTGGGCCAGCGCTTTGGTGCCGGCGAGCAAGGCGTGCGCGAGGTGTGGCAGCGCCGCATCGGGCTGGCCGTGCCCAGCGTCGCCCGCGAGCGCAGCATGGCCGCGCCCTTGCGGGAACGCCTGCTGCGCTCGGGTGCCGCGGCCAAGATGGCGCTGCCCTTGCGCGCCACCGGGCCGGTGGGCCTGATCTGTGCCGACTGGCAGCACGAGTCGCCGCCGTGGTCGGGCGAGGTCTGTGACGAGTTGCCGGCGTTGGCCGGACAGGTGATCGGCCCCTTGCTGGCCTTGGCCACCGAAGCCCACGGCGTCAGCCAGGCCGGCCACGCGCCACCCGGGCCTGCGTCAGCCACGCCCCACCCCGTGTTGGCCTTGCTGACACCGGCCGAACGCCGGGTGGCCGAGCTGGTGGCCATGGGCCTGAGCTACAAGGAGGTGGCACGGCGCCTGGGGCGCTCGCTGTCCACCATCGACCACCAGCTGCGCAGCATCCGCGGCAAGACCGGGGTGGCCTCGACGGCACGCCTGGTCAGCCTGTTGAACGCCCCTGCGGGCGGGCTCAATACGGCAGCTTGAACCCGTTGCGCCCGGCGTTGATGCGGGTGGCGGTGGGCTCGCCCGCCAGCCACTGGGCACTCAGCGAAACGCTGGCCCCGGGCACCAGCAGGCTGCGGTCGGCGGGCCTGAAGGTCACCACCGGTGTGCCGGCCGGCACCTGCAGGGTTTTCTGCCCGCCCGCATAGCGCAACTGCAGGGTGCGCCCGGTGGGCGCGCTCACCACATCGGCCACGGTGGCATTGGTCATGGTGCTGTCGGCCTGCAGGTCGAAGGGGCGGTGGCCCTCACCCAGCCCGCGGGCGGATTCGGGGAACACGGTGAGGGCAATCGCCTGCAGGCTGCCATCGGTCTGGGGCAGGGCAGCGGTGCCGATGAAGCTGCCGGCCTGCACCTCGGCCAGGGTGATGGGGTAGACCTCGGCCACCGTGAGTTGTGCGCCCAGTGCCAGCGTCACGGTGTCGCCATCGCGGGTCAGCAGGGTGATGTGATCCGACTCGACCTTTTGCAAGGTACCGCGCAGTCGCCGCACTTCGGCGGGGGGCGTCTGTGCCAGCGCAGGGCGTGCCACGAGTGGCCAGGCGGCCAACCCCCAAAGAAGTTGCCGCCGCCGTTCTGAGGGCGCGCGTGTGACGGGGAGGGGCAGGGGCGTTGAGATGGGCATGGCTTTTCTGGCGATCGGTGTCAGAACAGTTTAGGGGCGCGAACTGCCCGGGTCGGCAGCAGGGTTTTCGGGTGCCACGCGTGTGCTGTGTGGGCCCTCTTGCAAAGCGTCGGCCCATCCCCAATTGCAAAGACATGAACACCTTGCGAACCGACTTCACTCCGCTGGCCGTCCTGGCACAACTGCTGGACCGGCTCGACACGTCTCCCCAGGCGGCCGACCCGCTGCAGTACCGGCTGCTGGCCCAGCGCGCCACTCAGATGCTGCACGACCTCAGCGACCGTGCCGAAACCCAGGAGGGTCTGCAGGCCCTGCTGCGCAAAAGCCCCGCCCTGACCCTGCTGTACGAAAACCTGCACTACGGCGAGGCCGGCCTGTGCCGTGCTCCGCTGGCGCAGGCGGTCGAGGCCGAGGTGACCACGCGCCATCTGTTGGGCCGGCTGGGCCTCAAGGGCGAATTGGGCCGTCCGGCGGCCAGCCGCGAGCCCGGGGCTCCGGCATGAGTCCTGGCGCGACAGCGGCCACGGCGCTGCACGTGGTCTGCCCACACTGCCACACCACCAACCGGGTGCAGCTGGCCCAGATGGGGCAGGCCCCCGACTGCGGGCAGTGCAAGCAGCCCTTGTTCACCGGCCACTCGCTGGCCCTGGACGATGTGGCCTTGTTCGAGCGCCACATCGGGCGCAGTCAGGTGCCGGTGCTGGTCGACTTCTGGGCGCCCTGGTGTGGCCCCTGCCGCATGATGGCCCCGGCCTTTGAACAGGCCGCGCAGCAGTTGGAGCCGCATTTCCGCCTGGCCAAGGTCAACACCGAGGCGGTGCCGGCCCTGGGCCAGCGCTTTCAGATCCGCAGCATCCCGACACTGGCCTTGTTTGTGGGCGGCCGCGAGGTGGCCCGCCAGCCCGGCGCCCTGGGGGCTGCCGACATCGTGCGCTGGGCGCGCCAGCATCACCCCGCCTGAGCCGGTTCAGCGCACCGCCGGGGAGGCTGGCAGCCCCCTGAAGGCCGCCGTGCCCAGCAGCAGCATGGCCATGATGGTGCTGTTGACGGCCACAAAGGTCTCGATCTGGTGCCGCTGGGCCCAGGCGGCCACCGCGCCGGTCACCCATTGCATGAGGGCAATGCCCAGGAACATGGCCATGGTGTAGACCGCCAGGGCCCGCCCTGTGAGTTCGGGCGGGTACGAGGCGCGCACATCGGCGTACTGCAGGATGATGAAGCCGCAGCCAAAGCCGATCACCAGGCTGGCCAGCACGCTCAGCCAGGCCAGGGGCGACCAGGCCAGCACACCGAACAACAGTGCCAGCGCGGTGCTGAAGCCGACGATCCAGCGCCGTCGCCGGGCCCCTTCCCAATGCAGCCGCCCGAACAGCGGCGGCCCGAACAAGCCCACCACCGAGACCGCCAGCGCCACGTTGCCGCATTGCACCAGGCTGAAGCCGTGGCGCTGCAGCAGCATCGGGCCCAGCCACAGCCCGCGCAAGCTGATGAACGAGGCGTAGGTGACCGAGGCCAGCGCCAGAATGCCCCAGGTGTGGGGCAGGGCCAGCAGGCGCGCCGCGCTGCGCAGGGCCTGTGGCACCGACTCGGTCGGGGTGGCCTCAGCGACTTTCTGCGCCTCGGGCTCGCGCACCCCCACCCAGGCGCAACACCAGGCCAGGGCCGTGCCCGCGCCCAGCACCGCAAAGCCTGCACGCCACGAGCTGAGCTCGATCAGCCAGGCCAGCGGCGTGCCGGTGATCAGCAGGCCCAGCCCTCCCAGACCCATGACCAGGCCCGACACCGCCGCAAAACGCTCTACCGGAAAGCGGCGCGCGATGTACACCGTGCAGACCAGAAAAGCCGGCGCACAGCCCGCCCCGATCAGCGCCTGGCCCAGCAGCAAGGTGCCCAGACCCGGGGCCAGCGCCGACACGATGGAGCCGAGCACCGTGAGCGGCATGGCCAGCAGGATGGTGCGGCGGATGCCATACAGATCGATGCCGATGCCCATGAAGATCTGCAGCGCCCCGAAGGCGAAATGGAAGATGCCCGCAAACAGCCCCAGCTGACTGGCCGACAAGGTGAACTCGGCCTGCAGCGGCGCGGCCATCATCGCGGCCACCGTGCGGTAGGCCTGGCTGAGCGTGAAGCCCAGGCACAGGGTGAGCAGCATCACCCAGAGCTGGCGCTGCTGGCCCGCCAGGGCAGCGGGGGTGGGATGCGCGTTGCGAGGCGTGTGGGTGGGCGATGGGGGCGGTGGGGGTGGCGCGGGCATCGCGCCATTCTGGCGGCAGTGCGTCAGCCCCACTGTCACCCGGGTTCAACGCGGGCCCGGGCGACAGAGCGCCCGGTTCAACCCTGGCGGCTGAGTTCGAGCAGGCGGTCCAGGCCGCCCTGGTTGATGGCCACCATGGCCTCGGCGCGCACGCGCGGCTTGGCGTGGTAGGCCACCGACAGACCGGCCACCCCCATCATGGGCAGGTCGTTGGCGCCGTCGCCCATGGCGATGGTCTGGCTGGCGGGGATGCCCATCAGGGTGCTCACTTCGAGCAGAGTGCGGCGTTTTTCGGCGCCGTCGCAGATGTCGCCCCAGGGCTGGTCGACCATGCGGCCCGTCAGCACGCCGCCCTGCACCTCCAGCACATTGGAGCGCGCAAAGTCGATGCCCAGGCGGGCCCGGATGCGGTCGGTGAAGAAGGTGAAGCCGCCGCTGACCAGCAGCACCTTGAGCCCGGCGGCCTTGCAGGCCGCGACCAGCTCGGCAGCCCCGGGGTTGAGTTGCAGGCGCTGCTCGTACACCTGCAGCATGTGCGCTTCGGTCACGCCCTTGAGCAGGGCCACGCGTTGGCGCAGGCTTTCCTTGTAGTCGGTGATCTCGCCGCGCATGGCGGCTTCGGTGATGGCCGCCACCTCGGCCTTGCGGCCGGCGGCGTCGGCAATCTCGTCCACGCACTCGATGTTGATCAGGGTGGAGTCCATGTCGAAGGCGATCAGCTTGTAGGCGCTGAGGTCGAACGGGGGCGTGAAGCCCTGGATCACGAGGCCGGGGGCGAATTCTTGGGTGCTCATGGGTGCGATGCGGAGTTGGTGTGTTCTGCGAAATGAAGTGTGATTTTGCCTGCTCAGGTCAGCGGGTCAGCTCGCCCTTCAGGGGCGCCTGAGGTACAGCCCATCCGACCAGGTGGCCAGCCATTGGGGGCGGAAGGCCACAAAGATGGCGGCCAGCATGCCGGTCATGAAGCCGTCGGCCCAGGCCATGAGCCAGTGGGCGATCAGGGTGAGGCTGCTGTCCACGCCGGGCAGCTCGTGGCCCAGCCACTGGCCCAGCAGGGTGGCGGCGAAGTTGCACAGCACGGTGCCCAGAAAGGCCCGGCCCAGGGTGTAGACGAAGAGGTGGGGGCCGATCCAGCGCCGGATCGCGGCGCCCAGCAGCAGGGCCAGGGTGGCTGGCAGTACGCCTTGCCAGAAGGCCATGTCGACCACGGCCGACGGGGGCAGCTGCGCCAACAGGCCGGCCAGGATGGCGACCCCGGTGAGCACCGGCACCGCCAGCGGCCAACCCAGCATCAACAGGGCCAGGCAGGCGCCTGACCACTGCAGTTGCAGTGGCATGGCATGCAGCGAGGGCAGGGCCCACAGGCCCGGCAGCAGCACCAGGCAGCCCAGCACCGGCGACAGCAGGGCGCTGCCGGCCATCAGGCGCCAGGGCCGCAGCCACAGGGCCAGCAGCAGGGCGGCGGCGAGCAGACCGGTTTCCAGGTCCAGCAGCCAGGGCAGGGCGGTGTCCATGGGGGCTCCGGGGTGTCAGGCCACGGCCAGGGGCTGGCCCAGCTGGCGCAGGATGTCGCGCACGGCCTGGGCGCGGTCCTTGGGGTCTTTCACCTCGCGCTCGATGCGCAGCTTTTCGTTGCCGGCCAGCTTGATGTGGCGGTGCTTCTGGATCAGCTCGATGATGCGCATCGGGTCGATCGGCGGGCTGGGCTTGAAGGTGATGGTGATCACGCCCGGGGCGGCATCGACCTTGACCACGCCGTAGGGCGCGCTCAGCACGCGCAGGCGGTGCACGTCGATCAGGGTCTGGGCCTGGGCCGGCAGCTTGCCGAAGCGGTCGACGATCTCTTCGAGCAGGGTGTCGATCTGGTCGGGCGTGCGGGCCGTGGCCAGCTTCTTGTAGAACGACAGGCGCAGGTGCACGTCGCCGCAGTAGTCGTCGGGCAGCAGGGCCGGGGCGTGCAGGTTGATGTCGGTGGTGACCGACAGCGGGGCCAGCAGGTCGGGCTCTTTGCCGGCCTTCAGGCTGCGCACGGCTTCGGACAGCATCTCGTTGTAGAGCTGGAAGCCCACCTCGAGCATGTTGCCGCTCTGGTTTTCGCCCAGCACCTCGCCGGCGCCACGGATCTCCAGGTCGTGCATGGCCAGGTAGAAGCCGCTGCCCAGTTCTTCCATGGCCTGGATGGCCTCCAGGCGCTGGGCAGCGTGCTTGGTCAGGCCCTCGATGTCGGGCACCATCAGGTAGGCATAGGCCTGGTGGTGGCTGCGGCCCACGCGGCCGCGCAACTGATGCAGCTGGGCCAGGCCGAACTTGTCGGCGCGGCTCATCACGATGGTGTTGGCACTGGGCACGTCGATGCCGGTCTCGATGATGGTGGAGCACAGCAGCAGGTTGAAGCGCTGGGCCACGAAGTCGCGCATCACGCGCTCCAGCTCGCGTTCGGGCATCTGGCCGTGGGCGATGGCGATGCGGGCCTCGGGCAGGATCTCTTCGAGCTTCTGGCGCCGGTTCTCGATGGTCTCGACCTCGTTGTGCAGAAAGTAGACCTGGCCGCCGCGCTTGAGCTCGCGCAGCACGGCTTCGCGGATCACGCCGGTGCCTTCGTTGCGCACAAAGGTCTTGATGGCCAGGCGGCGTTGCGGCGCGGTGGCGATCACGCTGAGGTCGCGCAGGCCTTCCAGCGCCATGCCCAGGGTGCGGGGGATGGGGGTGGCGGTGAGGGTGAGCACGTCCACCTCGGCGCGCAGGGCCTTCATGGCCTCTTTGTGGCGCACGCCAAAGCGGTGTTCCTCGTCGATGATCAGCAGGCCCAGGTTCTTGAACTTGACGCTTTCGCTGAGCAGCTTGTGGGTGCCCACCACGATGTCGACCGTGCCTTCGGCAATGCCCTTGGCGGCGGCGCTGATCTCCTTGGCCGAGCGGAAGCGGCTCATTTCGGCGATCTTCACGGGCCATTTGGCAAAGCGGTCGACCAGGGTCTGGTAGTGCTGCTCGGCCAGCAGGGTGGTGGGGGCCAGAAAGGCCACCTGGCGCCCGCCGGTGACGGCCACGAAGGCGGCGCGCAGGGCCACTTCGGTCTTGCCGAAGCCCACGTCGCCGCAGACCAGGCGGTCCATGGGGCGGGGGCTGATCATGTCCTGGACCACGGCATGGATGGCGGCGCGCTGGTCGGCGGTCTCTTCAAAGCCGAAGTCGTTGGCGAACACCTCGTAGTCTTGCGGTGAGTAGCGGAAGGCATGGCCTTCACGCGCGGCGCGGCGGGCGTAGATGTTGAGCAGTTCGGCCGCCGCATCGCGCACCTGTTCGGCGGCGCGGCGCTTGGCCTTGTCCCACTGGCCGCTGCCCAGCTTGTGCAGCGGGGCCTCGTCGGCGCTGACGCCGGTGTAGCGGCTGATCTGCTGCAACTGGCTGACGGGCACATAGAGCACGGCCTTGTCGGCGTACTCCAGGTGCAGGAACTCTTGCATGGCCGGCGTGCCGTCGGGGTTCTTGCCCTGACCCAGGTCCATGTTGACCAGGCCGCGATAGCGCCCGATGCCGTGCTGGGCGTGCACCACCGGGTCGCCCACGTTGAGCTCGGCCAGGTCCTTGATCAGGGCTTCGACATCGCTGACCTGCTCCTGCTTCTTGCGCCGCCGGGTGGTGGCGCCGGCGGCGAACAGCTCGGTCTCGGTGACGAAGTCGATGCCGGGGGCGAGCCAGCGAAAGCCCACGGTGAGGGCCGCGGTGGCAATGCCCAGGGGCTCGGTGGTCTCGGCCTCGAACTCGGCCAGCGAGTCGAAGGCCGGCGGGTTGACGCCACCGGCGCGCAGGAAGTCGAGCAGACTTTCACGCCGGCCATCGCTCTCGGCCAGCAGCAGCACACGCTGCGTGCCCGGGCTGCTCAGGTGGGCCTTGAGGCGGGCCAGCGGGTCTTCGGTGCCGCGCAGCACCGACAGGTCGCCCAGCTTTTGCACGCTGGCGCTGTCATCGACGTCGGCGCTGCCCGGGCGGATGGAGAGCTGGGCGTGCTCGTTGGCGCGGCCATAGAACTGCTCCATGCTCAGGAACAGGGCCTCGGGCGGCAGGGCGGGCCGATCGGGGTCGCCCTGGATCAGGCGGAAGCGGTCTTTGGTGTCTTGCCAGAAGCGCTGGAAGGCGGGTTCCAGATCGCCATGCAGCACCACGGTGGCGTCGGTGCCCAGGTAGTCGAACACGGTGGCCGTGTCGTCGAAGAACAGCGGCAGGTAGTACTCGATGCCGGCGGTGGCCACGCCGTTGCCCATGTCTTTGTAGACGCGGCTCTTGGTGGGGTCGCCCTCCAGCAGTTCACGCCAGCGGCTGCGGAATTTGGCGCGGGCCGCGTCGTCCATGGGGAACTCGCGCCCGGGCAGCAGGCGCACCTCGGGCACGGGGTAGAGGCTGCGCTGGCTGTCGGGGTCGAAGGTGCGGATGGAGTCGATCTCGTCATCGAACAGGTCCACCCGGAAGGGCATGGCCGAGCCCATGGGGAAGAGGTCGATCAGGCCGCCGCGCACGGCGTATTCACCCGGGCTGACCACCTGCGTGACGTGGCTGTAGCCGGCCAGGGTGAGCTGGCTCTTGAGCTTGGCCTCGTCGAGCTTCTGCTTGACCTTGAAGTGGAAGGTGTAGCCCGCCAGGAACGAGGGCGGGGCCACCCGGTACAGCGCGGTGGTGGCCGGCACGATGACCACGTCGGCCCCGGTGTCCTTGTCGCGCTGCTGGATGCGCCACAGCGTGGCCAGGCGCTCGGAGATCAAGTCCTGGTGGGGCGAGAAGGTGTCGTAGGGCAGGGTTTCCCAGTCGGGAAACAACGCGCAGCGCAGGCCGGGGGCAAAGAAGGCGATCTCATCGATCAGGCGCTGGGCATCGCTGGCGTCGGCCGTGACGATGGCGGTGGGCCGGCCGGCGGCCTTTTCGCGCAAGCCCAGGCGGGCCAGCAGCAGGGCATCGGCGGAGCCCACGGGGCGGGGCAGGGTGAAACGTTTTCCGGGCGAGAGTTTGGGCAGTTCCATGGCGTCCAGCAATGGCAAACACCCCCCGTGGCAAATGACGGGGGGTGTGCATGCAGGGATTTTAGAATGGGCGACCTGATATGACCGATCTCACACCTCAAAACCCCCCATCAGCTCTGGCCTCATCCCCAGACCCATCACCCGCATCGTCCCCCGCTTCATCCACCGCCTCATCTCCGGCCTCGCCGCGTTGCTGGGTGCTGATCCCCTGTGCGGGCTCGGGCTCGCGGGCCGGTTCGGTCGGCCCCAAGCAATACCAGCCTCTGGCCGGGCAGCCCCTGGTGGGCCACACCCTGGCGGCCTTTGCCGCCACACCCGGCCTGGCCGGCGTGCTGGTGGTGGTGGCCCCGGGCGACAACACCCTGGAGCAGGCCGGCCTGGCGGAGGGCTGCCATGTGGCGGATGGCGGGGGCGCTTCACGCGCCGAGAGCGTGTTGAACGGGCTGGGGGTGCTCAGCACCCTGGGCGCCGTGGCCGACGACTGGGTGCTGGTGCATGACGCCGCGCGCTGCCTGATCACCCCGGCCCAGGTGCGGGCCCTGATCGAGGCCTGCTGGAACGACCCGGTGGGCGGCCTGCTGGCCCAGCCACTGGCGGACACGCTCAAAAGCGGTGCTGCGGGCCGGGTGGCCACCACGCTCGACCGGCAGGACAAATGGCTGGCCCAGACGCCGCAGATGTTCCGCCTGGGCCTGTTGCAGCAGGCGCTGGCCGCCAGCGGCCTGGCCGTGACGGATGAGGCTGCGGCGGTCGAAGCACTGGGCTTTTCGCCCTTGCTGGTGCCGGCGGCCGGGGTCAATTTCAAGGTGACCTACCCCGATGACTTTGCCTTGGCGGCGGCCGTGTTGCAGGCCCGCCAGGCCGTGCTGGAGGCCAAGCCATGAAGCTGCGTGTGGGTGAGGGCTGGGATGTGCATGCGCTGGTGCCCGGGCGCAAGCTGATTCTGGGTGGGGTGGAGGTGCCCCACACATTGGGCCTGCTGGGCCACTCCGACGCCGATGTGCTCTTGCACGCCATCACCGATGCCTTGCTGGGCGCGGCCGGGCTGGGGGACATCGGCCGGCATTTTCCGGACACCGATGCGCGTTTCAAGGGCGCTGATTCGACGGTGCTGCTGGCCGAGGCGGCGCGCCGTGTGCAGGCCCAGGGCTGGCGCATCAACAACATCGACAGCACCGTGATTGCACAGGCGCCCAAGCTGATGCCCCACATCCCGGCCATGTGCGAGCGCATTGCCGAGGTGCTGGGCCTGGAGGTGTCGCAGGTGAACGTGAAGGCCAAGACGGCCGAGAAGCTGGGCCCGGTGGGCCAAGGCCTGAGCATGGAAGCCCGGGCCGTGGTGCTGTTGCTGGGCTGAGCAGACGCCCCCTGCAACGGGCCGTCGCTCAGGCCCGCTGCAGTTTGATATGGGCCGCCAGGCCGCCGCTGCTGCTGTTGGCCAGCACAAACATGCCCCCCATGCGCTGGATGGTCTTGTTGACGATGGAAAGGCCCAGGCCCGCGCCGGTGGCGTGGGTACGGGCCGCATCGCCGCGGAAGAAAGGTTTGACCAGATCCGCCAGGATGTCGGGGGGCACGCCGGGGCCGTGGTCCCGGACCTTGAGAAGCACCCATTCCTCGCGGGCGCGGGCGGCAATTTCGATCACCGACACCGGGGTGTCGGGCGTCTTGCCGTAGCGGCGGGCGTTCTCGATCAGGTTGGACAGCACCCGGGCCAGTTCGACCTCGTCGGCCAGCACATGGGGGTCGTCCTGCAGCGAGACATGGATTTTCAGCTCGGGGTCGTCCTGCACGCCGTACAGGCAGGATTCGACCACGTCGGCCAGCCGCACTGTCTTGAGCTGCACGTGGTCGGGGCGGGCATAGTCGAGGAACTTGTCGATGATGGCGTCGAGCTGCACGATGTCGGCCACCATGTGGTTGCGCGCATCGGTGTCGGCCACGCTCATCTCGGTTTCCAGGCGCAGGCGCGCCAGGGGGGTGCGCAGGTCGTGGGAGATGCCGGCCAGCATGATGGCCCGGTCCTGCTCCACCTTGGCCAGCTTTTCGGCCATGCGGTTGAAGCCGATGTTGACCTCGCGGATCTCACTGGTGGCCACCTGCTCGTCCAGGTGGCTGGCGGCAAAGTCGCCGTCGCGCACCCGGTTGGCCGCAAATGACAGCTGCTGCAGCGGCTTGTTGATCAGCCGGGCGATGGCGGCAGCCCCCGCCAGGGACAGCACCGCAGCCGTGATCATCCAGATCAGCCAGGTGCGGCCGCTGGCCGGGCTGAAACGGGCCCGGTCCATCAGCAGCCAGTTGGAGTCGCCATTGATCTCGAAGCCCACCCACAGGCCGGGTTCGTGGTTGACGCGTTGCGCCACCACGGTGCCAGGGCCCAGGCGTTCGATCACCTCGGCCGTCACGCGCTGGCCCAGGGCGTTGTCGGCTTCGAACATTTCAAACTGGTCGTTGGGCTCGCGCGGCAGGATGCGCAGGCCTTCCTGATCGGCCATGGTCTTGATCAGGGACAGCCTGGCAATGCCATCGGCGTGCAGCAGGGCGGCGCGGCTGAGGTTGACCAGCGAGGCGATTTGTTGGGCCGTGTGCAGGGCCCGGGGCTCCAGCTCCAGGGCACGCAGGGTCTGCAACCAGGCCAGGATGCTGCCGATGAGCAAAATGGCCAGCAGGAAGAAGGTGCGCCAGAACAGGTTCAGGCTGACCCGTGCGCGGGCACCGCGCGCCTGCTGGGTCATCTCCAGCGGGGCCGGGCTGGTGGCATCAATCTGGTTGGGCAGCGCGCGGGGTTTCTTTTTTTTCACGTCGGGGTCTTCTCGGACTCGGTCGTTCTGCTCGGGGGCCGCCATGAAAAACGGCGCCATGGGCGCCGTCGGTTTGCCTGGGGCAGCTCAATTACCGCCGTCCGGCACAAACACGTAACCGACTCCCCACACGGTTTGAATATACCTCGGAGCGGCGGCATCGATCTCGATCAGTTTGCGAAGACGTGACACTTGCACGTCCAGGCTGCGATCAAAGGGCTCGAATTCGCGGCCCCGGGCCAGCAAGGCCAGCTTTTCACGCGACAGGGGTTGGCGCGGGTGGCGAACCAGTGCCTTGAGCATGGCGAATTCGCCGGTGGTGAGCGGAAGCTCTTCACCGTTGCGGTGCAAGGCACGGGTGCCCAGGTCGAAGGTGAAGGGGCCGAATGTGACCTGCTCGTTGTCGCCCGAGGGGGCGCCAGGGGCTTCTTGCGGCGGGCGGCGGCGCAGCACGGCGTGGATGCGGGCCAGCAGTTCACGTGGGTTGAAGGGCTTGCCCAGGTAATCGTCGGCACCCACCTCCAGGCCCACGATGCGGTCCACGTCTTCACCCTTGGCGGTGAGCATGATGATGGGGGTGCGGTCATTGGCGGCACGCAGGCGGCGGCAGATGGACAAGCCGTCTTCGCCGGGCATCATCAGATCGAGCACGATGAGGTCGACCGATTCGCGCAACAGGATGCGGTTGAGTGCCTTCCCATCTTCTGCCACCATGACTTCAAAGCCTTCTTGGCTCAGGTAGCGTCTGAGCAGATCGCGGATGCGGGCATCGTCATCGACGACCAGAATCTTGTCTGTGCGGGTATTGGAAGTGTTCATGGCATTGACCTGATTTGTAACAAGTGCGATTTTGAGACTTGTAACAACCAAAAGGCCAGCGTTTTGGGATCGATATCACATACTGTTACAGCGCTTTCCTTAACTAGCCGCTGGTGTCCTACATGATGTTCAGTGCTTGACGTTCGTCTTGTAGGAAATTGGTTTATTCAGGCCGTTTTGGCCGTGATTCGCCCGATTCCAGTGGTGTTTACCCTGGTTTCCTGGTGTGTCAATGATCAGGAGGTTTCACGTGTCTCGATCTTCTTTGCTTCGAGCTTGGGTCTTGGCCGGCGGGGTCTGGGCGATGGCGCCATGGTGCGCGCTGGCGCAGAGCGTGCCGGTGCCGCAGAACGTGCTGCAGTTGCAGAGTTCGGGCTCTGTGGAGGTGGTGCAGGATTGGCTGAGCCTGACGCTGGGCGTGGTCCGGGAGGGCTCTGATGCCGCCCAGGTGCAGGCTCAGCTGCGTGCTGTGCTGGAGCCAGCCATGAACGAGGCCAGAAAACAGGCCAAGCCCGGCCAGGTCGAGGTGCGCAGTGGCAGTTTTTCGGTCTTTCCTCGCTATGGGCGCGAAGGCAAGATCAATGGCTGGCAAGGCTCGGCCGAGGTGATTCTGGAAGGGCGGGACATTCCGGCCTTGACGGCGGCTGCCTCGCGGATTGCGGGGCTGAATGTCACCCAGCTGAACTTCTCGCTCAGCCGGGAGCAGCGCCAGCAGTTGGAAGCCGAGGCGCAGAGCCGAGCGATCCAGAGCTTCAAGGCCCGGGCCGCCGATCTCACCCGGCAGTTCGGCTTTACTGGTTATTCGCTGCGTGAGGTGACGGTCAGCTCGTCGGATGGCGGGTACTCGCCACGCCCGCGGCTGATGGCCGCCGAAGCGAAGATGGCTTCCCCCATGGCGGCCGCCGACCTGCCGGTGGAGGCCGGCCGCAGCACGGTGACGGTCACCGTGTCGGGCTCGATCCAGATGAACTGAAGGGCTTGGCAGGCGGCGGTTGGGAGGGGGCGACTTACTGCGCCGTCCAGCCGCCGTCCATGTTCCACGCCACGCCGCGCACGTTGTTGCCGGCGGGGGAGCAGAAGAAGACGGCCAGTTCGCCCAACTCTTCAGGGGTGGTGAACTGCATCGAGGGTTCTTTTTCGCCCAGCAGTTCGCGGGTGGCCTGTTCGTTGGTCCATTGGTGGGCTGCGGCCTTGGCGTCGACCTGTTTTTGCACCAGCGGGGTCAGCACCCAGCCCGGGCAGATGGCATTGCAGGTGATGCCGCTGGTGGCGTTTTCGAGGGCCGTGACCTTGGTCAGCCCGACGACGCCATGCTTGGCTGCCACATAGGCGGACTTTTCAGCCGAACCGACCAAGCCGTGCACCGACGCCACGTTGATGATGCGGCCCCAGTTCTTGCTCTTCATGCCGGGCAGGGCCAGGCGGGTGGCGTGGAATGCGCTGGACAGGTTGATGGCCAGGATGGCGTCCCATTTTTCGACCGGAAAGTCTTCCACGCGCGCCACGTGCTGGATGCCCGCGTTGTTGACCAGGATGTCCACGCCCCCGAAGCGGGTGTTGGCGAATTCGATCATGTCGGCAATCTCGCCGGGCTTGCTCATGTCGGCGCCATGGAAGGCCACCTGCACGCCATGGGCTTTGCCGGCTTCGGCCACTTCGGCCTGGGGCGCCGAGGCGTCGCCAAAACCATTCAGGATCAGGTTGGCGCCCTGGCGTGCCAGCGCCTTCGCGATGCCCAGACCGATGCCGCTGGTGGAGCCGGTCACAAGAGCTGTCTTGCCATTCAACATGAGGAATCTCCAGATCAATTAGGATGCAGTGAACAAAGATTATCGAGCCGAGAGTTGGCCCTGGAAGGCACCATGAAAGATCCTACGCTGAACTACGTAAGCTGTCCGGACGCCGATGGCGGGCACCGCATGGCCTATTGGGCCTGGGGCGACGCCCAGGCCGGGCATGTGATCTTTTGCGTGCATGGTCTTTCAAGGCAGGGGCGCGACTTCGATGTGCTGGCCCAGGACCTGGTGGCCCGTGCCGGGCACCCTGTCCGGGTGATCTGCCCCGATGTGGTGGGTCGCGGCCAGAGCGATCGGCTGGTCAACCCGGCGCATTACCAGATCCCTCAGTACGCTGCGGACATGGTGGCCTTGCTGGCGCAGCTGCAGCAGCAGGCGCCTGTCACCTGCCTGGATTGGGTCGGTACCAGCATGGGAGGCTTGATCGGCATGGTGCTGGCGGGCCAGCCCGGCATTCCCCTGCCTCAGCCCGTGCACCGCCTGGTGCTCAATGATGTGGGGCCGGTGATCCAGTGGAGTGCCTTGCAACGCATTGGCACCTACCTGGGGCAGCCCGTGCAGTTTGTCGACGAGAAGCAGGCAGCGGCAGCGCTGTGGCTGATCTCCACCGGCTTTGGGCCCCACACGCCGGAACAATGGCTGGCGCTGACCCGGCCCATGCTGCGTGAGTTGCCCGGCGGTGGCCTGGGCTTGCACTATGACCCGGCGATTGCCGTGCCTTTCAGGGCCTTGCAAGAGGAAGACGCGCTGCGCGGCGAAGCTGCGCTGTGGCAGCTCTATGACCAGATCCGGGCCCGGACGCTGTTGCTGCGCGGGGCGCAATCCGATCTTTTATCGCCGGCGACGGCGCAGGCCATGGCCGAGCGTGGGCCCCGTGCCCGGGTGGTGGAGCTGGCGGGCGTAGGCCATGCGCCGACGCTGATTGCACAGGATCAGCGTGATACGCTCGTCGACTTCATTTTTGCTGCTGAAGCACCGCTTTCCTGATTCTGATGACCCCTCCTCTGGTGGAGCCTGAGGGCTCGCCTTTCCGTTCCGAGCCGGTGGCGCCGCTGATCGCAGCGACCGCCAGAGAGTTGCAGGGGCAGGCCGACATCCTGGCCCGGGCTCGCGCCTTTGCCGAGCCTTTTCTGGTGGATCAGGTACTGGCCTCAGGCGAGAGCACGCTGGCCCATGCCGATGCCGAGGCCGCCATCCTGCGCATGATCGGCGGCTCGGAGGCGATGCAGGCTGCCACCTACCTCGTCTACACCTGCGAGCACCTGAACAAGCCCCAGGAGGTGCTCACCAAGGTGTTTGGCGACCAGTTCGCCACGCTGGCGGTCGAGACCACCCAACTGATCCGCATCCAGCAGCAGGCCCGCGCCGCTCAACAACTGCTGGACGACCCGGCGGTGCAGCATGAGAACGTGCGCAAGATGCTGCTCGCCTTCTCGCGCGATCTGCGCGTGGTGTTGCTGCGTCTGGCCTCGCGGCTGCAGACTTTGCGCTATTACGCGGCTTCGAAGCAGCCGATCCCACCCAGCCTGGCCCGTGAGTCGCTGCACGTTTTTGCGCCACTGGCCAACCGACTTGGCATCTGGCAGATCAAATGGGAGCTGGAAGACCTGGCCTTTCGCTTCATCGAGCCCGACACCTACCGGGAGGTGGCTCGCCTGCTCGATGAAAAGCGCGCCGAGCGCGAGGCCTCGATGGCCGCTTTGCGCCTGCGCCTGGAGTCGGAGCTGCAGACCCAGGGCATCCGCGCCAGCGTGCAGGGGCGTCCCAAGCACATCTACAGCATCGTCAAGAAGATGCGCGGCAAGGGCCTGGGGTTCGAGCAGGTGTTCGATCTGCGCGCGCTGCGGGTGATCGTGTCCTCGATCAAGGATTGCTACACCGTGTTGGGGTGGGTGCATGACCGGTTCACGCCCATCGATGCCGAGTTTGATGACTACATCGCCAAGCCCAAGCCCAATGGCTATCAGTCCTTGCACACGGTGGTGCGCGACGAGGCGGGCAAGGCGATCGAGATCCAGATCCGTACCCAGGCCATGCACGACCATGCCGAGCACGGCGTGGCCGCGCATTGGGCCTACAAGGAGGCTGGCACCAAGGGCTATGCCGGGGTCTCGGCCAGCAGTGATTACGACGCCAAGATTGCCGTGCTGCGCCAGTTGCTGGCCTGGGAGCGCGACCTGTCGGGCACCCAGCCCAGTGGTGGGCTGTTTGAAGATCGCATCTATGTGCTGACGCCCAACGCGGCGATTGTGGAGTTGCCCCAGGGGGGCACACCGGTCGATTTCGCCTATGCGGTGCACACCGACGTGGGGCACCGCTGCCGGGGCGCCCGCATCGATGGCGCCATGGTGCCTTTGAACACGCCGCTGCAGAACGGCCAGACAGTGGAGATCGTGGCGGCCAAAGAAGGCGGGCCTTCGCGGGATTGGCTGAATGCCGAGCTGGGCTTCTTGAACAGCAACCGGGCCCGTGCCAAGGTGCGGGCCTGGTTCAATGCCCAGATCACGCACGAAACCATCGCCCGCGGACGTGAAGCAGTCGAGAAGCTGCTGCAACGCGAAGGCAAGACGGCGATCAAGTTGGTTGACCTGGCGTCGCAGCTGGGCTTCAAGTCGGCCGATGCCCTGTTCGAGGTGGTGGGCAAGGATGAGTTCTCGCTGCGCAACATCGAAAACCTGCTGCGCCCGCCGGAACCGGTGCTGGAGCCCGATGACTACCTGCTGCTGAAGAAGTCGCGCAACACTGAAAAGGCCCCCAAGGGTGGGGTGCTGGTGGTGGGCATCGATTCGTTGATGACCCAGCTGGCGAAGTGTTGCAAGCCCGCGCCGCCAGATGCCATCGGGGGGTTTGTGACCCGGGGCAAGGGTGTCAGCGTGCACCGACTCGATTGCAGCAACTTCCGCGAGATGGCTGCCCGCAGTGCCGAACGTGTCATCGACGTGGAGTGGGGGCGGGCCAAGGGGGAAGACCTGGCCCGGTACCCGGTGGATGTGGCGATCGAAGCCGCCGACCGGCAAGGTTTGCTGCGCGACATCTCTGAGGTGTTTGCCCGCGAGAAGACCAACGTGATCGGTGTGCAGACCCAGTCCGTCAAGGGCACGGCCTGGATGACGTTCACCGTGGAGGTCTCGGATTCGGCGCGACTGAGCAAGGTGTTGTCACTGGTGGCTTCGGTCTCGGGGGTGAGGTGGGCCAAGCGACGATGAGTTGAAGTGGAGATTTCAACTTTTTTGCGGTTTTTCCAAAAACACAAAAATTCCGCTGTATACTCTACATTCTCGAATACAGACAGGCGCGTAGCTCAGCTGGTTAGAGCACCACCTTGACATGGTGGGGGTCGTTGGTTCGAGTCCAATCGCGCCTACCAGTTTATCCGAGCGAAGATAACCAGACTTCGCAACATCGGTAAACTGACCCGGAAGCCCAAGAGCTTCCAAACTTGAAAAGCCACCCCATGGGTGGCTTTTTCTTTTTCTGCTTCCGATTTCATCTGCCCTCTCCGTGCATTTGAGGCGCGGCGATGTTGTGATGCGGATCAGGAAAGATTGTCTTCGTCTCCGGCGTTCGGGTTGACAATAGTCGGTCAGGGTAAACCTTGGCTGCTGGCTCGGGTGTGCTCCCTAGAATGTGACGATCCCATCGATATTTCGGTCTGTCCAGGATCGAGGAGCCTCATACGTGCAAAGCAAGAAAGCAGCCGCCAAACCGTCTCAGCGGATCATCAAGAAGTACCCGAATCGGCGCCTGTACGATACCGACACCTCCACCTACATCACCCTCGCTGAGGTGCGGCAGTTGGTGATGGACAGCGAATCCTTTGTGGTTCGCGATGCCAAGACCAATGACGATCTGACGCGCAGCATTCTGCTGCAGATCATTCTCGAGGAAGAGGCGGGCGGGGCCCCCATGTTCACGGAGGCGGTGTTGTCCAGCATCATCCGCTTCTATGGGCATGCCATGCAGGGCTTCATGGGGTCCTATATTGAAAAGAACATCCAGGCCTTCTCTGACATGCAGACCCAGTTGACGGCGCAATCCAAGAGCATTTCGCCAGAAATGTGGGCGCAATTCATGAGCATGCAGTCGCCCGTGTTGCAAAGCATGATGGGTGGGTACACCGAGCAGTCCAAATCGCTGCTGACCCAGATGCAGGAGCAAATGCAGAAGCAGACAGAGCAGATGCTGGGTGCTTTTGGCCTGAAGCGCTGAGCTTTTTCGACGGTCAGGCGGCGGGTATTGCGCCCGCCCTGGCCTGTTGTCGGCCAGAACTGGGACAATACGCCGATGAGTGAAGTTCTTGTTCCCCCTTCTTCCGCTGGCGCCGCCCAGCCGGTCCCCCGCGTTGGATTTGTGAGCCTTGGGTGCCCCAAGGCCCTTACCGACTCCGAATTGATCCTGACCCAGCTCAGTGCTGAGGGGTACCAGACCTCCAAAACCTTTGAGGGTGCTGATCTCGTCATCGTCAACACCTGCGGCTTCATCGACGATGCGGTCAAGGAGAGCCTCGACACGATTGGCGAAGCGCTGGCAGAAAACGGCAAGGTGATCGTCACGGGCTGTCTGGGGGCCAAGCAGGCACAGGGCGGTGAGAATTTGGTGCGTCAGATGCACCCCAGTGTGCTGGCGGTGACAGGGCCTCACGCCACCCAGGAGGTGATGGATGCGGTGCACCAGCATCTGCCCAAGCCCCATGATCCCTTCATCGACCTGGTGCCCAACGCATTCGGGGACGCGGGCATCAAGCTGACGCCGCGGCACTACGCCTACCTGAAGATCAGTGAGGGCTGCAATCACCGTTGCACCTTCTGCATCATTCCCTCCATGCGTGGCGACCTGGTGTCGCGTCCGGTGGGTGATGTGCTGAAGGAGGCGCGCGCCTTGTTCGAGGGTGGGGTCAAGGAATTGCTGGTGATCAGCCAGGACACCTCGGCCTACGGTGTGGACGTCAAATACCGCACGGGTTTCTGGGATGGCAAGCCGGTCAAGACCCGCATGCTCGAACTGGTCCAGGCCTTGAGTGAGTTGGCCGAGCCGCATGGCGCCTGGGTGCGCCTGCACTATGTGTACCCCTACCCCAGTGTGGATGAGATCCTGCCTCTGATGGCCTCTGGCCGGGTCTTGCCCTACCTGGATGTGCCGTTTCAGCACAGCCACCCTGAGGTGCTGCGGCGCATGAAGCGTCCGGCCAGTGGTGAAAAGAACCTGGAGCGCATCCAGCGTTGGCGCGAGATCTGTCCGGAGTTGGTGATCCGCAGCACCTTCATTGCGGGCTTTCCGGGTGAGACGGAAGAGGAGTTCCAGCACCTGCTCGATTTTGTCCGCGAGGCGCAGATCGATCGCGCAGGTTGTTTTGCCTACAGCCCTGTTGAAGGGGCGGCCGCCAACGATATTCCGGGCATGTTGCCGCCTGAGGTGAGGGAAGAGCGTCGTGCCCGCTTCATGGCGGTGGCTGAAGAGGTGTCCATCCAGCGTCTGCAGCGTCGCGTGGGGGCCACCATGCAGGTGTTGGTGGACTCGGCGCCGGCCATGGGTCGCCGGGGCGGGGTGGGGCGCAGTTACGCTGATGCCCCCGAGATTGATGGCGTGGTGCGCCTGTTGCCGCCCGAAAAGATCAGCAAGACCCTCAAGGTGGGTGAGTTCACCCGGGCTCGCATTGTGGCTGCTGAAGGGCATGACCTGGTGGCGCTGCCCATCTGAGCTTCCAGGCTTTTTCTGTTTGATTCAAAAGCCCTGAGCGCCGTGAGGTGTTCGGGGCTTTTTTCTGGGGTGTGGCGATTTTCAGGAAATTGAGCTGAAAAACAAAAAAGCCGCTGAAACAGCGGCTTTTTGCTAATCTTTATCGAAGACTGGTGCCCAGGAGAGGACTCGAACCTCCACGATGTTACTCGCTAGTACCTGAAACTAGTGCGTCTACCAATTCCGCCACCTGGGCAGTCATTCGACAAATAATATTTCCTGATTTTAGTGCATTTGAAAGCGAATATTGAGTTCGTTTTCATTAAACTTGGTGCCCAGGAGAGGACTCGAACCTCCACGATGTTACTCGCTAGTACCTGAAACTAGTGCGTCTACCAATTCCGCCACCTGGGCATCTCAGGAAGAATTCGATTGTATATCAAAAATTTAGGCCAAAGCAAGTCAGTGAACAATTTTCCAGATGAATTTGAAGGTGTCGTCCAAGGACACCGTGATGGACACGGGTTCGTGGTCCGTGACAACGGTGAGCCGGACGTCTACCTGCCACCCAATGAAATGAGGGCGGTGTTGCACAAGGATCGGGTCAAGGCCCGCATCGTGCGCTCCGATCGCCGCGGTCGTCCTGAGGGGCGTGTGGTGGAAATCATCGAGCGACCCGCGCAGCCCATCATTGGTCGTTTGCTTCAAGAGAGCGGTGTCTGGCTCGTGGCGCCCGAAGACAAGCGCTATGGTCAGGACGTGTTGATTCCCAAGGGGGCCACGGGCACGGCCAAGCCGGGGCAGGTGGTGGTGGTTGACCTCACCGAGCCTCCGGCCTTGTTTGGCCAGCCGGTGGGCCGCATCACCGAGGTGCTGGGTGAGGTGGACGACCCTGGCATGGAGATCGAGATCGCGGTGCGCAAGTACGGCGTGCCGCACGAGTTTTCGCAAGCTTGCCTGGACGAGGCCAAGGCTTTGCCAGACAAGGTTCGGCCTTCTGACAAGCATGATCGCATTGACCTGACTGACGTCCCGTTGGTCACCATCGATGGTGAAGATGCCCGTGACTTCGACGATGCGGTCTATTGCGAACCGGCCCGCGTCGGGCGGGGCAAGGGGTGGCGTCTGTTGGTGGCGATCGCCGATGTGAGCCAGTATGTTCACACGGGCTCGGGCATTGACATCGATGCTTACGAACGCGCCACCAGCGTGTATTTCCCGCGTCGGGTGATCCCGATGCTGCCTGAGAAGCTCTCCAACGGCCTGTGTTCGCTCAACCCTGAGGTGGATCGGCTCTGCATGGTTTGCGACATGCTGATCAATGCCAAGGGCGAGATCCATGCCTACCAGTTCTACCCGGCGGTGATGTGGAGCCATGCGCGTTTCACGTACACCGAGGTGGCGGCCATCCTGGCCAACACCAAGGGGCCGGAGGCCGCACGTCGCAAGGCACTCGTGCCTCACCTGTTGAACCTGCACGATGTCTACCGGGCTTTGTTGGGTGCTCGCCGCACCCGCGGTGCGGTGGATTTCGACACCACCGAGACCCAGATCGTTTGCGACGACAGCGGTCGCATCGAGAAGATTGTGCCGCGCACCCGCAACGATGCGCATCGCTTGATCGAGGAGGCCATGCTGGCCGCCAACGTTTGCAGTGCAGACTTCATCGGGCAGGGCAAGCACCCCGGGCTGTTCCGTGTCCATGAGGGGCCCACCCCCGAGAAGCGTGAGTTGCTGGCCAACTATCTCAAGGCCATGGGTGTCGGCCTGTCGGTCAGTGACGAGCCCCTGCCGGGCGAGTTCCAGGCGATCGCCGAAGCCACCAAGGACCGGCCTGACTCCCAGCAGATCCACACCATGCTGCTGCGCTCCATGCAGCAGGCCATCTACACGCCGATCAACAGCGGCCACTTCGGCTTGGCCTTTGAGGCCTACACCCATTTCACCAGCCCGATCCGTCGTTACCCGGATCTGTTGGTGCACCGTGTGATCAAGGCCATCCTGGGCAAGTCGCGCTACCAGTTGCCAGCCTTGCCCACGCCGGGCGAGGCCCACACCAAGCTGGCGCGCCGCCTCGCGTCGCGGGTGAAAGAGCCTTCGGTCAAGCCGCGCAAGGCCACGGCCGAGACCCAGGCCTGGGAGGCGGCCGGCCTGCATTGCAGCGCCAACGAACGCCGTGCCGATGAGGCCAGCCGTGATGTGGAAGCCTGGCTCAAGTGCAAATACATGCGTGAGCACCTGGGCGAGGAGTTTGGCGGGGTTGTATCGGCGGCCACCAGCTTCGGCATCTTCGTGACCTTGGACGCCATGTATGTCGAGGGCCTGGTGCATATCACCGAACTGGGGGGCGAGTACTTCAAGTTCGACGAGGCGCGCCAGGAGTTGCGTGGCGAGCGCACGGGCATCCGCTACGCCATCGGCAGTCGCGTGCGGGTGCAGGTCAGCCGCGTGGACCTGGATGGGCGCAAGATCGACTTCCGCCTGGTCCACGAAGGGGAGGCGCTGGCAGGCAGGGCGCAACGAGACAAGGCCGGTGGGGCACCCACATCAGGAAGTTCGCGCAGTGCGAGCAAGAAGGCCAGGAGCGCCTCAAGGCAGGACGAGAAGCTGGAGGCTCCGGCTCGCTCGTCCCGGTCTGGCTCGAGCGCTGACCTGATTCCCCGTTCGCCCATCCAGGCCTTGAAGGCCTCGGTGAAGAAGGCTGCCGCAGCGGCCAAGAAGAAGAGTGCAAAAGGCGGCCGTGGCAAATCCCACCGTTGACCTTGTGACCGACCCTGCCGTGGCCTTGGGCTGCGGCCTTTTCTGGAGCTTTTTTTGACTTCATCCACAACATTGGGCGCCTCGGCGCTTCGTGTCGCGATCGTCACGGGGGCGGGCTCGGGCATCGGGCGCGCCGTGGCGCTGGCCCTGCTGGGGGCTGGCTACGCCGTTGCCCTGGCCGGGCGGCGGGTTGAGTTGCTGCAGCAGGTGGCCGACGCCTCGGGGGCGCCTGGGCGGGCCCTGGTGGTGCCTTGCGATGTCGGCGACGAGCAGGCGGTGGCCGCACTTTTTTCGGCCACCGTGAAAGCGTGGGGTCGGGTTGACCTGCTGTTCAACAATGCCGGCATCAATGCCCCAGGTGTGCTCCTGGAGGACTTGCCCTTGGCGGATTGGCGTCGCGTGGTGGACACCAACCTGACGGGCATGTTCCTGTGTGTACGCGAGGCTTTCCGGGTCATGAAGGCGCAGCAGCCCCAGGGCGGGCGCATCATCAACAACGGCTCGATCTCGTCGCACACGCCGCGCCCCAATTCGGTGGCCTACACCAGTACCAAGCATGCGGTGATGGGGTTGACCAAGACGGCCTCCCTGGATGGCCGCAAGTACGACATCGCCGTCGGCCAGATCGACGTGGGCAATGCTGCCACGGATCTGGCTGCGCGCATGGCCAAGGGCGTGCCGCAGGCCAATGGCGAGGTGGCGATTGAGCCCTTGATGGATGTGAACATCGTGGCCCAGTCGGTGCTTTACATGGCCAGCTTGCCGCTGGAGGCCAATGTCATGTTCCACACCGTGATGGCGACCAAGATGCCTTTTGCCGGGCGAGGTTGAGGCCTGATTTGGCGAGTCACTGCCGGCGCAAGGCGCTGGCAAGCGTTGCGGCGGTGAAGGCCTGATTGGCTGGCCATCGGTCTGCCGTCGAGCCGTGCACGAAGACGCCCTCGCGAGCGGCATCGAAGGCCTGCGTTCCTGGGCGTGCCCACAGGGCTCCGATCAGGCCTGCCAGCACGTCGCCTGTACCTGCTGTTGCCAGGCGGGCGTTGCCTGTCGGGTTGATGTGGGGTGTCTGGCCGGCCTGGGCGATCACGGTGCCTGACCCCTTGAGCACCACCACAGCGCCGGTCCGCACGGCCAGGGCTTGCGCTGCGGCCAGTCGGTCGCTCTGGACGGCTGCAGCCGTGGTGTCCAGCAGCCGTGCGGCTTCAAGAGGGTGGGGTGTCAGCACGGTGTCCCAGCCGCGTTGCTGACGCATTGCCAGCTGCGACATCCAGTCCGGATGTCGCGCCAGGGCGTTCAAGGCGTCGGCATCGAGCAGCAGGCAAGGCGCCTCTGCCAGGGCTTTGGGCACCCAGTGCTCAATCGCGTCGCCACCCCCACAGCCGCACACCAGAACACCGTTCCTGAGGCTCAAGGCTTCCGGTGTGCGCAGCATCAATTCAGGTTGGGCCATGTCGATGGGCAGACGCGCCTGGTCCGTGTCCAGCAGGGCGACCAGCACGCGCCCTGCGCCGGCATGCAAGGCCGCCCGTCCCGCCAGCAGGGCGGCGCCGGTCATGCCCAGTCCGCGCTGGCTCAGACCTTCTCCACCCAGCACCTGAACATCACCATAACTGCCTTTGTGACTGCCATAAGCCTGAATGCGAAGCGTCGGGGGTGGGTTGAGCAGGGCATCGGCCGGAGTCGCTTGCAGCGGAACACCCAAGGTCTCCAGCCAAACCGTGCCGGCATGGTCGCGCCCCTGGGCCGTGAAGAGTCCTGGTTTCAGGGTCAGCAGGCTGAGGGTGTGATGCGCACGGACTGAGCCTGCCTCCAATGCGGATGTGCCTTGATCGGCGCAGAGGCCCGAAGGGATGTCTGCGGCAAGTACCGTGGCGGTGCTGTCGTTGATGCGCTCAATCCATTCGCTGAGCCGGGTGTGGGCAGTTGGAGGGGTTGGGCGATCTGCCTGCTGCGTCAGTCCAATGCCGAGCAAGGCATCGATGCACAGGTCGTCCGGCCCCAGTTCTGGCGGCTGCTCCTGGCAGATCACGCCAGCCTGCAGGGCGGCCTGCCGGCTGGCCAGGGTGTCGGCGCTGCAGCGATCGGGCTGGCCCAGCCAGGTCACCACCGGTTTGAAGCCCTGCAATTGGAGGTGATGGGCGGCCTCCCAGCCATCGCCGCCGTTGTTGCCAGGGCCGCAGGCCACCCAGATGGTGTGTGCGTGGGGTGCCAGTGCCTGGGCCAATCGGGCCAGGGCTTGGCCAGCGCGCTGCATCAGGGTGTGCTCGGGAAGTTGCTGCAGCCATGCAGCCTCAAGCGCGCGCGTGCTGGTCAGCAGGTGCAAGGGGTGGGCTTGGTCGGGGTGGATGCGGAGCATGGGGCGTCTGTCCGTGTGGCGGAGGTTGCTGATACTGCACCGGAAATCCAATCAGCGCTGAAGCCGTGCGATGGAGCAGCCTGTCAGGTCCAGTTCGGGGGCTTGGCCTGCCAGGGCGTCGGCCAGGAGCCTGGCGCTGCCGCAGCTCAGGGCCCAGCCATTGTCGCCGTGCCCCAGGTTCAGCCAGATGCCCGGGATGCCGCTGGCGCCCAGCAGTGGAAGGCCATCGGGCATCATGGGGCGGCTGCCTTTCCACTCTTGCACGCCTGCGGTCATCGAGGCGGCGCCAGGGAACCAGTCCTGCAACACTTTATACAGGGTGCGCAGCGCCGCCATCCGCTTGCCGTCCTGACGGTAGCCCAGTTCGGCTCCGCCGGCCACCCTCACGCGCTGTCCCAGCCGGGCGATGCTGACCCTGTGACGCTCGTCGCTGATGATGCTCCGGGGGGCATTCAAGGGTTCGCGCACGTTGGCACTGACCGAGTAGCCTTGAATGCCCATCAGCGGAATCTTCAGACCCAGGGGTTTGATCAGCCTGGGGGTATCGGCCCCGGTGCACAGCACGATGGCATCGAAAGGGCGGGGCGTGGCTTCATTGTGGGCGCTCAGCGTGGGGCGGGGGCCTGCACTGAGGTGGTCGACGGCGCTGTTGAATTCAAACTTCACGCCCAGGCGCATGGCCTCGCTCTTGATCATCAGTGCGAACTGACGGGCGTTGCCGACTTCGTCCTGGGGCAGGTGGATGGCGGCTTCGATGGGGCTGTCGGGGTTGAGTGCGGGCTCCAGCTTGCGGGCCTCGTCGGCGTTGAGTTCACGAAAGGCCAGGCCTGCCTCGCGCAGACTGCCCAGCCTGGCTTGCAGGCCTTTGTGTTCCTGGGGAGTGCGTATCAGCAGCAGGTGTCCGGTGCTGGTGTCGAATTCGAGCGCATGCCGCTGGCGCAGTTGATGCAGCCTGCCCATGCTGTAGGTGATCAGTTGTTGCAGTTGCAGGCGGCTCTCAGCGCTGCGGTTGCCGCGGCTGGCACGCATCCATTGTCCGATCCAGCTCAATTCGCCCCAACCCAGGCGGGGGCCCAGACGCATGGCGGCGTGGGCATCACCCCACTGGCGCAGCCACTTGCGCGGCATGCCGGGGGCGGTCCAAAGCAGCAATTGTGCGGGTGAGATGAGTCCGGCATTCGCGAAGCTGCATTCCTCGGCAACTGCGCCGCGGCGCTCGAAAACGGTGACCTGGTGGCCGTCTGTGGCCAGTTCGTAGGCTGTCGTGACGCCGATGATGCCGGCGCCAATGATGGCAATGTTCATGCGCTGTGCTTGGGGCACCCGGCGAGTTCTGTGTCGACCTGGGGTGCCAGTCTTTCGTAGGGGCTGGGTGCTGTCGCGACGCGAGCCTGGCAGTCGGTGCGTAGGCCTTCGGTCGGGACAGGCGGTTGGCCATGCTATAATTTTGGGGTTTTTGCTGGTGTCACGGCAAGACAAATCGCAAACCAGACCCATCAAGGTGTTGGTTTTTTCGAGGGTTTTCCCTGTAGAAAAAGCCAAAGTCGGGCTGGATTTTAGACCCAACCTTCGGAGAATTTTCATGTCCGTTACCATGCGCGAAATGCTGGAAGCCGGTGTCCACTTCGGTCACCAAACCCGCTTCTGGAACCCCAAGATGGCCCCCTTCATCTTCGGCCATCGCAACAAGATCCACATCATCAACCTGGAAAAGTCGCTGCCGATGTTCCAGGAAGCTTCCAAGTTTGTGAAGCAACTGGCTGCCAACCGCGGCACCATCCTGTTCGTGGGCACCAAGCGTCAAGCCCGCGACATCGTGGCTGCTGAAGCCGAACGCGCAGGCGTGCCTTTCGTGAACCAGCGTTGGCTGGGCGGCACGCTGACCAACTTCAAGACCGTGAAGACCTCGATCAAGCGTCTGAAGGATCTGAAGGCTCAGCAAGAAGCTGGTCTGGGCAGCCTGTCCAAGAAGGAACAGCTGACCTTCAGCCGCGAAATCGACAAGCTCGAAAAAGACATCGGCGGTATCCAGGACGTGACGGCTCTGCCGGACGCCATCTTCGTGATCGACGTCGGCTTCCACAAGATTGCCATCGCTGAAGCCAAGAAGCTGGGCATTCCTCTGATCGGCGTCGTGGACTCCAACCACTCGCCCGAAGGCATCGACTACGTGATCCCCGGCAACGACGACTCGGCCAAGGCTGTGGCTCTGTACGCCCGTGGCATTGCTGACGCCATCATCGCCGGCCGTGCTGAAGCCGGCAACGAAGTGGTCAAGGCTGTGGCTGCTGAAGGCGGCGACGAATTCGTGGAAGTCGAAGAATCGGCTGCCTGAGTTTGCCCCGCGCGAATTCCGAAGGGTCGCGAAAAAAGTGGGGCTTAGTTGCCCCCTTTTTTTTAGCCCATCAACAACGTTTTGACTTGAACTGAATACGGAGTAACAAAAATGGCTGCAATTACCGCAAGCATGGTCGCTGAACTGCGTGGCAAGACCGACGCCCCCATGATGGAGTGCAAGAAGGCACTGACCGAAGCCGGTGGTGACCTGGTCAAGGCAGAAGAACTGCTGCGTGTGAAGCTGGGCACCAAGGCCGGCAAGGCTGCCTCGCGCGTGACCGCCGAAGGCGTGGTTGCCAGCTTCATCGAAGGCAACACCGGTGCCCTGATCGAAGTGAACTGTGAAACCGACTTCGTGACCAAGAACGACAGCTTCCTGGCTCTGGCCAAGGCGGCCGCTGAGCTGGTTGCCAAGCACAACCCCGCTGACATTGAAGCCCTGGGTGCCCTGGCCTACGAGCAAGACACCTTTGGCCCGACCCTGGAAGACGTGCGCAAGGGCCTGATCGGCAAGATCGGCGAGAACATGTCTTTCCGTCGTTTCAAGCGTTTTGACAACGGCGCCAAGCTGGCCGCCTACCTGCACGGCACCCGCATCGGTGTGGTGGTCGAGTTCAATGGCGACGAAGCTGCCGCCAAGGACGTCGCCATGCACGTGGCCGCCATGAAGCCCGTGGCCCTGACCAGCGCCGACGTGCCGAGCGACCTGATCGAAAAAGAGCGTGCCGTGGCCGCAGGCAAGGCTGCAGAAGATGCCGCCAAGGCTCAGGCCGAAGGCAAGCCCGTGCAATCGCCCGAAATCGTGGCCAAGCGCATCGAAGGCGGCGTGCAGAAGTTCCTGAAGGAAGTGTCCCTGTTCAACCAGGCCTTCGTGAAGAACGACAAGCAGACCGTCGAGCAGATGCTCAAGGCTGCCAGCACTGAGGTGAAGGGCTTCACGCTGTTCATCGTCGGCGAAGGCATCGAGAAGAAGGTCGACGACTTCGCTGCTGAAGTGGCCGCTCAAGTTGCTGCTGCCAAGGCTGCAGCCTGATTCCGTCAGCTTGTAACACCCCCCAACGTCACCCCATCACCTTCAGGAGAACCCTTTCATGACCAACGCCCAACCAGCCAACAAGCGGATCCTGCTGAAGCTGTCAGGCGAGGCCCTGATGGGGGACGATGCCTTTGGTATCAACCGTGCCACCATCGTCCGGATGGTGGAAGAGGTCGCCGAGGTCACCCGCCTGGGTGTCGAGGTGGCGGTGGTGATCGGGGGCGGCAACATCTTCCGGGGTGTTGCTGGGGGTTCGGTGGGCATGGATCGCGCCACGGCCGACTACATGGGCATGCTGGCTACGGTGATGAATGCCTTGGCCCTGGCTGACACCATGGAAAAGGCGGGCCTGACGGCCCGCGTGATGTCGGCGATTGCGATCGAACAGGTGGTCGAGCCCTACGTGCGTCCCAAGGCCTTGCAGTATCTGGAAGAAGGCAAGGTTGTGATCTTTGCCGCTGGCACGGGCAACCCTTTCTTCACGACGGACACTGCCGCAGCCTTGCGCGGTGCTGAGATCGGCGCCGAGCTGGTGCTCAAGGCCACGAAGGTGGACGGTGTGTATTCGGCTGATCCCAAGAAGGATCCCAATGCAACCCGTTACTCGAAAATTTCCTTCGATGAAGCAATGGCGCAGAACCTGGGCATCATGGATGCCACGGCGTTTGCCCTGTGCCGCGACCAGAAGTTGCCTGTGAAGGTGTTTTCCATCTTCAAGCCCGGCGCGCTCAAGCGCGTCGTGATGGGCGAGGACGAGGGGACTCTGGTTTACGCCTGAGCCCCAGCCCTTGAGCCCGAAGAGCTCCGGCAGCCGTTGCCGGGGCTCGTCCCAGGAGATTGACATGAGCATTGCCGACATCAAGAAGACGACCGAAACCAAGATGGACCAGTCCATCGCGGCCTTCAAGAACAACCTGACCAAGATCCGCACGGGTCGCGCCAACCCGGCTTTGCTGGATGCCGTGCAGGTGGATTACTACGGATCGCCGGTGCCGATCAGCCAGGTGGCCAACGTGTCGCTGCTGGACTCACGTACCATCAGCGTGCAGCCATGGGAAAAGGGCATGGGCGCCAAGATCGAGAAAGCCATCCGCGACAGCGATCTGGGCCTGAACCCGTCCAGCATGGGTGAGTTGATCCGTGTGCCGATGCCTCCGATGAGTGAAGAGCGCCGCAAGGAACTGACCAAGGTGGTTCGCAATGAAGGCGAGGCTGCCAAGGTGGCCATTCGCAACCTGCGCCGTGATGCCAACGAATCGGTGAAGAAGCTGGTCAAGGACAAGCTGGCCTCCGAAGACGATCAAAAGCGTGCCGAAGCCGACACCCAGAAGGTGACCGACAAGCATATCGCCGAGATCGACAAGTTGGTGGCTTCCAAGGAACAGGACATCATGGCGGTTTGATGGCTGCCGGTTGTCGTGCTATTTGGGCCTGAAGGCCATTTCAGGGGCGGCTCTCCAGCAGGGCTGCCCCATTCGTTTTCTGGGGTATCGTGCCCTGTCTTTGAAGTACCTAGCTGTCCATGACCCAGACTCCCGCGAACCAGGCTGTTCCTCATCACGTCGCCATCGTCATGGATGGCAATGGACGTTGGGCCACGCGCCGATTCCTTCCTCGGGTGGCCGGCCACAAGCAGGGCGTGGATTCCCTGCGTCGCTGCGTCAAGGCCTGTGCGGCGCGTAACGTCAAGGTGCTGACGGTTTTTGCGTTTTCGTCCGAAAACTGGAATCGGCCGGCCGACGAGGTTTCCGGCCTGATGGACCTGTTGGCAATGGCCTTGGGCCGTGAAGTTCCTCAATTGAAGGCGGATGGCGTGCGCCTGCATTTTGTTGGCGAGCGGCGGGGGCTGTCCGAAAAGGTTGCTGCCGGTCTGGCTCAGGCCGAAGCTGCCACGGCGCAGAACGACCGGCTGATCCTCAATGTCTGTTTCAACTATGGTGGCCGCTGGGATATCGCGCAGGCCGCTGCGGCCTTGGCGGCCCGCGGTGAGCCGATCACCGAGCTGGCGCTGGATCGGGCCATGGCGCTTGCGCATGTGCCGGATCCCGACCTGATGATCCGCACCGGGGGCGAGCAACGCATCAGCAATTTCCTGCTGTGGCAATGTGCGTACTCCGAGCTTTTCTTCAGCGACCGCCTCTGGCCTGACTTTGATGAGGCCGCCCTGGACCAGGCTTTTGCGGCCTACGGCGCACGTGAGCGCCGTTTCGGCAAGACCTCCGAGCAGATGGCCCAGTCGGGCAACTCTGCGTCCCCCAAGGTCTGAGAAAGGCGACTCCCATGCTCAAGCAGCGTGTCATCACTGCACTGATCCTGCTGGCTGTTCTGCTGCCTGCCTTGTTCTACTCGGAGCCGCAGCCTTTTTGTGCGCTGATGCTGTTGTTCATCGCTGCGGGTGGTTGGGAGTGGGGGCGCCTGAATGGGCTGTCCCAGCCCCTTTCCTGGGCCACGGCGGGCGCATGTCTGACGGTGTGTGCCCTGGCTTGGTGGGCTGGTGCACTTGAGGTGTCGCTGCGCAGCCTCTGGGTGGTGGTGGGCCCGGCCTGGGTGCTGGGCAGTGCTGCCTTGCTGCGGGGGGGCGTGGCGGGTTGGCCCCGTGTGCCCCTGCTGCTGCGATGGTTGGCCGGCCTGCTGGCTTTGGTCACGGCCTGGCTCGCGGTCGCCCAGGCCAAGGTTGTCGGCGTCAATTTTCTGCTTTCGGTCCTGGTGCTGGTCTGGGTGGCCGATATCTTTGCCTATTTTGCCGGGCGTGCCTTTGGCTTGCGCTTCACGCGCAACAAGCTCGCTCCGAGCATCAGCCCGGGCAAAAGCTGGGAGGGCGTCTGGGGTGGGCTGGCCGGGGTGGTGGTCCTGGCTTGGGTCTGGCCCCTGGCCGATGCGTCGCTGGGGGCGACCGTTCCGAGCTTTTACAGCCGCTTGATGGGGCAGGGCTGGCCTTTTGCCATGCTGGCCGTGCTGTTCATGGGCGCGATGAGCGTGGTGGGTGATCTGGTGGAGTCACTCATCAAGCGCAGCGTGGGCGCCAAAGACAGCAGTGGTTTGTTGCCGGGCCACGGCGGGGTGCTTGACCGCGTTGACGCCCTGTTGCCTACTTTGCCGCTCGCCATGATGCTGAGCACTCTGATTTGAAGACATGACACAACGCATCACCATTCTGGGATCGACCGGTTCGATCGGTCAAAACACATTGGACGTGATGGCGCGCCACCCTGAGCGCTATGAGGTGTTCGCCCTCACGGCTGCGACCCAGGTCGAACTGATGCTCAAGCAATGCGCGAGCTTCCGGCCGCGGTTTGCAGTGATGGCCAGCGAAGCCCATGGGCGACTGCTGGCCGAGCGCGTGCAGGCCGAGGGCCTGACGGTGGAGGTCTTGTGGGGGGCTCAGGCCATTGAGGCGGTGTCGGCCCACCCCGAGGTGGACGCTGTGATGGCCGCCATCGTGGGCGCCGCGGGCCTCGCGCCCTGCTTGGCGGCAGCCCGAGCCGGCAAGCGCCTCATGCTGGCCAACAAAGAGGCCCTTGTCGTAGGGGCTGAGGTCTTTCTGCAGGCTGTGCGTGAGGGCGGGGCGGTCCTGCTGCCGATCGACAGCGAGCATTCAGCCATCTTCCAATCCTTGCCGGATGACCCCTCCACCTGGGATCGCCGGGTGCGCAAGATCATCTTGACGGCTTCTGGCGGCCCCTTCCGGACGCGTGATCCGCAGACCCTGCGCGAGGTGACGCCCGAGCAGGCTTGTGCGCACCCCAACTGGTCGATGGGGCGCAAGATTTCGGTCGACTCCGCCACCATGATGAACAAGGCCCTCGAGGTGATCGAGGCCCGCTATCTGTTCGGCTTGGCACCGCGACGCATCGAAGTGGTGATCCATCCCCAGAGCATCGTGCATTCGATGGTCCAGTACCATGACACCTCGGTGGTGGCCCAGCTTGGTGTGCCTGATATGCGTGCCCCGATCGCTTACGGATTGGCCTGGCCTGAGCGCATCGACAGTGGCGCCGCCCATCTCGACTTCACGGCCCTGCCGGCCATGACGTTCGAGCCGCCCGATCCGGCCCTTTTTCCGGGCCTGCAACTGGCCTGGGACGCCTTGGAAGGTCCCGCTGGGACCGCCGCCGTGCTCAATGCGGCGAACGAGGTGGCAGTGCAGGCTTTTCTGGACCGGCGCATCCGGTTTGACCAGATCCACCACGTGAACCTGGAAACCCTGGCGGCGGTGTTGCCCCAGCAGCCGGCCACACTCGATGAGCTGCTGCAGCTCGATGCCCGCGCGCGAGAAGTCGCTGAGCGGGCCGCTCAGCGCCTGCAGGCTTGAAGGGCAAGGAGTCCTGATGTTGATGACCGTGTTGGCCTTTCTTCTGGCTTTGGGCGTGTTGATTGCGGTGCACGAGTACGGCCACTACCGTGTCGCCGTGGCCTGCGGCATCAAGGTGCTCCGCTTTTCGATCGGGTTTGGCAAAGTCCTTTGGCGATGGCAGCCCAAGGGTTCGCCGACTGAATTTGTTCTGAGCGCATTCCCCTTGGGGGGCTATGTGCGCATGCTGGACGAGCGCGAGGCGCCCGTGGACGCTTCGGAGCGGCACCTGGCATTCAACGCCCAGCCCTTGTTCAAGCGTGCTGCGGTGGTGGCTGCAGGCCCGGTGGCCAATCTGCTGCTCGCTGTCTTTCTTTACACGGTGGTGAATTGGACGGGCGTCGAGGAGCCTGCCGCGATCCTGGCCAGCCCGGTGCAGGGCTCGATTGCAGCCCAGGCAGGCTTGCAGGGCGGTGAGACCGTTCGCCGTGCGGCACTGGTTGGAGAGGAGCTGGAGGCAGTGACCTCCTTTGAAGACCTGCGCTGGCTGCTGACGCAGGCAGCCCTCAATGGCCGCGATGTGCAGCTCGAAGTGGCGTTGGGCGAACATGCCGGCACGCGTGACTACCTGCTGCCCCTGTCTCAGGTTCAGGTCAAGGAGGCGGATGCCCAGCTCTTCCGTCGCATCGGCCTGATGGGCCCCTGGACCCGTCCCGAGGTGGGCGACGTGATGCCGGGCAGCCCGGCGGAACGGGGTGGTTTGCATCGGGGTGATCTGGTTCACCAGATTGGCAACACGTCCATCGTGGATGGGCAGCAGTTGCGTGAATTGATCCGTTCCTCCGTGGTGCAGGGGGTGCCCATGGTCCAGACCTGGCGCGTCGAGCAGGGTGGGGTGATGCGCACCCTTGAGATGAAGCCCGAGATGCAATCGGACGGCCGTGATGGCCGGGTGGCCCGCGTGGGGGCCATGATCGGTGCGCCACCTGAATTCGTGACCGTGCGCCTGGGGCCGGTCGACGGGCTTTGGCGCGGTGCCGTCAAGACCTGGGAGGTGTCGTCGCTGACCTTGCGCATGATGGGGCGCATGGTGATTGGCGAGGCCTCGATCCGCAACATCAGTGGCCCGCTCACCATCGCAGACTACGCCGGCAAGTCGGCCAGCCTGGGCTTGAGCCAGTACCTTGTGTTTTTGGCATTGATCAGCGTGAGCCTGGGCGTGTTGAACCTGCTTCCCTTGCCGGTCTTGGACGGTGGGCACCTGATGTATTATCTTTGGGAGGCAGTGACCGGCAAGGCCGTGTCCGATGCCTGGATGGAGCGGCTGCAGCGGGGGGGGATCGCCCTGCTGATGGCCATGATGTCCGTCGCGTTCTTCAACGACGTCACCCGGCTCTTTGGTTAACCTTGTGGTCGCAGCGCCTGGCGCTGTGGCACGCGCTCATTCATGAACAAACATCTCTCCCGTTTTTGCCTGCGCACTGTGGCTGCAGTGACGACCCTCCTGGTAGCCTCGCACGCCTGGGCCGTCGACCCCTTCACGGTTCGCGACATCCGCGTTGAAGGTCTCCAGCGGGTTGAGCCCGGAACCATCTTTGCATCACTGCCCTTCCGGGTGGGTGAGACCTACAACGATGACAAAGGCTCGGCAGCCATCCGTGCGCTGTTCGCGCTGGGCCTTTTCAAGGACGTGCGACTCGAAGCCAATGGCGATGTGTTGGTTGTGGTCGTCGAAGAGCGGCCCACGGTGGCCGAGGTCGACTTTGTCGGCACCAAGGAATTCGACAAGGACACCCTGAAAAAGGCCATGCGCGATGTGGGTCTGGCCGAGGGTCGCCCCTTTGACAAGGCGCTGGCCGACCGGGCCGAGCAGGAGCTCAAGCGCCAATACATCAGCCGCAGTCTGTACGGCGCTGAAGTGGTGACCACCGTCACGCCCATTGAGCGCAACCGCGTCAACCTGACCTTCTCGGTGGTCGAGGGCGAGCCTGCCAAGATCAAGGACATCCAGGTGGTGGGCAACAAGGCCTTCAGCGAATCCACCCTGCGTGGCCTTTTTGACCTGGACACCGGGGGATGGCTGAGCTGGTACACCAAGTCCGATCGCTACGCCCGTGCCAAGCTCAATGCCGATCTGGAAACCCTGCGTTCCTATTACCTGGCCAGGGGCTACCTCGAGTTCCGCATCGACTCGACCCAGGTGGCCATTTCGCCCGACAAGAAAGACATCTCCATCACCATCAATGTGACCGAGGGCGAGCGCTTTGTGGTGTCCGGGGTCAAGCTGGAAGGCGATTTCCTGGGCAAGGAGGACGAATTCAAGTCCTTGGTGTCGATCAAGGTGGGCGAGCCCTACAACGCCGATGATGTCGCCCACACCAGCAAGGCGTTCTCTGATTACTTCGGCAATTTTGGTTTCGCCTTTGCTCGCGTCGAGGTGCGCCCTGAAATCGATCGCAGCACCAATCGCGTTTCTTTTGTGCTGGCCGCAGAGCCGGCGCGCCGGGCTTACGTCCGACGCATCCACGTGACCGGCAATGGCCGCACGCGTGACGAGGTGGTGCGTCGCGAGTTCCGACAATTCGAGGCCTCCTGGTACGACGGGGACCGCATCAAGCTGTCGCGTGACCGGGTGGACCGCCTGGGCTTCTTCAAAGACGTCAACATCGAAACCCAAGAGGTGCCCGGCTCTCCAGACCAGGTCGATCTGGTCATCAACGTGACCGAGAAGCCTGCGGGCAGCATTCAGTTGGGTGCCGGTTTTTCGAGCGCAGAGCGGGTGTCGCTGTCGTTCAGCATCCGCAACGAAAACGTGTTCGGCTCGGGCAACTACCTGGGCTTTGAGATCAACACCAGCAAGTACAACCGCGTCATCTCGGTGAACGCGACCGACCCGTATTTCACGGTGGATGGCATCTCTCGCACCATCGATCTTTACCATCGTGCATTGCGTCCCTATGCGGATCAGGGTGGTAACTACCGCCTGCTGACCACCGGAGCGGGTTTGCGCTTCGGTATCCCGTTCAGCGAGACGGATCGCGTGTTTGTCGGTATGAATGCCGAGCAGACCACGATTCAAGCCGGCACCAACATCCCGGCGGCGTATCTGACCTACGCGGAAACCTATGGCTACACCAGTTGGGCGGCGCCTCTGACACTGGGCTGGTCGCGTGATGACCGGGACAGCGCCCTGGCCCCCAACAGCGGCCGTTATCAGCGCTTCAATTCCGAGCTGGGCATGATTGGCGACGCGCGTTACACCCGCAACAACTACCAGTACCAGCAGTACGTGCCCATCACCAAGAAGTTCACTTTTGCGTTCAATGGTGAGATCGGTCTGGGCAAGGGCCTGGGTGGTCGCCCATTCCCGGTGTTCAAGAACTTCTATGGCGGTGGCTTGGGCTCGGTCCGTGGTTTTGACCAGGGTACCCTGGGCCCTCACGACGTCACAGGCGCCATCGTGGGTGGCGCCAAGAAGGTGGTTCTCAATGCAGAAGTCACCGCGCCGTTCCCGGGGGCCGGCAATGACCGCACCCTTCGTGTGTTCGGTTTCACCGACGTTGGTAACATTTTTGGTGAAAATGAAAAAATCACCTCCAGCCAGCTTCGCACCTCGGTGGGTGTGGGCCTGAGCTGGGTATCCCCCATGGGGCCTCTGCGTTTTGCCATCGCCAACCCGGTACGCAAGTTCCCTGGCGATAGAATCCAGAGATTGCAATTCCAGATCGGAACGTCTTTCTAATGAAATCCATTTCTCGTCAATGGGCCCTGGCCGCAGTGCTGGGTGCCTCCGCGTTCGCTGCTGCTCCGGTCATGGCCGAAGACTTCCGCGCCGGTTTCGTCAATACCGACCGCATCTTCCGCGAAGCCAACATGGCCAAGTCGGCCCAGGCCAAACTCGAAGCCGAATTTGCCAAGCGCGAAAAAGAACTGGTGGATCAGCGCAATGCTCTGAAAACAGCTTCGGACAAGTTCGAGCGCGAAGCGCCCACCCTGTCTGAGACTCAGCGCACAACCCGTCAGAAGCAACTGGTCGATCAGGACCGTGACTTCCAGCGCAAGAGCCGTGAGTTTCAGGAAGACCTGAACACCCGCAAAAACGAAGAGTTGCAGCAGGTGATCGATCGGGCCAACAAGGTGGTCAAGCAAGTTGCCGAGACTGAAAAGTACGACGTCATCCTGCAAGAAGCCATCTACATCAACCCCAAGCACGACATCACCGATAAAGTGATCAAGGCTTTGAATGCTGCCAGCGCAGCCTCGGGCAGCACGGGCAAGTGAGCCGGGTGACAGGCATGGTCCTGCATCTGGGGCAGATTGTTGAAGCACTCGGCGGCGAACTCATCGGAGATCCGTCGCTGGGCATTGCCCGCATCTCCCCTTTGGAGTCGGCTGAGGCCGACGCCATCAGTTTTTTGAGCCATCCCAAATACCAGCAGCAGTTGTCTGTGACAAAGGCTGGCTGTGTGATTGTGGCGCCCGCTTTCCGTGCTGCGGCCAGCGAGCGCGGGGCGTGCATCATCACCGATCAGCCTTATCTGTACTTCGCCCGACTGACCCGCTTCTGGAAGCAGGCCACGCGCCCTGCAGCGACCACCCGGGTCCATCCCAGTGCGGTGATCGATCCCGAGGCCGAGGTCCATCCCAGTGCCCGCATTGGCGCCCTGTGCGTTATCGAGCGAGGGGCTCGCATCGGTGCGGACACCTTGCTTTACTCTCGCGTCACGGTGGGAGAGGGGTGTTCGGTCGGCGAGCGCTGCATTCTTCACCCGGGCGTGGTCATCGGTGCCGATGGCTTCGGCTTTGCGCCGGTGGATGGGGTCTGGGAGAAGATCGAGCAACTGGGGGCTGTGCGCATCGGCAACGATGTGGAGATCGGCGCCAACACCTGCATTGACCGAGGTGCGCTGGACGACACCGTGCTGGCGGATGGCGTGAAGCTGGACAACCTGATCCAGATCGGCCACAACGTCCGCATCGGGGCGCACACGGCGCTGGCGGGCTGCGTCGGCGTGGCGGGCAGTGCCACCATCGGGGCGCATTGCACGGTGGGTGGCGGGGCCGTGGTGCTGGGACACCTCACGCTGGCAGACCATGTTCACATTTCGGCGGCCTCGGTGGTGACCCGTTCCCTGCTCAAGCCAGGCCAGTACACTGGCGTGTTCCCTCTGGACGACAACCGTCAGTGGGAGAAAAATGCGGCCACACTCAAGCAACTTCATGGCCTTCGCGAGCGCATCAAGGCGCTCGAGGCTTTGAAACAAGAATCAAATTCGTAAAGTACCCCATGTTGGATATCCATCAAATCCTCAAGCAACTGCCCCACCGTTACCCCATCTTGCTGGTGGATCGGGTGCTGTCGGTTGAAAAGGGCAAGACCATCAAGGCTCTGAAGAACGTATCGATCAACGAGCCGTATTTCATGGGCCATTTCCCGCACCGTCCCGTGATGCCGGGCGTGCTGATGCTGGAAGCCATGGCGCAGGCTGCAGCCTTGCTGGCGTTTGACACCCTGGGCGTCACGCCTGATGACAAGACGGTGTACTACTTTGCCGGCATCGATGGTGCCCGTTTCAAGCGCCCCGTCGAGCCGGGTGATCAATTGATCATGGATGTGTCTCTGGAGCGCATGAAGGCCGGTATCTTCAAGTTCAAGGGTGTCACCCGTGTGGGTGATGAGGTGGCCTGCGAAGCCGAACTCATGTGCACGATGCGCACCATTGCCTGATCTAGCCCAGGAGCACGCCATGGCCCAAATCCACCCCACCGCCATCGTAGACCCCGCCGCCGAGCTCGACAGCTCGGTCACGGTGGGGCCTTACACCATCATCGGGCCGGACGTGATCATTGGTGCGGGCACCACGATCGGTGCGCATTGCGTGATCGAGGGCAACACCACGATCGGTTGTGACAACCGCATCTTCCAGTTCAATTCGCTGGGCGCGATCCCGCAGGACAAGAAGTACGACAACGAGCCCTGCGAGTTGTTCATTGGCGACCGCAACACCATTCGCGAGTTCTGCACCTTCAACATCGGCTCGCCCGGTGGGGGAGGGGTGACACGCGTCGGCAATGACAACTGGATCATGGCTTACGTCCACCTGGCCCATGATTGCCTGGTGGGCAACAACACCATTTTTGCCAACAACTCTCAGTTGGCAGGGCATGTCGAGGTGGGCGATTGGGCCATTTTGGGTGGGTTCACGGTGGCCCATCAGTTTGTGCGCATCGGCGCGCATTGCATGACAGCGATGTGCTCGTTGCTGTTTGCCGATCTGCCCCCCTTCGTCATGGCCCAGGGGCAGCCTGCTCAGGCCCGCTCGATGAATTTCGAGGGCCTGCGCCGCCGTGGCTTCTCGGCAGAGCGAATTGCGGCGGTGCGCACCATCCACAAATTGCTGTACCGCAGCAATCTGGCGCTGGATGTGGCCTGTACCGAGATTTCGCGCCTCACCGAAAGCCACCCCGAGGCTGCGGCGGATGTGCAGATGATGCTCGAATTCCTTGAGCAGACGCCGCCGAACCGCGGCATCGTGCGCTGACCCCGAAGTGACCATGGATCCGCGTTTCGCCATGGTGACCGGCGAGGCGTCCGGTGACTTGTTGGCCGCCTTGCTGCTCGATGGCCTGAAGGCTCGTTGGCCGGCGCTGACGGCACAGGGCATCGGTGGGCCTGCGATGGCCCAGCGAGGCTTTGAAGCCTGGTGGCCGCAGGCACGTCTGGCGGTTCGCGGCTATGTCGAGGTGTTGCCGCATCTGCGCGAATTGCTGGCCATGCGTCGTGCCCTGGGTGACCGCCTGCTGGCCGATCGGCCCGATGTGTTTGTCGGGGTGGATGCGCCTGATTTCAATTTCGACCTGGAGATCCGCCTGCGCGAAGCAGGGGTCCCCACGGTGCATTTTGTCAGCCCGTCTTTCTGGGCCTGGCGGGCCAAGAAGGTGGAGAAGCTGCGCCGCGCGGCCGATCATGTGCTGTGCATCTTCCCTTTCGAGCCCGAGCTTCTGGCGGCGCATGGCGTGGCGGCCACCTATGTCGGGCATCCGATCGCGAACATGATTCCGCTGGAGCCGGATCGTGCGGCTGCGCGGCGCCAGCTGGGTCTGCCGCAGGATCGGCGCATCGTGGCCTTGTTGCCGGGCAGTCGGCGTTCCGAGGTGCGCTATCTGGCGGACCGCTTCATGGCTGCCGCAGGCTTGTTGCGGGCCCGTTACCCTGACCTTCACTTCGTGCTGCCCGCCCTGCCCGCGCTGCGTGCCGAGGTGGAGGCGGCGGCGGGTCGCGCCGGCCTGGCCACGGATGCCGGTGGCGTACTGACCGTGTTGGAGGGCCAATCGCATGCGGCGCTGGCAGCTTGCGATGTGACGCTGATTGCCAGTGGCACAGCGACGCTGGAGGCTGCCTTGTTCAAGCGCCCCATGGTGATTGCCTACAACATGCCCTGGTTGAGCTGGCAGATCATGAAGGGCAAAAAGCTGCAGCCCTGGGTGGGTCTGCCCAACATCCTGGCCCGCGACTTTGTGGTGCCCGAACTGCTGCAGGAGGCGGCAACACCCGCGGCGCTCGCCGCGGCTGTGGGCGATTGGCTGGACAACCCGACCAAGGTCGTTGCACTTCAGACTCATTTTCTCCAACTGCACCAAACCCTTCAACGCGACACCGCTCGCCTGGCCACCGATGCGATCGAGAAGCTTCTTGCACGCTGAACAATCCACGCTGCTCTGGGATCCTCCCGGTTTGCAAGCGGGAGTCGATGAGGCTGGGCGTGGCCCTCTGGCTGGGCCGGTGGTGGCTGCTGCGGTCATCCTGGACGAGTTGCGCCCGATCCAGGGTCTGGCTGATTCCAAGAAACTCACTGCGGCGCGGCGCGAAAAGCTGTTTGACGAGATCAGGGCCAAGGCGTTGTGCTGTTCGATTGCTGAGGCTTCGGTGGAGGAGATCGACCGGCTCAACATCCTGCAGGCGACCCTGCTGGCCATGCGCCGGGCGGTGGAGGGGCTGCGGCTCAAGCCTGTCAAGGTGATGGTGGATGGCAATCAACTGCCCCGGCTTGATGTGCTGGCCGAGGCGGTGGTCAAGGGGGATTCCTTGATTCCGGCGATTTCAGCGGCCTCCATCCTGGCCAAGGTGCACCGTGACCGCTGGTGTCAGCAATACCACCAGCAATATCCGGCCTATGGTTTTGACGCGCACAAGGGCTATGGCACCGCAGCGCACCTGGCAGCGCTGCGTGAACAGGGCCCGTGTCCGCAGCACAGGCACTCATTCGCCCCGGTGCGCGAGGCGCAGGCCCTGGCGGGTGCGCGACAATGCAGCCTGTGACTCAGAACGCCAACTTCACCCCCATCACTTCACGTGACAACCCGCAACTCAAGGAGTTGCGCCGCCTTACCCAGGACAGCACCGCCTACCGCAAGCAGGGACGGGTCTGGCTGGAGGGCGATCACCTGGCCCGTGCGGCCTTGCAGCGTGGCCTGCGTCCGGCACTGGGCGTCTATGCTGAATCATTCTGGGCGCGCGACGGCGCGGCCTGGGCCGCCCACGCCCAGCGCAATCTGGTGCTGCCCGATAGCCTGTTCAAAGACCTCAGTGGCCTGGAGTCTCCTGCGCCGATGGCCTTTGTGATGGAGTTGCCGGCGCAGTCTGCCGTCCATGCCACGGTGTCCACCGTGGTGCTGGACCGGGTGCAGGATGCCGGCAACGTCGGCTCCATCCTGCGCAGCGCGGCGGCCTTCGGTTTCAAGCAGGTGCTGGCCCTCAAAGGCACGGCGGCCCTGTGGTCGCCCAAGGTTCTGCGGGCAGGCATGGGCGCGCACTTCGCCTTGGATCTGATCGAGGGCCTGTCGCTGGAGCAGGTGGCCGAACTGAAGGTGCCCTTGATTGTCACCAGCTCCCACCAGGGGGCCTTGATCCAGCATCAATCATTGCCCTGGCCTTGCGCCTGGGCCATGGGGCATGAGGGGCAAGGTGTGTGTGAAGCGCTGATGGCACGTGCCGAACTGGCGGTGCGCATCGGGCAGCCCGGTGGCGAAGAATCCTTGAATGTGGCTGCTGCAGCTGCCATCTGCCTGCACGCCAGCGCCTTGTCTGCCGTGAAAGGTTGACCGGCGGCCAGCTTCGCCGGCTGGTTTGAGATGCAGTACTGAAAAATACATACCTCAAAACGGGCCTCGGTTGTCAACTTCGCGTCAGTTGCGCCGCCGATCAGCTATAATGAGAGGCTTTCACGCAACACCCCACGCCTAGCGCATTCCAGCCATTCCCTCCAAAAGCACATCCACAGAGGCAACTCGTCGGAATCCGCTTGGGCGTACCCGTAACCAACCCGGAGAACCCAGTGCTTTTGTCTCAACAGGGAAACTTCCCGCCCGCCATCCTGGCGCTCGCAGACGGCACGGTCTTTATTGGCAACTCGATCGGAGCCCCCGGCTCCACGGTCGGCGAAGTGGTGTTCAACACCGCCATCACCGGCTACCAGGAAATCCTCACCGACCCCAGCTACTGCCAGCAGATCGTGACGCTCACGTATCCGCACATCGGCAACTACGGTGTCAATGAGGAAGACGTCGAAGCTGAGAAAGTCCACGCCGCTGGCCTGATCATCAAAGACCTGCCTTTGCTGGCATCCAATTTCCGCATGTCCATGACGCTGTCGGCCTACCTGCAGCGTGAAGGCACGGTGGCGATTGCCAACATCGACACCCGCAAGCTGACCCGCCTGTTGCGCAGCAAAGGGGCTCAGAACGGTGCGATCGTGGGTCTGGCGGCCGGTCAGGAAGTGACCCAGGCGCTGATCGACCAGGCAGTGGCTGCTGCTCAAGGCGCGCCGAGCATGGCTGGGCTGGATCTGGCCCGCGTGGTCACGGTGCCGGCAGCCTACGACTGGACCCAGACCGAGTGGAAGCTGGGCACTGGCTACGGCGTGCAAGCCGAGCCGAAGTTCCATGTTGTGGCCTATGACTTCGGCGTCAAGAAGAACATCCTGCGCATGCTGGCTGAACGCGGCTGCAAGGTCACGGTGGTGCCGGCGCAAACGCCTGCGGCCGAAGTGCTCAAGCACCAGCCGGATGGCATCTTCCTGTCCAACGGCCCTGGCGACCCGGAGCCTTGCGACTACGCGATTGCGGCGGCCCGTGAGTTGATCGAGACCGGCATCCCGACCTTCGGCATCTGCCTGGGGCACCAGATCATGGCCCTGGCCTCGGGTGCCAAGACCTTCAAGATGAAGTTCGGTCACCACGGTGCCAACCACCCGGTGAAAGACCTCGACACCGGCCGCGTCAGCATCACCAGCCAGAACCACGGTTTTGCCGTGGATGAAAAGACATTGCCGGCCAACCTGCGTGCCACGCACATCAGCCTGTTCGACAACACGCTGCAAGGTTTGACCCGCACCGACAAGCCGGCCTTCTGCTTCCAGGGCCACCCCGAAGCATCGCCCGGTCCGCACGACATCTCGTACCTCTTTGACCGCTTCACGGCACTGATGGAGCAACACAAAAATGCCTAAGCGTTCAGACCTCAAAAGCATCCTGATCATTGGCGCCGGCCCGATCATCATCGGCCAGGCCTGTGAGTTCGACTACTCCGGCGTGCAGGCCTGCAAGGCCCTGCGCGAAGAAGGCTACAAGGTCATCCTGATCAACAGCAACCCTGCCACGATCATGACCGACCCGGCCACCGCCGACGTCACCTACATCGAGCCCATCACCTGGCAGACGGTCGAGAAGATCATCGCCAAGGAGCGTCCTGATGCGATCCTGCCCACCATGGGCGGCCAGACCGCGCTGAACTGCGCCCTGGACCTGTGGCACAACGGCGTGCTCGACAAGTACAAGGTGGAGCTCATCGGCGCCACGCCCGAGGCCATCGACAAGGCCGAAGACCGCCTGAAGTTCAAGGACGCCATGACCAAGATCGGTCTGGGTTCGGCCCGTTCTGGCATTGCGCACAGCATGGACGAAGCCTGGTCGGTGCAAAAGGCCGTGGGCTTCCCCACCGTGATCCGTCCCAGCTTCACGCTGGGTGGCACCGGTGGCGGCATCGCCTACAACGCCGAAGAGTTCGAGATCATCTGCAAGCGTGGTCTGGAGGCCTCTCCGACCAACGAACTGCTGATTGAAGAATCTCTGCTGGGCTGGAAAGAGTATGAGATGGAAGTGGTCCGCGACAAGGCGGACAACTGCATCATCGTGTGCTCGATCGAGAACCTGGACCCCATGGGCGTGCACACCGGCGACTCGATCACCGTGGCTCCTGCCCAGACCCTGACCGACAAGGAATACCAGATCATGCGCAACGCCTCGCTGGCGGTGCTGCGTGAGATCGGCGTAGACACGGGCGGCTCCAACGTGCAGTTCTCGGTCAACCCCAAGGATGGCCGCATGATCGTGATCGAGATGAACCCGCGGGTGTCTCGTTCCTCGGCGCTGGCTTCCAAGGCCACCGGCTTCCCGATTGCCAAGGTCGCGGCCAAGCTGGCCGTTGGCTACACGCTCGATGAGCTGCGCAACGAGATCACCGGCGGTGCCACCCCGGCCAGCTTCGAGCCCAGCATCGACTACGTGGTCACCAAGATCCCGCGTTTTGCCTTCGAGAAGTTCCCCACCGCTGACAGCCGCCTGACCACCCAGATGAAGTCGGTGGGCGAGGTGATGGCCATGGGCCGGACCTTCCAGGAGTCCTTCCAGAAGGCCCTGCGCGGCCTCGAGGTCGGCGTGGATGGCATGAACGAAAAGACCCAGGACCGCGAAGTGCTCGAAAAAGAGCTGGGCGAGCCCGGCCCCGAGCGCATCTGGTACGTGGGCGACGCCTTCGCCATGGGCTTGAGCGTGGACGAAGTGTTCGACCTGACCAAGATCGACCGCTGGTTCCTGGTGCAGATCGAAGAGATCGTCAAGATCGAACTCGAACTGGACAAGCTCGCGGCCGAGAAGGGCGATGCCGCCCTGGCGTCGATCGACGCCGGAACGCTGCGCAGTCTGAAGAAGAAGGGCTTCTCGGACCGCCGCCTGGCCAAGCTGCTCAAGGTGTCTGAAAAGGCGATCCGTGACACCCGCAAGGCCCTGAACGTTCGCCCGGTCTACAAGCGCGTGGATACCTGCGCCGCCGAGTTCGCCACCGACACGGCCTACCTGTATTCCTCCTATGAGGACGAGTGCGAGGCCGAGCCCACCAACAAGAAGAAGATCATGGTGCTGGGCGGTGGTCCGAACCGCATCGGCCAGGGCATCGAGTTTGACTACTGCTGCGTTCATGCGGCCCTTGCCATGCGCGAGGACGGCTATGAAACCATCATGGTCAACTGCAACCCCGAGACCGTCTCGACCGACTACGACACGTCCGATCGCCTCTACTTCGAACCCCTGACACTCGAAGACGTGCTCGAGATCGTCGACAAGGAAAAGCCGGCCGGCGTGATCGTGCAGTACGGTGGTCAGACCCCTCTGAAGCTGGCCTTGGGCCTGGAGGCCGAAGGCGTGCCCATCATCGGCACCAGCCCCGACATGATCGACGCCGCCGAAGACCGTGAGCGTTTCCAGAAGCTGCTGCAAGACCTGGGTCTGCGCCAGCCGCCCAACGCCACGGCCCGCACCGAAGCCGAAGCCCTCGAGAAGGCTGCCGCCCTGGGTTACCCCCTGGTGGTGCGCCCGAGCTACGTGCTGGGTGGCCGTGCGATGGAAATCGTGCACGAGCAGCGCGATCTGGAGCGCTACATGCGCGAAGCCGTCAAGGTGAGCAACGATTCGCCGGTGCTGCTGGACCGCTTCCTGAACGATGCCATCGAGTGCGATGTCGATTGCCTGCGCGACCCCGAAGGCAAGACCTTCATTGGTGGCGTGATGGAGCACATCGAACAGGCCGGCGTGCACAGCGGTGACTCCGCCTGCTCGCTGCCGCCCTACAGCCTGAGCGCCGACACCGTCGCCGAGATCAAGCGTCAGACCCGGGCCATGGCCGCTTCGCTGAATGTGGTGGGCTTGATGAACGTGCAGTTCGCCATCCAGCACATCGACGGCCAAGATGTGATCTACGTGCTCGAAGTGAACCCGCGTGCCTCGCGCACCGTGCCCTTCGTGTCCAAGGCCACCGGCATCCAACTGGCCAAGGTGGCGGCACGCTGCATGGCGGGCCAGACCCTGGCCTCGCAAGGCATCACCGAAGAGGTGACCCCGCCTTACTTCAGCGTCAAGGAGGCCGTGTTCCCCTTCGTCAAGTTCCCGGGTGTGGACACCATCCTCGGGCCGGAGATGAAGTCCACCGGCGAGGTCATGGGCGTGGGCAAGACCTTTGGCGAGGCTTTCGTCAAGAGCCAACTGGGCGCCGGCACCAAGCTGCCGCGCTCGGGCAAGGCCTTCCTGACCGTGAAGAACAACGACAAGGCGCGTGCCGTCGAAGTGGCTCGCCAACTGGTGGCGCAAGGCTTCGAACTGGTGGCCACCAAGGGCACCGCAGCGGCCATCACGGCTGCAGGCGTGGCCTGTGTCACGGTGAACAAGGTCACCGAAGGCCGTCCGCACATCGTCGACATGATCAAGAACAACGAGATTGCTCTGGTCATCAACACGGTGGAAGAGCGGCGCAATGCCATCGCCGATTCGCGTCAGATCCGCACCAGCTCCTTGCTGGCCCGGGTCACCACCTTCACCACCATCGCGGGCGCCGAGGCGGCTGTCGAGGGCATGAAGTACATGGACAACCTGGACGTGTACTCGGTGCAGGAGCTGCATGCGCAGTTGACGGCCGCCTGAGCAGCCGGCTTTAATCGCGGCATAATCCACCGCTGAAATGAAACCGCCGCGCGGCAACGTGCGGCGGTTTGCTTTTGTGCCCTGCCAGCCTGCCGTGTCAGTGAGGCAGACTTCGAAGAAAAAATGACGGAGTAACCCTATGGCTACCATCCCCATCACCAAGCGTGGCGCTGAAAAGCTCAAGGAAGAGCTGCACCGCCTCAAGACTGTCGACCGCCCCTGGGTCATCAACGCCATTGCCGAGGCGCGCGCCCAAGGTGACTTGAGCGAAAACGCCGAGTACGAAGCCGCCAAAGACCGTCAGGGCTTCATTGAAGGCCGGATCCAGGAAATCGAAGGCAAGCTGTCGGCGGCCCAGATCATCGATCCGTCGGCTCTTGATGCTGGCGGCCGTGTGGTGTTCGGCTCCACGGTTGAACTCGAAGACGAGGCCACCGGCGACGCCGTGAAATACCAGATCGTCGGTGAGGACGAGGCCGATCTCAAGCAGGGCCTGATCAACGTGTCCAGCCCGATCGCGCGCGCCCTGATCGGCAAGGAAGAGGGCGATGTGGCTGAGGTGCAGGCACCGGGCGGCATCAAGCGCTACGAAGTGGTGGCCGTGCACTACCTGTGATGAGCACCTGGCGTCAGCGACTCCGGGCACGTCTGCCGATTCTGCTGGCGGGCCTGTGGTGGGGCAGCCTGAGTGCGGTCGGCTTCATGGTCGTGCCCTTGCTGTTTGCAAAATTGGCTACCCCTGCGGTGGCCGGTGGCATGGCGGCTCACCTGTTCTCTGCCCAGACCTGGGTGGGAACGCTCAGTGGTCTGTTGCTGCTGATGCTGTTGCGCCCGTCGGAGGATGGTGGTGCTGAGTCGCCGGTGTGGCCGACGGCCGGGCTGGGCCTGGTGTTGGCGGCCATGCTGTGCGCCTTGATGTCCGAGTTCGGCGTGGCGCCGCACATCGTGGCCCGAGACAACCTCAAGCTGTGGCACTCATTGGGCAGCGGCCTGTACCTGCTGCAGTGGGTGCTGGTCGGGGTGCTGTTCTGGCGCCTCAGTGGGGGGCCGGGCGAGGCACGCGGGCCAAGCGCCTGAGTGGCTGCTTGGCCGAGCCTGCGTCGCGTTCACTCGTGCCAGTGATCGGCCACCCAGGTGGCGGGCTGGATGTGGCGAAAGCGCCGGTTGCGGCGGCCCGCCAGGGCGTCGGGTGGGTTGCATTCGCCGTGAAAGATCACCACGCGTGCCCCCGGGGGCACAAAGGGCGCTTTCCAGAAATTGCTGGGCCAGGCGGGAATGCAGTGGTATTTGAAACTCGGGCACCAACCGGCCGGCCAGTAGGCCAGCTTGCCCTGGCGGTGCAGAAAATCGGACAGGTAGGCCTGTTCGTTGCGGAACTGCTGGCGGATCTGATCGAAATGGCCTCTGAAATACGCCAGAACGTCCGGGTGGGCCCCCAGCCGGAAGCGGTAGACCGAGGAGTTTCCCGTGATGCGCCAGGGGCGCTTGTAGTCGTGGATGATCAGGAACTCGCCGGGCTGCGTGAAAAATTCATCCAGCGAGCCCGTGACGACCACGTCCACATCGAGGAACAGGGCCGTGCCCTGCAAACCATGCAGGTCGGCACTGAAGGTGGCCAGCTTGGTCCAGCCGCGTTCCGGAATGCCGGCAGGCAGGTCCAGCGCAGGGATGGTCAGGCACTGCACCTCAGGTCGGATGCCGGCGGCGTTGTCGGTCAGACAGACAAAATTGAAAGGGCCGCTCAGATGGCGGCGCACCATGGCGTAAAGCCTGTTGACGTATTCGGGGCCGTATTTCGTGCCCCATTTCATGCAGATGACGTGGCGCTCACCTGTTGGGGTGACCGCCGTGTCGGGTGCCGGGCTCATGCGCTCAGTCGGCCTGTCGTTTTTTGATCGACTTCTGCTTGGGCTTGGCGCGCTTGACCACACCACCCGCCGTCAGACGCTGGTTGCCGAGCACGCGAAGCGTCTTGACCTCGGGCTTGTGGCCTGCGCGCTTGCTGTATTTCAGCACCTTGACGTCGCGTGGGCCGGGCATGCGGTCCTCGTCTTCGGTTCGTTGCTTTTCGGCTTGTGGGCGCCACAGCACCAGCAGCTTGCCGATGTGTTGCACCGGTGCGGCACCGAGGTCATTGGCCAGGGTCTGGTAGATCAGTTCGCGGTTGGCTCGGTCGTCCGAGAACACCCGGACCTTGATCAGGCCGTGGGCATTCAGGGCGGCGTCCACTTCTTTCTGGACCGCAGGGGTCAGACCATCGCTCCCGATGAGCACGACGGGATCGAGGTGGTGGGCGTTGGCCCGTTGTTCCCGGCGCTCGGCGGGTGTAAGTTGAATTTGGGGCATGGCCGTATTATCGGGCTTGGCCGCCCCTAGAACCAGGGTGACCTGGCGGCCAGGCCGCCGGCAAGGAAATATGAAGATCAAAACGAAGAGCAAAAAGGTCAACAAGGCGTGGTTGAACGACCACGTCAACGACCCCTATGTGAAGCAGGCCGCACGTGACGGCTATCGGGCCCGTGCGGCCTACAAGCTCAAGGAAATCGATGAAACACTGGGCTTGATCAAGCCCGGGCACCTGGTGGTGGACCTTGGCTCCACCCCGGGGGCCTGGAGTCAGTACGTGCGGCGCAAGCTGTCGCCTGCCGGAGCCGCCGTGGGGGAACTCAACGGCGCCATCATTGCGCTCGACCTGCTGCCCATGGAGCCGATCGAAGGGGTGATCTTCATCCAGGGCGACTTCCGCGAGGCCGAGGTGCTGGCGCAACTCGAGTCCGTGGTGAAGGGCCGCCCCATCGATGTGGTGGTGTCCGACATGGCGCCCAACCTGTCGGGGGTCGAGAACGTCGACGCCGCCCGCATTGCCCACCTGGTCGAGTTGGCGATTGATTTCGCGCAGAATCACCTGAAACCTGAAGGCGCGCTGGTCACCAAGGTGTTCCACGGCAGTGGCTACACGCAGCTGGTGCAGTTGTTCAAGGAGACCTTCAAGGTGGTCAAGCCGCTCAAGCCCAAATCCTCGCGCGACAAATCGTCCGAGACCTTCTTGATCGGCATGGGGCTCAAGAACCCCGGCAAACCGTGAGTCAGATCAAGAAAATCGGGTCTTCTTGCGTCAAAACCCTTGTTTGCCCTATGGCTGCAATCGAGAAATCAGATCCCTTGCCGACTTGAAAGGCCTAAAATGGGCCCCACGTTTCCCTCGTTGACTTACGCTTCTGGAGCCCCGCTTGAATAATCAGTGGTTTTCGAAAATTGCCGTCTGGCTCGTGATTGCCATGGTGCTGTTCACTGTTTTCAAGCAGTTTGACTCGCGTGGTGGTTCGGGTGCGGGCTACGTCGGGTACTCCGATTTCCTCGAGGAAGTGCGTGGCAACCGCATCAAGAGCGCCACCATCCAGGAAGGCCAGGGGGGTACCGAGATCGTGGCCGTCACCACCGACGACCGCAAACTGCGCACCACCGCCACCTACCTCGACCGTGGGCTGGTGGGTGACCTCATCAACAACAACGTCAAGTTCGACGTCAAGCCCCGCGAAGAAGGCTCGCTGCTCATGACCCTGCTGGTCAGCTGGGGCCCGATGCTGCTGCTGATCGGCGTGTGGGTGTACTTCATGCGCCAGATGCAGGGCGGCGGCAAGGGCGGCGCTTTCAGCTTCGGCAAGAGCAAGGCACGCATGCTCGACGAGAACAACAACCAGGTCACCTTTGCGGACGTGGCCGGTTGCGACGAAGCCAAGGAAGAAGTCAAGGAAGTCGTCGATTTCCTGAAAGACCCGCAGAAGTTCCAGAAGCTGGGCGGTCGCATCCCGCGCGGTCTGCTGCTGGTGGGCCCTCCGGGCACCGGCAAGACCTTGCTGGCCAAGTCGATTGCCGGCGAAGCCAAGGTGCCTTTCTTCAGCATTTCGGGTTCTGACTTCGTGGAAATGTTCGTCGGCGTGGGCGCGGCCCGTGTGCGCGACATGTTCGAGAACGCGAAGAAGAACGCACCCTGCATCATCTTCATCGATGAAATCGACGCTGTCGGCCGCCAGCGTGGCGCCGGCCTGGGCGGTGGCAACGACGAGCGCGAGCAGACCCTGAACCAGATGCTGGTCGAGATGGATGGCTTCGAGACCAACCTCGGCGTGATCGTGGTTGCGGCCACCAACCGCCCGGACATCCTGGACGCCGCCTTGCTGCGCCCAGGTCGTTTCGACCGTCAGGTCTACGTCACCCTGCCCGACATCCGTGGCCGTGAACAGATCCTCAACGTGCACATGCGCAAGGTGCCGATCGGCCAGGACGTGAACCCCGGCATCATCGCCCGTGGTACCCCCGGCATGAGCGGTGCCGATCTGGCCAACCTGTGCAACGAAGCCGCCTTGATGGCTGCCCGCCGCAATGCCCGCACCGTCGAGATGCAGGACTTTGAAAAGGCCAAGGACAAGATCCTCATGGGCCCTGAACGCAAGAGCATGGTCATGCCCGAGGAAGAGCGCCGCAACACGGCCTACCACGAGTCGGGCCACGCCTTGATCGGCAAGCTGCTGCCCAAGTGCGATCCGGTGCACAAGGTCACCATCATCCCGCGTGGCCGTGCCCTGGGCGTGACCATGAGCCTGCCGGCGCAAGACCGCTACAGCTACGACCGCGATTACATGTTGAACCAGATCAGCATGCTGTTCGGTGGTCGCATTGCCGAAGAGGTGTTCATGAACCAGATGACCACCGGCGCTTCGAATGATTTCGAGCGGGCCACGCAGATTGCGCGCGACATGGTGATGCGCTACGGCATGACCGAATCGCTGGGCCCCATGGTCTATGCCGAGAACGAAGGTGAAGTGTTCCTGGGTCGCTCTGTGACCAAGACCACCAACATGAGCGAGCAGACCATGCAGAAGGTCGACTCGGAAGTGCGTCGCATCATCGACCAGCAGTACGCCCTGGCGCGCAGCCTGATCGAAGAGCACAGCGACAAGATGCACGCGATGGCCAAGGCCCTGCTCGAGTGGGAGACCATCGACGGCGAGCAGCTCGACGACATCATGGCCGGCAAGGCCCCCCGTCCTCCCAAGGACTGGACACCCCGCACCCCTTCGGGCGGTGATGGCGGTGGCGGTGGCACCCCGGCCGTCAACACCGAGGCTGCCCCGGCGGCCCCGACAGCGGCCTGAGCCTTGGGCGCTGACTTTTCTTGACGCCCTGAGCGTTACTTCCCAACGGGGCCTTGACCGGCCCCGTTGCCCATTTCGGATCGGCTTTTCTGGATGTTTTGGCAGACTTCGCGTTTTCGGATCGACCTGAGTCGCCCTCAGGTGATGGGCATCGTCAACGTCACCCCTGACTCCTTTTCCGACGGCGGTCATCACGCCACCGCAGTTCAGGCCTTGCGCCATGCCGAGCAGTTGCTGGCCCAGGGGGCTGACCTGTTGGACATCGGCGGCGAATCCACGCGGCCAGGCAGCCCCGCAGTGTCGCTGGAAGATGAGTTGGCCCGTGTGCTGCCCGTGGTGCGCGATGCCGTGCGCCTGGGCGTGCCGGTTTCGGTCGACACCTACAAGCCCGACGTGATGCAGGCCGTGCTGGACCTGGGTGCCGATGTCATCAACGACATCTGGGCCCTGCGCCAGCCCGGCGCGCGCGAGGTGGTGGCGCGTCACCCCCTCTGCGGTGTCTGTCTGATGCACATGCACCGTGACCCCCAGACCATGCAGGTGCAGCCTCTGGAGGGCGATGTGATCCCTGCGGTGAACGCCTTTTTGCGGCAGGAGTTGGATCGCTTGCTCGCGTTGGGGGTGGCCTCCGAACGGGTTGTGCTCGATGCCGGGGTCGGCTTTGGCAAGACCGTAGAGCAGAATTTCGCCTTGCTGGCCCGCCAAAGCGAGCTGGCTGTGCAAGGCCTGCCCTGGCTGGCGGGCTGGTCGCGCAAGTCTTCGCTGGGGGCTGTGACGCAATTGCCGGTGGAGCAGCGCCTGGTGCCCAGCACCACTGCGGCCGTGCTGGCCGTGGACCGGGGCGCCCGGGTGGTGCGTGTGCACGATGTACAGGAGACCCGGGCCGCCTTGCAGGTCTGGCAGGCGGTGCGCAACGCCGAAAAACCAAGCATTCAACAAGAAGCCTGAAATTCATCGGGCGAGACGAGGGATTGACATGACACGACAGTATTTCGGCACCGATGGCATCCGTGGCACGGTGGGGCAGGCCCCCATCACCCCTGATTTTGTGCTGCGCCTGGCCCATGCCGTGGGCCGGGTGTTGCGCCAGACCGAGAACCGGCCCACCGTGCTGATCGGCAAGGACACCCGCATTTCAGGCTACATGCTGGAAAGCGCACTCGAGTCGGGCTTCAATTCGGCCGGCGTCGACGTGGTGCTGCTGGGCCCCTTGCCCACGCCCGGCGTGGCTTATCTGACCCGCGCCCAGCGCGCCAGCCTGGGGGTGGTCATCAGCGCCAGCCACAACCCCTTCCAGGACAATGGCATCAAGTTCTTCAGCGCCCAGGGCGCCAAGCTGCCCGATGCCTGGGAGCTGGATGTGGAAGCCGCCTTGCAGGAGGCTCCTGTCTGGGTGGACTCGGCCTCGCTGGGCAAGACCCGGCGCCTGGAGGATGCGGCCGGTCGCTACATCGAGTTCTGCAAGAGCACGTTTCCCAACGAGCTCACGCTCAAGGGCCTGCGCATCGTGGTGGATGCCGCCCATGGCGCGGCCTATCACATTGCCCCCAAGGTGTTCCATGAGTTGGGCGCCGAGGTGATCGCGCTGGGTTGCACGCCCGACGGCCTGAACATCAACCATGAAGTGGGGGCCACCCACCCGGACGCGCTGGTGCGATCCGTGCGGGCCAACCAGGCCGATCTGGGCGTGGCCCTGGACGGGGATGCTGACCGCCTGCAAATGGTGGATGCGACCGGCCGCCTCTACAACGGCGACGAGCTGCTGTACCTGTTCGCCATGGACAGGCTTGAGCGGGGTCTGCCCGTGCCCGGCGTGGTCGGAACCTTGATGACCAATATGGCGGTCGAGTTGGCGCTGCGCGAGCGTGGCGTTGATTTTGTGCGCGCCAAGGTGGGTGACCGCTATGTGCTGGAGCAGCTGGAGCAAAAAGGCTGGACGCTGGGGGGTGAAGGCTCAGGCCACCTGCTGGCCCTCGACCGCCACACCACCGGCGACGGCCTGATCAGCGCCCTGCAAGTGCTGCAGGCCTGTGTGCGCGGTGGCCGAACCTTGGCGCAGTGGTTGGCACCCGTCGCCTTGTTCCCCCAGACCCTGGTCAATGTCCGCCTGCGGCCGGATCAGATCTGGCAGGACAACCAACTGCTCAAGCAGGCCATCGCCCAGGCTGAAGTCGCCCTGGCCGGGCAGGGAAGGGTGCTGATCCGTGCCAGTGGCACGGAACCGCTGTTGCGCGTGATGGTGGAGGCCCGTGATGCCACCCTGGCCAGTTCGTTGGCCCATCAGATGGCCGACGCGGCACGGGCCGCCTGAGTCGGCGGACCTGCCTGCGGGTGTCCCGGTGTTCAGGCGGCGGTGGCCGCCAGCGCCTGCTGATGTTGCCTGACAAAGGTCTCGAATTCGTCGGCAGGCAAAGGGCGGCTGAAGTGAAAGCCCTGGATTTCCTCGCAGCCTTCCTCGCGCAGAAAGTCCATCTGCCAGGCGCTTTCAACCCCTTCCGCCAGGGTCAGCATGTCCAGGGCCTGGGCCATGCTGATGATGGCGCGCACGATGGCCTGGCCTTCGGGGTTGTTCTGCAGATCGCTGATGAATGATCGGTCGATCTTCAGCGTGCTGACCTTGAAACGCTTGAGCTGGCTGAGTGATGAGTAGCCTGTGCCGAAGTCATCGATCAGCAGCCGGATGCCTTGTGCGTGAAGTCGGTCCATGATCTGGCTGGCCCCCGCGGGGTCGTCCAGCGCCACGCCCTCGGTCAGCTCCAGGCCCAACAGATGGGGAGGCACGCCAGCCTCTTCGACCAGCCGCTTGACCAACTCAGGCAGTTGGGCCTGGCGGAACTGGACGGCTGACACATTCACAGCCAGGGTCAGGGGGGGCAAGCCCTGATCGATCCATTGCCGCAACTGGCCCAGCGCCGTGCGCAGCACCCATTCCCCCATGCTCAGAATCAGCCCGGTGTCTTCCGCGATCGGAATGAATTCGGCGGGCGAGATGCTGCCCAACTCCGGGTGATTCCAGCGCATCAAGGCCTCTGCGCCGATCACCGTACCGTTCTTCAAGTCGAGTTGGGGTTGGTAATGAACGCTCAACTGGCCACGCTCCTGAGCCCGTCGCAAGGCGTTCTCCAGCATCAGGACGCGATTGGCATCGGCCTGGATCGCATCGGTGAACAGGCAGTATTGATTTCGCCCGCTTCGCTTGGCACGGTACATGGCGGCATCGGCGCGTTGCTGAAGGGCCTGGAAGTCGGTGCCATGTTGAGGGAACAGGGCCACGCCGATCGACAGGGTCACGTTGAGCTCATGGCCTCCTGCGATGAACGCCTCGGTCGCCAGGTCCAGCACCGCCTGAGCAAGTTTCTGGGCCTTTGCGGCCTCGGCCTGGCCGATCAGCAGCACGAACTCATCGCCACCCAGGCGGGCCACGGTGTCGGGCTCGGGGATCAGGTCGCGCAGGCGGTGGGCAAATTCAAGCAGCAGTTGATCTCCGATGCCGTGGCCCAGCGAGTCGTTCACGTTCTTGAAGTGGTCGATGTCCAGGAAGAAAACGGCAAAGCCCTGCCCGGTGCGCCGGGCGTTGTTCAAGGCCGCCTGGCTTCGCTCCTGAAGCAAGGTCCGGTTCGGCAACTCGGTCAGGGGGTCGAAATAGGCCAGGCTTCGGATGCGCTCCTCGGATTGCTTTTGCTGGGTGATGTCGCGAAAGGCCGCAATGTAATGGCTGGTCTGCCCCTGGGGCGACACCAGACTGCTCACAGACAGCCACTGCAGGTAGCGGCTGCGGTCCTTGCGCTGGTTCCAGGCCTCACCTTCCCAATGGCCTTGCTGGTGGATGGCGCTGCGCACCAGGTGAACGAAGCTGTCGTCCTCGCGGTGCGCGGCCAGCAACCTGGCTGGCCGGCCCAATACCTCGTGGCGCGCGAAACCGGTCAACCTGCAAAAAGCCTGATTGACCATCATGATGCGCTCAGTCGCATCGGTCACGACGAAGGCATCGCTGCTGAGTTCAAACACCTTGGCCGTCAGGCGCAGCATCTCCTGGTCGATCTGCCGGCGCGTGACGTCTCGCACCATGGCCACGAACCTCGGTGTCGCCCCGGCCGACACGGCCAATCGAGCCACAGAGAGTTCAAATTCCTGGGGGATGTCCGCTTGGTACAGCACGAATTGATGGCCGCCTGACCATCCCAGCCGATGGGCCTGCTCCAACGCGCGCATCACCTCCTGGCTGGCCTCCGCATTCAAGGTCTCCTGCAGATGGCGGCCGACCACCAGTTTGGCGTGAAGAACACCCCCGCCATGGACAGGCACCTGGGCACCCAGGCAGAGGCCTTCCAGGTCAAACTCGAACATCGGGTCCGGCACGGCCTGAAGCGTGGCCTGAAGATGCTGTCGGGTCGCCTCGATCTCGGCCGTGCGGGCGGCCACCTGGGTCTCCAGCCAGCGCTCCTGCCGCCTTTGGCGCGCCAGCAAATACACCAGGTAGCTCAGCAGCAGGGACACGAGGGTGGCGCCCAGCCCGTGGACCAGCTGATTCAGGGGCGAGGTCCAGCCTTCGGACGGGCTGACACTGAGATGCCACTGGGCATTGGGCAGGGCGATCACCCGCTCGACGGGCTGATCGAGCAAGCCCTGGCCCCCTTCTGAGATCACCTGCCTTGCCCCGGTGTCTGGCACAGTCCGCCAAAGCTGGTACACAAAGCCGCGTTCGCTCAGTCGGGGCAGCTGGGCCTGGTTCAAGACCGGTTCGAGTCGGATGGTCACATTGGTGAAGCCCCAGAAGCTGTCATGGCCCAGCTCATCCGCCAGGAACACCGGTAGCCGGCCCACCACACCCACACCTCCCTGGACCAGGTTCAAGGGCCCGGCCATGCTGAGCTGGTTGGCCTGTCTGGCTCGCTGGGCCTCAGCCCGCTGCATCGGATCTTCCAGCGGATTGAAGCCGATGGCACGCTCGTTGCCCGCCACCGGTACCACCTGGCTGATCCGCCCCCCTGGCCCCAACCCCAGCATGGTGACGCCGGGATGGAACTTGAGCAACATCGCACCTGCGGCTTCGAATTGGGTCACATTGCCGTGACTTTGCTGGACCAGCGCGGCCAATGCGTAGTTGGCGGCCAGCGCCTGCTCCAGTGCATGTTGCACGGCTTGGGCGTGGTCGTTGGCCAGGTCGGACACCCGTGCGACGGCTTCACTTCGCTGGTGGCTCTGCAAGACCTCGACCACGGTCATGGCGCCCGCCATGAAAACCAGGAAGGCCAGCAGGGCGGCAGTCCAGGGTTTCACGGAAGGCATGGCGGTGAGGTTGTGTCGGTGATCTGCGTCGATTATGCCGCTCGCCATGAGCGGCTGACCGCCGAGCCTTGTTCCCCCCGGCTGCAGGGATGCCCGGCGCTGGGACGATGTCACGGTTTTGCCATCCCCATGACATGACCCGGTCACGCCGGCTGAAGAGACTCCTTTACAGAGCAGCTGGCTGCCTGATCCCTGGTGTGACCCGGATCGGCGCTGAGCTTGCAACGGTGGGGCGGGCCAGCTTGGCGGCCCCTTTCAGCATTCGGCGTGCGGCTGACCAGATGCAGCCCCGCCTGTCAGTCGCCCAGGAGCCCATGATGAAAGAGTTGCCCAACCCGACCTTCCCGTTGTCGCCGATTGCCTTGCCTCGGGGGTCGCTTCATCGAGGCGACCACTCAACTGAGCACCCGCACGGCGCTGCGGATGCGGCAACTGGGCGCGGGGGTATTCAGGTTTCGTGGGCGCGACACCTTGACGAAGTGCGTGAAGCCCAGCGCCTGAGGTTCGACATCTTTGCCGGTGAGATGGGGGCCCGTCTGGCCACCTCGGTGCCCGGCCACGATGTGGATCTGTTCGATGACTACTGCGAGCACCTGCTGGTGCGTGAGCAGCTCAGCGGCAAGGTGATCGGCACCTACCGCGTGCTGACCCCGGTGCAGGCCAAACGCATCGGCAGCACCTACAGCGACATGGAGTTCGACCTGACCCGCCTGCGCATGCTGCGCTCGCGCATGGTCGAGTTGGGCCGCAGCTGCGTGCACCCCGAGCACCGTCAAGGTGGCGTGATCATGGCCCTGTGGGGCGCCCTGGCCGAGTTCATGGTGCGTAACCAGCTCGACACCATGATCGGCTGCGCCAGCATTCCGATGCTGCACAACGGCGTGGTCAGCGGCGATGCAGCCGCCAGCATCTGGCGCCAGTTGCGCGAAACGCACCTGGCCCCCATCGAATACCATGTGCTGCCCCGTCTGGCCCTGCCGGTCGAACAGCTCGACGACAGCCTGCAGATCGAGCCGCCGGCGCTGATCAAGGGCTACCTGCGCCTGGGCGCCAAGGTGCTGGGCGCACCGGCCTGGGACCCCGACTTCAACACGGCCGATCTGCCCATGCTCATGCGCATCACCGATCTGCCGTCCCGCTACCGCAAGCACTTCCTGGGTGTCTGATGAGAACCAGCTTCGAGGCGCTGAACCAGTGGGCCACTCAGGGCCCGCCCGTGGAGGCCGAGGCCGACTCGGGTGGTGAAGAGGGCCGCAACCGGGTGCGCGCCGTGTTCATCTCGGACCTTCACCTGGGCACCCCGGGCTGCCAGGCTGAGGCCCTGCTCGACTTCCTCAAGCACCACCCCAGCGACACCCTGTACTTGGTCGGTGACATCATCGATGGCTGGCAATTGCGGCGCCGCTGGTTCTGGCCGCAGGCCCACAATGATGTGGTGCAGAAGCTGCTGCGGCGCGCCCGCAAGGGGTGCCAGATCATCTTCATCCCGGGGAACCACGACGAATTTGCCCGCGGCTTTGTCGGGCATTCCTTTGGCGGTATCGAGGTGGTCGAACAGGCCATCCACACCACGCTGGATGGCCGACGCCTGTGGGTGATCCATGGCGACCACTTCGATGGTGTGATCCAGTGCGCCAAGTGGCTCGCCTACCTGGGCGACAACCTGTATGAATTGCTGCTGCGCCTGAACCGGCACCTCAACAACCTGCGGGGCCGCCTGGGCCTGCCTTATTGGTCGCTGTCGGCCTACCTGAAAGGCAAGGTCAAGAAGGCGCTGAACTACGTGATGGACTTCGAGGTGGCCGTGGCCACCGAGGCGCGCCGACGGGGCCTCGACGGGGTGGTGTGTGGGCACATCCACCGGGCCGAGATGCGCACCATCCAGGGCACGCTGTACTGCAACGATGGCGACTGGGTGGAAAGCCACACGGCTCTGGTCGAGCACTTTGATGGTCGACTGGAGCTGGTGCATTGGAACCCCAGCCTGGGCCAGCCGCACGGCACGGCGGTCAAGGCGCTCAGCGCTTGAGTTCAACAGCTATTGATAAAGTGAAACCCATGGGTCGAAAATCGACTTGTCATGCATTTGTCATCAAAAGGCCGGTCTCGGTATGAATAATGTTGGCGTCCCGTTCCTGCCCTGCCGGGCCGGCGGGTTGCCTTCCGGCTGAGTGCTGCCACCCGGCGCCTGCCGGCATGCTTGTCTGAGGTTTTTGCTTGTCCATCTCCGCTACGCCACACCCATCCGAACCTGCCGTGCCTGACTCGGCGCAGCCATTCCCATTGCTGGATCGCGATCACAGCATCCTGGCCTTCAATGACCGCGTCATGGACTGGGCCCGCCGCAGTGATGTGCCGCTGCTGGAGCGGCTTCGCTTTCTGTGCATCGTCTCGTCCAACCTCGATGAATTCTTCGAGGTGCGTGTGGCGCCGCACCTGATTGCCCTGCAGTTGCGGGATCCCCGTGGCACCTACAGCAGCAACTCCTTCGAAGCCTTGGCTGTGCGCGCCCATGATCTGGTCGAGCGGCAGTACAAGGTCTACAACGACCAGTTGATCCCCGCCCTGGCGCGTCTGGGCATCCGCATCGTCTCGCATGGTGAGCGCAATGCCGAGCAGCGGCGCTGGGTTCACGACTACTTCGAGCGCGAGGTACGCCCCCTGCTGGTGCCGGTCGGGCTGGACCCGGCCCACCCCTTCCCCCAGGTGGCCAACAAGTCGCTCAATTTCATCGTGCGCCTGCGCGGCCAGGATGCCTTTGGCCGCGAGAACGAGGTGGCCATCGTCAAGGTGCCCCGGGTGTTGCCCCGGGTCATCCGCATGCCGGCCCGGGTGGCGGGCAAGGGGGGCAGCTTCGTCAGTCTGTCCAGCGTCATCCGGGCGCACCTGCATGACCTGTTCGCCGGGCGCGAGGTGACCGAGTTTTCGCAATTCCGGGTCACTCGCCACTCCGATCTGGCCTTTGACGAAGAAGATGTGCGCGACCTGCGTGCCGCGCTGCGCCAAGGCCTGGAGCACCGCAATTACGGCCAGGCCGTGCGCTTGGAGGTCTCGGCGGGTTGCTCCAAGTTCCTGTCCGACTTTCTGCTGTCCCAGTTCAGCCTGCCCGTCGGGGCGCTGTACCGTGTGCATGGCCCGGTCAACCTGGTGCGCCTGACCCAGTTGATCGATCTGATGAACGAGCCCTCGCTGCTCTTTCCGGCCTGGAAGGCCGCGCTGCCAAGGCAGTTGCAGCAAGGCACGTCGATCTTCGAGCAGGTGGCGCAGCGCGATGTGCTGATCCACCAGCCCTTTGAAAGCTTTGATGGCGTTCTGGGTTTTCTGCGCGAGGCCGTCAACGACCCACAGGTGCTGGCCATCAAGCAGACCATCTACCGCACCGGGTCGGATTCGGAGCTGATGGAGTTGTTGCGCGAAGGCGTGCGCCGCGGCAAGGAAGTCACGGCCGTGGTCGAGCTCAAGGCCCGCTTCGACGAAGAGGCCAACATCAACTGGGCCGAGGCACTCGAGTCCATCGGTGCCCAGGTGGTGTACGGCGTGGTCGGCCTGAAGACCCACGCCAAGATGCTGTTGGTGACCCGGCGCGAAGGCCGTGTGCTGCGCCGCTATGGGCACCTGTCTACCGGCAACTACAACCCGCGCACTGCGCGCCTCTACACCGACCTGAGCTGCCTCACGGCCAACCCGGATCTGACCTCCGAAATGGACCTGGTGTTCTCTCACCTGGCCAGCCAGAACCGCCTGCCTCGCCTCAAGCACCTGTGGGTGGCGCCATTCCACCTGCATGCCAAGACCCTGGAGGCCATCCGCCAGGTGGGCCTGGCGGCCGAGCGAGGCGAGGGCGGCCGCATCGTGGCCAAGATGAATGCGCTGACCGACGAGCCCCTGATCCGTGCCCTGATCGAGGCTGGCCAGCGGGGAGCCCGCATCGACCTGATCATCCGCGGGGCTTGCATGTTGCCTGCCGGTGTGCCGGGGCAGACCGACAACATCCGGGTGCGCTCCATCATCGGGCGCTTTCTGGAGCACTCCCGCGTCTTTTATTACCGCGCGGGCAATCAAGAGCAGCTCTACCTGTCCAGTGCCGACTGGATGAACCGCAACATGCTGCGGCGAGTCGAGGTGTCCTGGCCCGTCAACGACCCCGAGCTGCGACAGCGCATCATCGACGAATGCCTGGTGGGCTACCTGTGCGACGACTGCGATGCCTGGACCTTGGGTGCCGATGGTGTCTACCAGCGGGTGGAGCCTGCGGGCGAGGTGGCCCACGGCGTTCAGCAAGCCCTGATGGACCGCTACGGCAGCGACCCCAAACCCAAGAAAACCTGACCTGGAGTTTTGCCCCCATGGACCTGATCTTGTGGCGACATGCCGAAGCTGAAGAAGACGATGCCGGGGCCATGGAAGACCTGGCCCGCAACCTGACCCCCAAGGGGGAGAAGCAGGCCATGCGCATGGCGGCCTGGTTGGATCGTCAGCTGCCCGAAGGTCTGAGGGTGTTGTGCAGCCCGGCCCGGCGCACGGAGCAGACGGCCCTGGCGCTGGGGCGCAAGTACAAACTGCGCGCCGAGTTGCTGCCCGGTGGGCAAGTGTCCGACCTGCTGGAGCTGGTGCAGTGGCCGCGTCAGCGAGGGGCCGTGCTGGTGATCGGCCACCAGCCCATGCTGGGCCAGACGGTGGCTCAACTGCTGGGCTTGGCGGAGGGGCAATGCTCGGTCCGCAAAGGCGCGGTCTGGTGGCTGCGCCACCGCGAGCGCCAGGGAGAATCCCAGACGGTGGTCGTCACGGTCCAGGTTCCCGAATTGCTGTGAACGCCAGGCCCCCGCTGGGCGCGGGGGCGGTGTCCTGATCAGGCCTTGCCGGCCTTCTTGGGGGCGGGGGCCGCCGGCTTGTCGGCTGCGGGGCGACCCGTCTTGATCGACGGGATGGCCTTCAAGGCCTTCAGGAATGCGTCCTGACCCAGGCCGGCCAGCAGACGCACGCCAGCGCGCAGGATCTCGCTCTTCTTGGGGCTGTGGGCCAGCAGATGGGCGCGTTGCTTCAGCTCCGCCAGCACGTCGTACTCATCCTTGGGGATGGTGAAGCTGTCACGCACCAGCTTGGCCTTCTTGGCCTTCACTTCGGGCTCGGCAGCCTTCTTGGGCTTGCTTTCCTTGATCTTCTTGGGGGCTTCGACCTTCGCCTTGGCGGCCACAGGCGCGGCGGCAGCCACCGGTGCGGCCTTGGGCTTGGCGGCCGGCTTGCTCACGGCCTTCTTGGGGGCGGGGCTGGCCTTGACGGCTTTGGCGTCCTTGGCAGGGGCCTTGGCTTGGGTCGCAGCCTTGGCCTTGACGGGCTTTGCGGGCGTCGCGGCCTTCGCCGGAGCGGTCGCCTTGACCGGAGCTGCTGCCTTCACGGGCGTGGCGGCCACAGCCTTGGGCGCGGGCTTGACGGCCGGCTTTTCGGCGGCCTTGACCACCGGGGCGCTGGCCGGGGCGGCCGCCGGCGCGGGTGTCGTGGCCACGGGCGCTGCTGCTGGGGTTGTTGGGGTGTCCTTCTTGTCGCTGGTGCTGGTCATCTAAATTCCTTGAGTGAATCGGTGTAAACAGTATATACGGTTTAATTCGACGCTTGTATGGCTTCTGGTGTGGCAGCGCGGGGGCGACGTTCGGGATGAAAAAGCCCCCGGTCACCGCAAGGCGCCGGGGGCTGGCAGGCTGGGGCACGGCGCTCAGGACACCAACAGATCCAGCGACCACGGCGTCTTCTGCCAGGCAATCGATTCCTCGCGCAGCAGGTGGGCCGATTGTGGGTATTGCTGGCACCAGGCCTGGCTCAGGTGCAGGGTGTAGGCCGTGCCGTCGCAGGTCAGTTCCAGCGGGGCCAGGTCGGGGTTGCGTCGGGCGTGGCACAGGGCGATGGCGAGTCGCAGGCAAAGCAGCTGGGCCACGAAGGCGGCATCGCTGAAGTCGGCCTCCAGCTTGCGCAGCTTGCCGCGGTGGCCCAGGATCAGCAGGCTGAGCCGATGCAATTCGGGCAGGGCAAAGCCGGGCGCATCGGTGTTGTCCAGGATGTAGGCGCCGTGCCGGTGGTAGTCGCTGTGCGAGATCTGGATGCCGATCTCATGCAGGCTCGCGGCCCAGGCGAGCTTGCGTTCGGCGCGCTCGTCCAGCGGGCTTTCGACCTGGCGGTACAGCGTCAGGGCGGCATCGCGCACCCGTTCGGCCTGGGCCTGGTCGACCTGAAAGCGTTCGCACAGCGACACCACCGTGGTGGCGCGCAAGTCTGTGTGCGGCTGCTCGCGGTCGAGCAGGTCGTACAGCACGCCTTGGCGCAGGGCGCCTTGCGCCACGTGCATCTCATCGATGCCCAGCAGGTCGAAGATGGCCGTCAGCACGCTGACCCCACCCCCGATCACGGCGCGCCGGTCGTCCTTCAGGCCTTCCATGCGCACCCGCTCGGCGCTCTGGGCGCGCAACAGGCGCTCCTTGAGCCAGTGCAGGGCGCTGCGGCTGATGACGCCATTGGGTTCGCCTGCGGCGGCCAGGATGTCGGCCACCGCGCCCACCGTGCCGGACGAGCCATAGGCAATGTCCCAGCTGTCGCGGCGGTAGCTGTCCAGGGCTTCGTCGAGCACGGCCTTGGCCGCGATCTCTGCGGTCATGAAGGCCTGTTGGGTGAACAGGCCTTGCGGAAAGTACTTCATCGACCAGGCGACGCTGCCCACGCGGTACGAGGCCATGACGTGGGCGTTGTATTGCTGGCCCAGAATCATCTCGGTGGAGCGGCCGCCGATGTCGATCACCAGGCGGCGTTCATCCGATTGGGGCAGCAGGCGGGCCACGCCCTGGTAGATCAGCCGAGCTTCCTCGGGGCCTGAGATCACATCGATCGGAAACCCCAGGATTTCGGTGGCCCTGGCCAGAAAGTCGTCCCGGTTGCGGGCTTCCCGCAGGGTCTGGGTGGCCACGGCACGAACCTGGGTGCGCGGAAACCCGGCCAGGCGTTCGGCAAACCGGGCCAGGCAATCCCAGCCGCGTTGCATCGCGTCGGCGCGCAGGCGGCGCTCCTCGTCCAGGCCGCTGCCCTGGCGCACGGTTTCCTTGAGGTATTCGCTGCGCTGGATCTGGCCATGCTGCAGGCGGCCGATTTCAAGTCTGAAGCTGTTCGACCCCAGGTCGACAGCGGCGATGAGTGTTCCGTTTTGCATTTGATGGCAGCGCTTGGGGCCGGTCACTCTGCGGCGGCAGGTGAGTGGGTCGCCGCTTGCGTACTGGGCTGTGAAAGGGGTGGCGTTCGGGGTGGGGTTCGGGTTCCGGAATCCGCTGGGGCAAGTTCGCTGGTGGCCGGATCGTGGTGTGCGTGAAGACCGTACCCGACAGCAGCGATTGTGGCCGCGACCGACAGGGCACCGACCGACTGCCCCGTATTTTTCATGCGTTTTGCAGTCTAGAACCCGTTTATGACAGTTAAGTGACGAAATTTGGCTTGATTGTGACAAAAAACAGGCAGTTTTCGCCTGGTCAGAGGCTGTCACGCAATTGTCATCAAGGGCCACTAGAGTCCACTCAACTCCCTAACCCACCAAGGTGAACTGATATGACCTGGACGATTCGTATGGCCGTTGCCGGCGCTGTGGCCGCTTTGCTCTCCCCCGCCAGCTGGGCCCAACAGGAAGCCACAGGGGCTGGCGCCAGCTTCCCGGCTCCCCTCTACTCGAAGTGGGCTGCTGATTACAACAAGGCCACCGGCGTCAAGATCAACTACCAATCGGTGGGTTCGGGTGCCGGCATCCGCCAGATCGAAGCCAAGACCGTGGATTTCGGTGCGTCCGATGCCCCGCTGAGCGACGATGACCTCAAGGCCAAGGGCCTGGTGCAGTTCCCCACCGTGATTGGTGGTGTGGTGCCCGTGATCAACATCAAGGGTCTGACCCCCGGCCAATTGAAGCTGACGGGCACTGTGCTGGCTGACATCTACCTGGGCAAGATCACCCACTGGAATGACGCCGCCATCAAGTCGCTGAACCCTGGCCTGACTCTGCCGGATTCGCCGATTGCCGTGGTGCGTCGCGCCGATGGCTCGGGCACCAGCTTCATCTTCACCAACTACCTGAGCAAGGTCAGCCCCGAGTGGAAGAGCAAGGTCGGCGAAGGCACGGCTGTGAACTGGCCCACCGGCGCCGGTGGCAAGGGCAACGAAGGCGTGGCCGCTTTCCTGGGTCGCCTGCCTGACTCGATCGGCTACCTGGAGTACGCCTACGTCAAGCAGAACAAGCTCAACTACGTGCAACTGCAAAACGCTGCCGGCGCCTATGTCGCCCCGGACGATCTGACCTTCAAGGCCGCCGCTGCCGGCGCCACCTGGAGCAAGAGCTTCTACCAGATCCTGACCAACCAGCCTGGCAAGGATTCCTGGCCTATCACTGGCGCCACCTTCATCCTGATGCACAAGAAGCAGGACAAGCCGGCCCAGGCCACCACCGCCCTGAAGTTCTTTGACTGGGCCTACAAGAGTGGTGACAAGACCGCCGTCGATCTGGACTACGTGCCCATGCCCGACAGCGTCAAGGAAGTGATCCTGAAATCCTGGGGTGAGATCCGCGAAGCTGCTGGCGACAAGCCGGTCGCCTTCAAGTGATCCCGGGCCTCTGACGTCTACTTCAGACCAGCTTTCGGGACTTTGTTGTGTCCACTACACTGCCGGTCAACCATGCCCCGCCCACTTCGGTGGGGCGTGCTCAACCTATGACCACACCTCCTTCTCCCCGCCCGCTGTTGTCGGGTGCCATGGCTGACCGCCTGTTTGGCTGGCTGGCCAAGGCTGCCGCCATCCTGACCCTGGGCCTTCTTTTCGGCATCTTGCTGTCGCTGGTTTTTGGCGCCTGGCCCGCGATTGAAAAGTACGGCCTGAGCTTTCTTGTGCGCAGCGTCTGGGATCCGGTCCAGTCCGACTTCGGTGGCCTGGTGATGATCTACGGCACGCTGGCCACCTCGCTGATTGCGCTGGCCATCGCCGTGCCGGTCAGTTTCGGCATTGCCCTGTTTCTGACCGAACTCTCGCCGGCCTGGCTCAAGCGCCCCCTGGGCACCGCCATTGAACTGCTGGCCGCAGTGCCCTCCATCGTCTACGGCATGTGGGGTTTGATGGTGTTCGGCCCCATCCTGGCACGCTTTGTTCAGCAGCCCCTGCAGGCCTTGCTGAAGGGTGTTCCGGTGCTGGAATCGTTCGTCTCTGGCCCTCCGGTGGGCATTGGCATCCTGTCGGCCGGCATCATCCTGGCCATCATGATCATTCCCTTCATCGCCTCGGTGATGCGCGACGTGTTCGAAGTGACCCCGCCGCTGCTCAAGGAATCGGCCTACGGCCTGGGTTCCACCACCTGGGAAGTGGTCTGGAAGGTCGTGTTGCCCTACACCAAGACCGGTGTGCTGGGCGGCGTGATGCTGGGCCTGGGGCGCGCGCTGGGTGAGACCATGGCGGTCACCTTCGTGATCGGCAACATGAACCAGCTCAATTCGCTGAGCGTCTTCGAAGCGGCCAACAGCATCACCTCGGCGCTGGCCAACGAATTTGCCGAAGCCGGTGAAGGCCTGCACCAGGCCTCGTTGATCTACCTGGGCCTGGTCTTGTTCTTCATCACCTTTGTGGTGCTGTCGATGTCCAAAGTGTTGCTCATGCGCCTCAAGAAGAACGAAGGAGCTCGCTCGTGAACACCGCTGCATCCTCCATCCTGGCTGAGCGCACGGCGCTGGCTGCGGTGCGCCAGGCGCGCTATGCCAGCCGCAAGCGCGTCAACACCATCGCCCTGGCCCTGTCGCTGGCGGCCATGGCCTTTGGCGTGTTCTGGTTGATCTGGATCCTTTGGGAGACCATCCGCCTGGGCTTCGGCGGCCTGAGCGTGGCGCTGTTCACCCAGTCCACCCCGCCACCGAACGAGGTGGGCGGCATTGCCAACGCCATTTTTGGCTCGCTGGTCATGGTGGCCCTGTCCACCTTCATCGGCACGCCCATCGGCATCATGGCGGGCGTCTACCTGGCTGAGTACGACACCAAGAGCTGGCTGGCATCGACCACGCGTTTCGTCAACGACATCCTGTTGTCGGCGCCCAGCATCGTGATCGGTCTGTTCGTCTACGCCATCGTGGTGGCCCGCTTCAAGAGCTTCTCGGGCTGGGCCGGCATCGTGGCCTTGGCACTGATCGTGATCCCGGTGGTCATCCGCACCACCGAGAACATGCTCACGCTGGTGCCTTCGGCGCTGCGCGAGGCAGCCTACGCCCTGGGGACACCCAAGTGGAAGGTGATCATCATGATCACGCTGCGTGCCGCCAAGTCGGGGGTGATCACCGGGGTCCTGCTGGCCGTGGCCCGCATCTCGGGCGAGACGGCGCCCCTGCTGTTCACTGCGCTGAACAACCAATTCTGGAACTCGGACCTGTCCAAGCCCATGGCCAGCCTGCCCGTGACCATCTTCAAATTTGCGATGAGCCCGTACGAAAACTGGCAGCAACTGGCCTGGGCAGGGGTGTTCCTGATCACCCTGGCCGTGCTGGGGCTCAACATCCTGGCGCGTGTGCTGACCCGTCAGAAGTAAAGGCAAGGATTTTTCATGACCACATTCACCGTGCCCGATCAGCAAGCCAAGATTGCAGTGCGCAACCTGAACTTCTACTACGGCAAATTCCATGCCCTCAAAGGCATCAACCTGAACATCCCCGAGAAGAAGGTCACCGCTTTCATCGGCCCCTCGGGTTGCGGCAAATCGACTCTGCTGCGCACCTTCAACCGCATGTATGAGCTCTACCCCGAGCAACGTGCCGAAGGCGAAATCGTGCTTGACGGCGAGAACCTGCTCACCTCCAAGCAGGACGTGGCCCTGATCCGGGCCAAGGTCGGCATGGTTTTTCAGAAGCCCACTCCCTTTCCGATGTCGATCTATGACAACATCGCCTTCGGTGTGAAGCTGTTCGAGAACCTCAGCGCCACCGACATGGACGATCGCGTCGAATGGGCCCTGCGCAAGGCGGCACTCTGGACCGAGGTGAAGGACAAGCTCAACCAGAGCGGTTCCGGCCTGTCGGGCGGCCAGCAGCAACGTCTGTGCATCGCCCGTGGCATCGCCATCAAGCCCGAGGTGCTGCTGCTTGACGAGCCCTGCTCGGCGCTCGATCCGATCTCCACCGCCAAGGTGGAAGAGCTGATCGCCGAACTGAAGGACGACTACACCGTGGTCATCGTGACCCACAACATGCAGCAGGCGGCACGCTGCAGCGACTACACCGCCTACATGTACCTGGGCGATCTGGTCGAGTTCGGCGAGACAGAACAGATGTTCTTCAAGCCCACCCGCAAAGAAACAGAAGACTACATCACAGGCCGTTTCGGTTGAGGAGTGCAGCATGCCGGACAAACATCTTTCCACCCAGTTCGACAGTGATCTCAACGGCGTTTCGTCGCGGGTCATGGAGCTGGGCGGCCTGGTTGAATCCCAGATCCACCAAGCCATCTACTCGCTGTCGAACTTCAGCACCGAGGCCGCGGCCCAGGTGATCGACATCGAGCAACGCGTCAACGCCATGGAGATCGAGATCGACCGCGATCTGGCCTCCATCATCGCGCGTCGCCAGCCCACGGCACGCGACCTGCGCCTGCTGCTGGCCATCTCCAAGACCACCGCCAACCTGGAGCGCGTGGGCGACGAGGCCAGCAAGATCGCCCGCATGGTCAAATCGATCATCGAGAGCGGCTCGGCCCGCCAACTGCCCTCCACCGATCTGCGTGTGGCGGCTGATCTGGCCGCTGGCCTGCTGCGCAAGGCGCTTGACGCCTTTGCCCGGCTCGACACCTCCACCGCGGTGGCCATCCTCAAGGAAGACGACCTGATCGACCGCGAGTTCGACGGTTTTGTGCGCAAGCTCATCACCTACATGATGGAAGATCCGCGTACCATTTCGCCCAGCCTGGATCTGCTGTTCCTGGCCAAGGCCATCGAGCGCATCGGTGACCATGCCAAGAACATTGCCGAGTTCATCATCTACGTAGTCAAGGGCACCGATGTGCGTCACGCGTCCATCGATGACGTGGAGTCCGCCGTCCGGTGATCTGTCATGAAGAAGCTGCCCCATATCCTGATCGTTGAAGACGAGCCGGCGATTGCCGAGCTGATCGCGGTCAACCTGCGCCACAACGGCTTCCAGCCGGTGTGGGCCGAAGACGGCATCTCGGCCCAGCGCGAGCTGGACGCCGTGCTGCCCGACGTGATCCTGCTCGACTGGATGCTGCCTGGCCAGAGCGGTGTGGCGCTGGCGCGCAAATGGCGCGCCGATGCCCGCACCAAGGGTGTGCCCATCCTGATGCTGACCGCACGTGGCGACGAGTCCGACAAGGTGGCCGGCCTTGACGCCGGTGCCGACGACTACATCACCAAGCCCTTCTCGACCCAGGAGCTGCTGGCGCGCATCCGTGCCGTGCTGCGCCGCCGGGCCCCGGAGCAGGTGTCCGACACGGTCACCATCGGTGAGCTGGTGCTCGACGCGGCCACCTACCGGGTCACGTTCTCGGGTCAGGCGCTCAAGGTCGGCCCGACCGAGTTCAAACTGCTGCACTACCTCATGAAGCATTCCGAGCGTGTGCACAGCCGCTCGCAACTGCTGGACAAGGTGTGGGGCGACCACGTGTTCATCGAAGAGCGCACGGTCGACGTGCACGTCAAACGCCTGCGCGAAGCCCTGGGCGGCGCCGGCACCATGGTCGAGACCGTGCGTGGCGCGGGCTACCGACTCACCGGACAGCCCCAGGTGGCGGTGTCCGTCCCTGCCCCTGTGTCCACTTCTGCTGCGGCTTCTGCCTGATGGCCTGACCGGCCCGGGCCCTTCTCATGACATTCCGGTTTTTGACTTTTGCCGGGGCCCAATTCTTGGCGGTCCTGGCAGGGTGGTCGCTGGGCGACGCCCTGGGCGGGCTCGTGGCGCTTCTGTTGGGCACCTGGCTGTGGTTTCTGCTCGATCTGTGGCGCGGCCTGCGGGTGCGCCGCTGGTTGCGCAAGGGCCAACTGGCCGAGGCGCCGGCCATGGGGGGCCTGTGGGGTGAGGTTGCAGACCGCGCCCGGCGCATGCTGCGTCAGCTGGTCAAGAAGGCCGAAGACAGCGAAGCCCGGCTGCAGGAGTTCCTGCTGGCCATCCAGGCCTCGCCCAACGGCGTGGTGCTGCTCGACCCCGAGGGCCACATCGAGTGGTGCAACCAGACGGCGGCACAGCATTTCGGCTTCGACCCTGACCGGGATCTGATGCAGTCCATCGGCAACCTGTTGCGTGAGCCGGTGTTTGCGGCCTACTACGCTTCGCGCGACTACAGCCACGACATCGTGATGAATGGCCGCGGCAGCACCCTGTCGCGCCCGGTTCGCCTCTCGGTGCACCTGCACGGCTACGGTGAGGGGCGTCGCCTGCTGCTGTCGCGCGACATCACCGCGCTGGACCAGGCCGATGCCATGCGGCGCGACTTTGTGGCCAATGTGTCGCACGAGATCCGCACTCCGCTGACGGTGTTGTCGGGCTTCATTGAAACCCTGCAGACCCTGAACCTCGAAGACCACGAGCGTCAGCACTACCTGAACCTGATGTCCCAGCAGGCCAGCCGCATGCAGACCGTGGTCAGCGACCTGCTCACGCTGTCGCGCCTGGAAGGCAGTCCCGCTCCGGGCCTGACCGAATGGGTGGGCGTGCAGGGGCTGCTCATGCATTGCGAGCAGGAGTCCCAGGCGCTGTCGGGCGTGATCGGCAGCCACAGCGGGCGCCGCCACCAGATCCATTTCGACATCGAGGCGGCCCGTGGCGTCGACCTGGCCGGTTCGCACAACGAGCTGCAAAGCGCCTTGTCCAACCTGGTCAGCAACGCCGTTCGCTACACGCCAGGCGGCGGGAGCATCCAGGTCAGTTGGCACACCCTGCCCGATGGCCGTGCCGAGTTCGATGTGCGGGATTCGGGCCCGGGCATTGCACCCGAGCACATTCCGCGTCTCACCGAGCGTTTTTACCGCGTCGACCGCAGCCGCTCGCGTGAAACCGGTGGCACGGGCCTGGGCCTGGCCATCGTCAAACACGTGGTGCAGCGCCATGGGGCCCAGCTGAACATCGAAAGCACGCTGGGCGTGGGTTCGCGGTTTTCCATCGTGTTCCCGGCCAGCCGCTTGCGTCAGGCCGCGCCGTCCCTCACGGGGCCGGCACCCATGGCCGGTGCACAGCGCGCCAAAGAAGCGGCATGAAGATGGCCGCCACCGCGGCCAAGGCCACGGTGCTGCCGGCCCAGAAGGCATCGGGCCGGGCCCAGGGCGCCCACCCGGCCAGGCCGCGATAGGCCAGCCAGTAGCCACCGCCCAGCCCGGCGCCCCACAGCAGGGTGCTGTACACCACCAAGGTCACCACCGTCACGCGGTAGCAGCGCAGCACGAACACGCACACGGTCTGGGCTGCGTCGAACAGGTGGTACAGGGCCACCCACACCAGCAAGGGGGCCGCTTGGCTGGCCACCTCGGCCTGCTGGGTGTAGAGCCGGGGCAGCCCGGTATGACCCAGCCACACCGCGGCTGAGCACAGCGTGGCCAGGCCCATGGCCAGCAGCAAGCCGGTTCGGATGGCCTGCCGTGCCCGGGCAGGCTGGCGCGCCCCCAGCCAGTAGCTGGCCCTGGCACTGGTGGCGATCGCGATCGACAGCGGCACCATGTACAGCACGGCCATCAAGTTGGCCGCAATCTGGTGGCTGGCCGCCGCAGTGGTGCCCAGGCGAGCAATGAACAGCGCCATCAGGGTGAAGGAGGTCACCTCGACCAGGATGGACATACCGGCCGGCAGGCCCAGGCGCAGAAACTGCCCCAACTGCGACCAGTCCGGCGACTCGGGCCGTTGCCACAGGCGGTAGCGGTGGTACACCGCCTGCCGGCTCAGCATCAGCGCGGCCAGGGCGGCCATTGCGCCATTCACCGCCAGGGTGGCCCAGGCGCAGCCGGTGGCGCCCTGGGCCGCAACACCCGCGCCGCCCCAGGCCCACCACATCGACAGCGGCACCTTCAGCGCCAGCCCCGCCAACTGCAGCCAGGTGACCAGGCGCGGCAGGTGCAGCGCCTGGTTCAGTGTGCTGTAGACGCGAAACAGCAGCGCCGGCGGCAGGGCCAGGGCCAGCACCTGCAGGTACTGGCTCACATCGGCGCGCAATTCATCAGGTACCCCGGTCCAGCGCAGCAAGGCCTCGGGCTGGACCAGCACGCCAATGCCCAGTACCGAAGCGACCGCACACAGGTACAGCGACTGGCGTACCGAACGTCCCACCTCCAGCGGGCGCCCTGCGCCCTCCAACTCGGCCCAGACCGGCAGCAGGGCCTGCAGTACGCCCATCAGGCCCACATAGACGCTGATGTAGACGGCCGACCCCACCGCCAGTGCGGCCAGCGCCTCGGGGGAGTGGCGACCCGCCACCAGGGTGTCGGTGACGCCGAAGGCCATCACCGCCAGTTGGCCGGCCAGCACCGTGCCCGCGTGGCGGGCAATCAGCCGCAGCTCGCTCAAGCTCAGCTCCCGGCGCGGCGGTAGACCAGCACCGATTCGCGCTGCTCACCCTGGCGCCACACATTGGTCTCGTAGATCCAGTTCGGGCCGTCGTGGGTTTCCAGCCAGCCCACCAACTGGTTGCGGTCCACCAGCAGCCAGTCGCAGCGGGTGGCCGACCCGGTGGGCACCAGGCGCAGGTCGCCATGCACCTGGAAGGCCGCCGTCTGATCGGGGCTCAGGCCGTAGACTTCGGCGCAGCTGGCCGTGCCCATCAGGGCCCGTGCCGACTGCACCATGCTGGCATAGCTCAGCGCGTAATCGAGCAGGGGCAGCCACAGCGTCATCAGCAGAATCCAGCCCAGGGCTGCGCCGCCGGCGGGCAGCACCAGGCTCTTCCAGATCGCGGCGCGGTGCCGGCCGGCGCGCCATTTCACCAGCCACATCCAGGCGCCGGTGGCGGCCACCGCGCAGAGCAAGGGGAACCACGACAGTTCCGGCCGGAAGCCCGGTGCCAGGCGTGCCACGTTGGCGGCCGGCTGGGCCGGAAAGCCAGTCTGCATGGCCAGCCACACCACCCAGATCACCAACGCCGCGCTGGTGAAGAACAGCAGCGTGAACCAGTCGATCAGAGCCCCCATGCTGCGACTCAGGGTGGGCAGGGCGAAGGCGGCCAGAGTGGCGAGTGCGGGCAGGCCCAGCAGCAGCGCACGGTCGGCCGGTGGTGTGGTGAAGGTGATCACCACCGACACGGCCACGAAGCAGATGGGCAGGCCCAGGTGCAGGGGCCACTGACCGCTGCGCAGATGATGGCGCCAGCGCCACAGCGACCACAACGCCAGCGGCCAGGCGGGCCAGGCAAACCACAGCAGCAGGCGGGCCAGGCTGCGCGTTTCGCCAAAACTGGGCCACACCACGCGCCAGTGCGCCAGATCCAGCTGGTAGATCAGCGCGCCGACCGCGGCTGTCACACAGGCGGCGGCCAGCGAGGCCTCGCGGGGCCAGCCCGGGCGTTGTCGGCCTTCGGTGTCGGCGTCACTCTGCAGCCGGGTCAGGAGGGCGCTGGCCGCGCCCAGCACCAGCGCCACGGTGGGCGCGCCACTCAGGGCCAGCCCACCCAGGCCCAGCACCAGCGCGGCCAGGGGCGTCCAGCGCCGGTAGGGGCTGGCAGCCACCGCATAGAAGGCGAGTGTGGTGCAGGTGAGTTGGGCCAGGTAAGAGGTGACTTCGTGGCTGGGCCGGGCCAGGCCCAGACAGGCCATCAGCGCCAGCAGGCCGCCATCGGCCAGGGCGCGGGCGTAATCATTGGGGCGGGCCTCGCCACCGAAGGCAAAGGCCACGGGCTGGGCGCGCGGGCTGCGGGCCAGGTAGTACACCCCGTACCAGGTGGCCACCAGGGTCAGGGCCAGCATGGCCATGAAGGGCAGTCGGGTCACCAGCTCAGGGGCCCAGCTGGCCGGTGCCAGCTGCAGCATCCAGGCCCCGATCCAGTAAGCCAGCAGGCCATCGTTCTCGGGCGCCAGCCCGGCCAGGGTGGGTTGCATCCAGCGGGTGTGGCCGGCGGCCATTTCCAGCATATAGCCCAGCTCGGCGATGTCGGCGCCTTTCCAGGGCGCACGGCCCCAGAAACCGGCCAGCACATAGGCGGCACACAGGCCGAACAGGGCCCAACGGGGCAGGCGACGGACAGCGCTCTGGGCGACGATGGCGGGTGAGGTCGAGTTCAAGGTGCGGGTCTGGGTGAGGCAGGGCAACCGGGCCGCCCGGTGAGCGGGCAAAAACGCAACGGGCAAGAAAAAAGGCAGCTCGGGGACCGGGCTGCCTTTTTAGCAGAAGTCGAAGCGGCGAGACCCGCCGCCAATGACTTACTTGCTGGCGGTGGCCAGCTTGCCGAAACGGTTGCGGAAGCGTTCGACGCGACCACCCATGTTGTCCACCGACTTTTGGGTGCCGGTGTAGAAGGGGTGGGATTCGCTGGAGGTGTCCAGCTTGAACAGAGGCAGTTCGCGACCGTCGTCGGTCTTGCCCATTTCCTTGGTGTTCACGCAGGAACGGGTCACAAACTTGAAGCCGTTGGAGAGGTCCACAAACAGGACTTCGCGGTAGTTCGGGTGAATGCCTTCTTTGGCCATGGTCTTACCTTTTAGGAAGTTGCGAGAGCCACTGCACAAACCACTGCACAGCACTTTTCGCCAAAAGCCCTCGATTATCCCATTTTTCTGACGGGCGGCTCAAGGCATTTTTGCCCTCGGCCCTGTTTATATCGATTCCACCCCGCACCAATTCACCAGATAGTGGGCCAGTGTCAGGGTGACCCGGCGCATGCTGGCCAGTGAAACGGCCTCATCGATGCCATGGATGTCGCGCGCAAGCGGGCCGTAATTGGTGACCGGAATGTCGGTCATCAGGCTGAAATGGCGCCCGTCGGTGGTGGCGGTGCAGGCCAGGCGTTCGGCGTCGCGGCCATTCACGGCCCGGTGGGCCTGGGCCAGGGCCTGCAGGGCGGGGTGTTCGAGGTCGTACACGCAGCCCGGCGAGCGGTGGCCCCGGGTGCTGATCTCGACCTGCAGGGCCGGGTTCAGCGCGTGGGCCTTGGCGCGCAGGCGCTGGCTGATCTGGGCCACCGCAGCATCGGGCTCGGTGCCCGGGTAGTAGCTGCAGCGCAGGCCCAGGGTGCAGGTGCAGGGCACGGAGGAATTCCATTCGCCCCCCTCGATGCGTCCCAGGTTGAAGTTGATCGGGTGGGGCACGTCACGGAAGGCCGGGTGGCGGTTCTCCGGCGCGTTCCACTCGGCTTCCAGCAGCTTCAGGTCGGCCATCAGTTCGTAGGCCGCCTCGATGGGGTTCAGGCCTTGGCCCATGTAGGCCACATGGGCAGGGCGGCCGGTCAGGGTGACGAACAGCCAGCTCACACCAACCTGGGCCGCCATCAGGGTTTCGGCAAAAGGTTCGGGGATGATCACCGCGTCAAAGTCGCTCAGGCGTGCCTTGGCCAGGGTGTTCTGCAGGGCATGCACTGTGGCCAGGGTGCCGTTGCCGGTGTTTTCTTCGTCCAGCACGGCGTTGAAGCCCACCACACCGGCCGGTTGCAGGCCGAGCCCGCGCAGGGCCTTGAAAGCCATCAGGGCGCACACGATGCCACCTTTCATGTCGCCCGCGCCCCGGCCGAACAGCCAGTCGTCCTTCACATGGGGCTCGAAGGGCGGGGCGCTCCAGAGCTGTTCGGGCCCGGTGGGCACCACGTCCAGGTGCCCGTTGAACAGCACCGAGCGGCCGCCCCCGTCTCTGGGCAGGTGGCGTGCCAGCAGGTTGTGCCGTCCACCGTCGGGGTCGCAGGGGCAGGAGAACATCGGTGAGCTGCTGATGCGATCGCTGTCGAGGACGATGCGTTCGCAGTCCAGGCCCAGCGCTTGCAGCCGGGCCTCCAGAAAATCGGCCGCCGGCTGTTCGGCCCCCGAGGGGCTGCGCGCGGCCACGAAGGCGCTCAGGGTGTCGATCATCTCGGCATCCAACTGGGCCACGGCCTGTTGCAAGCGGGCTGCGTCGGGGGTGGGGTGCATGGTCATTCCTTGGGCTGATGAGGGGGGAAACGGATGAATGCGGGCGAGGTACTGCTGGGCCGGCCAGGGGCCCGGGGGGTATGCTGCGGCGCATGTTCAACCCCGTGCAGGACCTGTCTGACATGAACGAACTCTGGCGTCTTTCGGCCACCGAACTGGCCGCCCTGATCCGAACCCGGCGCGTCAGCGCCACCGAGGTGGCCCAGGCCGCGCTGGCGCGGCTGGAGGCAGTCAACCCGGCCCTCAATGCGGTGGTCGAGCACCGGCCCGAGCAGGTGCTGGCCCAGGCGGCAGGTGTGGATGCGGCGCTGGCCCACGGCGAGGCCCTGGGCCCGCTGGCCGGGGTGCCGGTGACCACCAAGGTCAATGTCGATCAGCAAGGCTTTGCCACCACCAACGGCCTGCGCGCCCAGCAAGACTGGGTGGCGCAACACAACAGCCCGGTGGTCGACAACCTGGTGCGGGGCGGCGCCGTGCTGCTGGGGCGCACCAACACCCCGGCCTTCAGCTACCGCTGGTTCACCAGCAACCTGCTGCATGGCCGCACCCTGAACCCGCGCGACCCCCGCCTCACGCCCGGCGGCTCGTCGGGTGGGGCCGGGGCGGCCGTGGCGGCCGGTATCGGGGCCCTGGCCCACGGCACCGACATCGCCGGCTCGGTGCGCTACCCGGCCTATGCCTGTGGCGTGCATGGGCTGCGGCCCTCGCTGGGGCGCATTCCGGCCTACAACGCCAGCTCTCCCGAGCGGGGCATCGGCCCGCAGCTGATGGCCGCCTCGGGCCCGCTGGCCCGCAGCGTGGCCGACCTGCGCCTGGCCCTGCAGGTGATGTCGGCCGCCGACGCGCGCGATCCCTGGTGGGTGCCCGCCCCGCTGCAAGGCCCCGAGGTGCCGAAACGGGTGGCCCTGTGCCTGCGTCCCGACGGCATGGCCACCTGCCCCGAGGGCGTGGCCGCGCTGCTGGATGCCGCCCGCCGCCTGCGTGACGCGGGCTGGCAGGTGGACGAAATCGATCAGTTGCCACCCCTGCGCGAGGCGGTTGAGCTGCAAAAGCGCCTGTGGATTGGCGACGGCTATGCCGCGCAATGGGCCGCCGCCCAGCGCGAGGGCGACCCCGGCGCACTGGCCGCTCTGGCTGGCCAGCGCACGCTGGCCGAGCGCCTGGACACCAACAGCCTGCCGGCCACGCTCACCCGCCGTGCCACCCTGGTGCGGGAGTGGCACCTGTTCTTCGAGCGTTACCCGGTGCTGCTGTTGCCCGTCAGTGCCGAACTGCCCTTTGAAAACGACCTGGACCTGCAGGGCGAGGCTGGCTACGCCCGGGTCTGGGAGGCCCAGATGACCCAGATCGGCCTGCCCCTGATGGGCCTGCCTGGCCTCACCGTGACCACCGGTCTGGTGGGCCGCACCCCGGTGGGCGTGCAGCTCACCGCGGCACGCTTCCGGGAAGACCTCTGTCTGGCCGCCGGCGAGGCCATCGAGGCGGCCGGCGTGCCGGCGATGCCGGTTGATCCGGTACCGACCTGAGCCGTTGCCGGACACGGCGCTTTTCATGCCGCAGCGCTCAGCACGGCGTCCAGCCGCTCAACCAGTTCGTCGGCGTTGGCCCGCGAAAACACCAGGGGTGGGCGGATCTTCAGACAGTTGGCCTGCTGGCCCGAGGCGCTGAGCAGCACCCCGGCGCGGCGCATGCCGTTCACCACCCGGGCGGCCAGCGGGCCGTCGGCCTGCCGGCGGGCGCGGTCGTTCACCAGCTCCACGCTCACGAACAGGCCGGCCCCCCGCACATCGCCCACCGCCTCATGGCGGGCAGCCAGCGACTCCAGGCCATGGCGCAGGTACTGGCCCACGGCCAGGGCATTGGCCTGCAGCGCCTCCTGCTCGATCACATCGAGCACGGCGCTGGCCACCGCCATCGACACCGGGTTGCCGCCAAAGGTGTTGAAGTAGCGGCATTCGCGCCCGAAGGCGGCCAGCACCTCGGGCCGCACGGCCAGGCCCGCCACCGGGTGCCCATTGCCCATGGGCTTGCCCAGGGTCACGATGTCGGGCACCAGGCCGTGGCGCTCGAAGCCCCAGAAGGCCTCGCCGGTCCGGCCGAAGCCGGGTTGCACCTCGTCGGCGATGAACAGGCCGCCGGCCTCGCGCACGGCTTGCACCGCAGGCTGCAGAAAGCCCGCCGGGGCGGTGCACAGCCCGTCGCTGGAGAACACCGTGTCCACCAGCAGGGCGGCGGGCTGCAGGCCCTGGGCCTGCAAGTCGGCAATGGCGGCGCGCACATCGCGGGCCAGGCGCTGGCCCAGTTCGGCGGCGGGCTCGCGGTAGCTGTCGGGGGCGGTCACGGTGCGCACGGCGGCGCCCAGCTTCATGCCGGCGCCCAGCGAGGGCGAGGCCTCGGCCAGCACGGTGGTCACGCCGTGGTAGGCCCAGCGGGTGATGACCACGCCCTGTGCCCCGGTGTGGGCCCGCGCAATGCGCAGCGCCAGGTCGTTGGCCTCGCTGCCGGTGCAGGTGAACATGGCCTGGCCCAGCTCGTGGGGCAGGTGGCCCAGCAGGCGCTCGGCGTAGTCGAGCACGCCCTCGTGCAGGTAGCGGGTGTGGGTATTCAGCGTGGCCGCCTGGCTAGCCAGGGCCTGCACCACATGGGGGTGGGCGTGGCCCACGCTGGCCACGTTGTTGTAGGCGTCGAGGTAGCGGCGGCCCTGGGCGTCGTACAGCGACACGCCTTCGCCGCGCACCAGGTGCAGCGGCTCTTCATAGAACAGGCGGTAGGCGGGGCCCAGCAGGCGGGCTCGGCGTTCGAGCAGGGCGGTGGTGTCGGGTGGGCTGGGGGGCTGGTGCATGGTGATGGCTTTCAGCGGCAGGCGGGCTGAAGTGCGGCTTCTGCCTGGGCCGGGGTGACGGAGTCGAGGGCCTGCAGGCGGGCCCAGGAGATGGCGTTGTTGCGCAGCAGATAGGGCGCGTTGTCGGGCTGGCGTGCGGCCCGCCAGCCGCTGATGGCCACCACCATCACCAGGCGGGCCCGCACCAGATCGGTCAGCAGTTGCAGCTCCAGGGGCTGCAGCGGCCATTCGGCGTGGTAGGCCGCAGCAAAGCCGGCGATGGCGGCCAGGGCCTGGGCAGCGCCCCCTTCGCCACGCTCATCGAGCTGGTAGGACGCGGCCACGGCCAGCTCGTTCACGCGTGGCGCCATCACCAGGTCGCCAAAGTCGAGGATGCCGCTGACCTGGTCGGTGTGTTGCGCATCGACCAGCAGGTTGTACAGGTTGAAGTCGTTGTGGATGGCCTGGCGCGGCAGGGCGCCCAGCCGGGGCAGCACGCGCTCGACAAAGCCATCGAGGGCGCGGTGGGCCAGGGCCTGGCGTGCCGGGTCGCTCACGTGCACCAGCAGCCCGCGCACCCGATCGGCCCGCTGGATGTCCCAGGGCAGGGCCTGCTCGCCGGCGGGGTGGCTGAAGTCGGCCAGCGCATGGTCGAGGCGGGCCAGCAGGCGGGCCACGTTCAGGCGTTGGGCCTCGGTACGCGGGGCCTGCGGCATGGGCAGGCCTTCCAGGTAGCTGAACAGGCGCACCACGCGCGGCCCGCTGTCGGGCCAGGACAGCGTCAGGCTGGGCTGGCCGCTCTGGGTGGGCAGCAGGCGCTGCACCGGCAGCTCAGGGGCCTGACGGGCCAGGTGCAGCAGCACCTGGGTCTGAAAATCGGCCACCAGCGCGCTTTCCTGCGGGTGCGAGACTTTCAGCATGCAGGCTGGCCCCTGGCTGGGCCGGACCAGGAAGTTGGCATCGCGTTCACCGCTCAGGGCCTGCAATTCAAGCTTGTGCAGGCCATAGTGCTGGCTCAGCAGCCCACGGGCCTCGTCCAGCGAGACCGGGGCGGGGGGCGCGCTCAGCAGGGCGGCGCCGGGTAGCAGGGCGGCGCTGTCGTGTGCCGGTCGTTCCAGGGTGGGGGGCGGTGTGAGCGTGCGCATGTCACGCCACCGATTCGAATCCGCGCAGTGCGCTCACCAGATTGGGCCCCAGGTCATCGCCCAGGTAGCCGCCCTCCTGCACCAGCACGGTCGGCAGGCCCAGGCGGGCGATCTCGGCCGTGATGCGGGCAAAGCCTGGGGTGCTGACGGCCAGCATGCGGTAGGGGTCGTGCTCGTGGGCGTCCAGTCCCAGGGCCACCACCAGGGCACCGGGCGCGTAGGCACGCACGCTGGTCAAGGCCTGGTGCAGGGTCTGCAGGTAGCCCTCATCGCCGGTGCCGCGGGGCAGCGGCAGGTTGATGTTGTAGCCCAGGCCCTCGCCTTCGCCATGCTCGTGGGCGTGGCCTGTGAAGTAGGGCGTGCACACATGGGGGTCGGCATGCAGCGAGACGGTCAGCACATCCTTGCGGCGCCAGAAGATGCCCTGGGTGCCATTGCCATGGTGCACATCGATGTCCAGCACGGCCACCCGGGCGTGGCGCTGGCGCAGGTGCTGGGCCGCAATGGCGCTGTTGTTGAGGTAGCAGAAGCCATTGGCCCGGTCGGTGTAGGCATGGTGGCCCGGGGGGCGGCACAGCGCGTACACGGCGCGTTCGCCGGCCAGCACCAGCTCGGCCGCATGGGTGGCGCTGTGGGCGGCGGCGGTGGCGGCTTGCCAGGTGTGGCGGCCAATGCTGCAGGCGTTGTCGCCCATGTGGTAGCCGGCCTGGCCCACCAGGTGCTCGGGGTAGGTGAAGGGCTGGCCGGGAAAGGGGTAGACGTTGGGCATCACCTCGTCGGAGGCGTTCTCGAGCTGCTGCCAGCGCTCCCAGGCGGTTTCAAGAAAATGCAGGTACTGCGGTGTGTGGATGGCGGCACGCGGGCCGGGTCCATGGTCGTCTGGGGCCAGCACCGAGTGGCCTGCGCCCTGGGCCGCAGCCAGCAGCCGGGTGGCGCGTTCGGGTTGCTCGTTGCTGCGCTTGAGGCGGCCGCGCACGATGAACTGTTGCGGGTCGTGGCCCTGGTGCTGGTCGGAGTGGACGATCTTCATGGCGGTTGGGGGTCAGGGTGGGTTGGGTGGCGCGGCGGTCTGCCCGTGTTGGGCGCGCAGGAACAGGGCTTGCACGTGTTCCTGCCCTTCGATCAGGTGGTGGCGCAGGGCTTGCTCGGCGGCCGCCGCATCGCGCCGGCGCATGGCCTCGATCACCGGGCGGTGCGACTCGGCAATCAGCTTGGGGTCGCGGTAGCTGCCTTCGGTGAGGGCCAGGATCATGCGGATCTCGGTCTGCATGTTGCTGAACAGCCGGTGCAGGTAGGCGTTGCCCGAGATCTCGCAAATGCAGGCGTGGATGCCCAGGTCCAAAGCCACGCGCTCGGCCTGGCCCAGGTGCGGGGCCTGGGCCACCATGTGGTCGACGCGGGCCTGCAGTTGCGCCAGTTGCTCGTCGCTGGCCTGGCGGCAGGCCAGGCCGGTGGCCATGACCTCCAGCCCGATGCGCACCTGGAACAGGTCGTTGATCTGCTGCAGATCCAGGGTGCGCACCGTGAAACCATAGCGCGGCCGTGCCACCAGCAGGCCCTGGCTTTCCAGGCGGCGGGCGGCCTCGCGCACGGGGGCACGGCTGACGCCCATCTGGCGCGCCAGCTCGGCTTCGACGATGCGCGCCCCGGGGGGCAGTCGGCCTTCGACGATGGCCTGTTGCAACTGGGCCTCGACCACGGCCACCAGATCGGGCAGATCGATCGACGAAAAGCCGGGTGCGGCGGCCGTTGCGGCGGGGCGGATGTCGGGTTGGGGGGCGGCGATGGGGTTCATGGTGTGGCGCGGCTTTGTCTCGACGGGGTCTTTGTCAGGGCCGTTACTTTAAGCGCCTGGGCAGTGCCAGATAGACCCCGGCTGCGCCGATCAGGGCCATGCCCCCCAGGGCCAGGGTGTCGGGCGGGCGCTGGAACCAGAAGGTGCTGATCAGCACCGCCAGCAGCAGCTGCAGGTAATTCATCGGGGCCAGCACCGAGGCCGACACGCGGCGGAAGGCGGCCAGCAGCAGCAACTGGGCCGCCCCGCTGACAAAGCCACCCGCCACCAGAACAGCCAGTTCAACCCCGCCCGGCCAGGCCACGGGGGCACTGAACAGGGCCGGCAGGTTGGTCACCACCAGGCACATGGCCGCCATGTAGGCGTATTGCACCGGGGCCGGCACCAGGCCCGACAGGCGCCGCGTGAGCACCTGGAACAGGGCATAGCACACGGCGGCCAGCGCCATCAGCAGCGTGCCGGTGAGGGGCAGGGCGCCGCCCGGGCGCACGATCAGCAGCATGCCGGCAAAACCGACCAGCACGGCCACCCATTGCACGCGGCCCACTTGCTCGCCCAGCACCCAGGGCGACAGGGCCACCATGATCAGCGGGGCGGTGAAGTAGATGGCGGTGGCCTCGGCCAGCGGCATGCTGGCCAGGGCGGTCATGAAGCTGGTGGCCACGATGGCCAGCATGAGGCTGCGCAGCAGCAACAGCCCCTGGTGCGGCTGGCGCCACACCCGCCAGTCGCCATGCCGCCCCAGCAGCACTGCGGCCATGCTGCCCACGGCCACGTAACGGGTCAGGTTCATCAGCGTGGCCGGGTAGTGGGCCAGCATCTGCTTGGCAAAGGCGTCGTAGCAGGCAAAAGCCAGCAGGGCCGCCAGAAACAGCAGCATGCCCTGGCGCTGTTGGTTGGCCGCGGGTGCCAGGGCCGCAGCCCTTGGGGTGACGGCCTCAGCCATGCAGGCCGTCCAGGAAGGCGCTCAGGCCGGGGCCGATGGCCTCGACCATGTAGCCGCCCTCTTGCACCACCACGGTGGGCAGGCCCAGGCGGCGCACCCGCCGGCCCACGTCGCGGTAGGCCTCGAAGTCGAGCCGCAGCACGCTGATCGGGTCGTCCTTGTAGGTGTCGAAGCCCAGAGCCAGCACCAAAGCGCGGGGGGCGAAGTCGAGCAGCGCGGCCTGGGCCGTGTCCAGGGCCAGCCCGAACTCGGTGTTGCCGCTGCCGTGCGGCAGGGGCAGGTTCAGGTTGCAGCCGATGCCAGGCCCGATGCCGCGCTCTTCGGCGTAGCCGGTGTAGAACGGAAAGTACTGACCCGGGTCGGCATGGGTGGAGACCGTCATCACTTCGGCGCGGTCGTAGAAGATGTTCTGCGTGCCGTCGCCGTGGTGGGCGTCCACATCGAGCACGGCCACGCGGCCGAAGTGGCTCAACAGGCGGGCGGCGGCGCAGGCGTTGTTGTTGACAAAGCAAAAGCCGCTGGCGCGGTCGCTGTGCGCGTGGTGGCCCGAGGGGCGGCACAGGGCGTAGGCGGCGGGGGCGCCGGCGATCACCGCATCGGCGGCCGCCACCGCGCTGTGCGCCGAGCGCAGGATGGAGCGCCAGCTGGGCGCGCCGATGGGGCAGGACAAATCACCCAGGTAGTAGCCGGTCTGTGCCACCAGAGAGGGCGAGGGGCAAGGCCCGCGGCGCAGGCCCCCGCCCGGGCTGGGGTAGGGGCCCAGGTTGGGCAGCACTTCGATGCCGGGCTCGACGCCCGGGCGGCGCAAGGCCTGCCAGCGGTCCCAGGCGGTTTCCAGGTAGTCCAGGTAGTGCGGTGCGTGCACGGCGGCCAGGGGCTCGCGCCCCAGTTCGGCGGGCTCGTGCACCGGCACCCCGCAGGACTGCAGCGCGGCCTGCAGGGCACTGGCGCGGCTGGGCAGGTCGGCGGCGGGCATCAATCGGCCCAGGCGCATGAACTGCTGCGGCGTGTGCAGCATCTGGTCGGGCGAGAAGAAGGCTTGCATGGGCGCTCCGGTGTCGGGGAGGGAGGTTCAGGCGGGCAGGCTGGCTTCGAACAGGTCGAAGGCCTGGTCCAGCCGGGCGAACAGGGTGTCGAGCTCGGTCGCGCTGATGATCAGCGGCGGGCACAGGGCCACGGTGTCGCCCATGGCACGCACGATCAGGCCTTGCTCCTGGGCCAGTTGGGCCAGGCGCGGGCCGGCCTTGAGGGCGGGGGCAAAGGGCTGGCGGCTGGCCTTGTCGGCCACCAGTTCCAGGGCGCCGATCAGGCCCACGCCACGGGCTTCGCCCACGCAGCGGCGCTGGCCGAACTGGCGCAGCCGGGCCTGGAAGCCGGGCGCGAGCGCGCGCACCCGCTCCAGGATGCCGTCGTCCTCGTACACCTGGAGGGTTTCGAGGGCGATGGCCGAGGCCACCGGGTGGCCCGAGTAGGTGTAGCCGTGGCCGAAGGTACCGATGCGCCCGCTGTTGGCGGCCAGAGCGGTGTGGACGGCCGGCGACACCATCACCGCCGAGATCGGCACATAGCCCGAGGACAAGGCCTTGGCGCAGGTCAGGATGTCGGGCTGCAGGCCGAAGGTGGTCGAGCCGAACATGTTGCCGGTGCGGCCAAAGCCGCAGATCACCTCGTCGGCCACCAGCAGCACCTGGTACTTGCGCAGCACGGCCTGCACTTTCTCGAAGTAGGTTTCGGGCGGCACGATCACGCCGCCTGCGCCCATCACCGGCTCGGCAAAGAAGGCGGCCACGGTGTCGGGGCCTTCCTGCAGGATGCGCTGCTCCAGCGAATCGGCCAGGCGGGTGGCAAAGTCGGCCTCGCTTTCGCCCGGCAGGCCGTAGCGGTAGTGGTGCGGGCACTCGACATGGCTGATGCGGTCGATGGGCAGGTCGAAGTCCTGGTGGTTGGCGGGCAGGCCGCTGAGGCTGGCCGCCGCCACCGTCACGCCGTGGTAGGCGCGCTGGCGCGCCAGGATCTTCTTCTTGGCCGGCTTGCCGATGGCGTTGTGGTAGTACCAGACCATCTTGACCGCGCTGTCATTGGCCTCGGAGCCCGAGTTGGCAAAGAACACCCGGGCCATGGGCACCGGTGCCAGGGCCAGCAGCTTCTCGGCCAGTTGCGCCACCGCCGGGTTGGAGCGGTGGTTGAAGGTGTGGTAGTAGGGCAGGGTCTGCAGGGCCTGGGTGCCCGCCGCGATCAGGCGCGGGTGGCTGAAGCCCAGCGAGCTGCACCACAGGCCCGACATGCCCTCGATGTAGCGGCGGCCCTGCTCGTCTTCGACATGGATGCCGTCGCCGCGCGTGATCACCAGCGGGCCGACGTCGGCGTGGGTGGCCAGGTTGGTGAAGGGGTGCAGGTGAGCCGCGATGTCCTTGGCGGCCAGCTCGCTGGGGGTGTTCATGGTGGGGGCTTTCGTGGGGGCAGGAAGGTGTGGCGGGGTTCAGTAGCCGCGTCGCAGGTCGACCGCCACCTCGGCGGCGCACCCGGCGTCGATCCGGGCCAGGTTGTCGGCGGTCTGGCGCGCAATCACGGCCGGGTCGGTGCGCGTGGCGATGTGCGGGGTGATGAGGATGCGCGGCTCGGCCCAGAAGGGGTGCTCGGGGGGCAGGGGCTCTTGCGTCAGGGCATCCAGGGTGGCGGCGCCCAGTTGGCCGCTGGCCAGGGCGGCCAGCAGGTCGGCCTCGACCAGATGCGCGCCGCGCCCGACATTGATCAGGTGGGCGCCCCGTGGCAGTTGATTGAACAGGGGCTGGCTCAGGATGCCCCGGGTGTCATCGGTCAGCGGCAGCAGGCACACCAGGGTGTCACAACCGGCGAGAAATTCGGCCTGCCCGGCCTCGCCGTGGAAGGCCTGCAGGCCCGCGGGCAGGTCGTGCTTGGGCGAGCGGCTCCAGCCGCGCACGCTGTAGCCGATGTTCAACAGCGCCTCGGCACAGGCCAGGCCCAGGGTGCCCAGGCCGGCAATGCCGACCCGGTGCAGGCGCGGCGGCTGCACGGGCTGCTCTTCCCAGCGGCGCGCGGCGGCGCTGCGCAGGTAGGCCCCCATGTGGCGCTGGTGCTGGATCACGGCCCAGGTGACGTAGGCGGTCATGCCCTGGCCCATGTCGGGGTCGATGATGCGGCACACCGGCCGCTCGGGCAGGGCCGGGTCGGCCGTGATGTGGTCGATGCCGGCGCCCACCGACTGGATCAGCCGCAGCCGGGGCAGGCGGGCCAGCAGGCCCTCGGGGGGGTACCAGCAGACGGCGGCGTCGATGTCCTCCAGCGGGCCCAGCTCGGTGCCCAGGCGCAGCCGGGCCTCTGGGAACTGGGCCTGGAAGGCGGGCAGCAGGTAGCTGAAGTCGAGGTTGCTGCTCAGAAAAGCGATGGTGAGGGGGGCGGGCATGGCGGCGGACATCGAAGCGTGCTCAGTCTTGGTGGGCGTTCAGGCGCGGGATGGCCTCGATCAGCCGGCGGGTGTAGTCGTGCTGGGGGTTGCGCAGCACCTCGGCACTGGGGCCGTACTCGACCACCTGGCCACGCTGCATCACGGCGATGTGGTCGCACATCTCGCCGGCCACGCGCAGGTCGTGGGTGATGAAGACCATGGCCAGCTGGAAGCGCTCGCGCACCTCGGCAAACAACTTGAGCACCTGGGCCTGCACCGACACATCGAGGGCCGACACGGGCTCGTCGGCCACCAGCAGCTCGGGCTCCATGGCCAGGGCGCGGGCAATGCCGATGCGCTGGCGCTGCCCACCCGAGAATTCGTGTGGAAAGCGGTCGGCGGCTTCGGGGCCCAGGCCCACCAGTTGCAGCAGCTCCAGGGCACGGGCCATGGCCACGTCGCGCGGCACGCCCTGGGCCATGGGGCCGGCAGCCAGGGTGGGGCCGATGCGGTGGCGCGGGTTGAGCGAGGCATAGGGGTCTTGAAAGACCATCTGGATCTTGCCCTTGGCCTGCTGGCGCAGCGCAGCGCCCGACATCAGGTTGCGGCCCTTGAACAGGATGCGGCCCGACTCGAAGGGGGCCAGGCCGACGATGCAGCGGCCCACACTCGATTTGCCCGAACCCGACTCGCCCACCAGGCCCAGGGTCTGGCCGCGGCGCAGCTCGAAGCTGACGTTTTTCGCAGCACTGACCTGGCGTCCCTTGCGGAACAGGCCGCCGCCCGAGGTGTAGGTCTTGCACAGGTCCTGCACCTGCAGCACGTGCAGGGGGTCGGGTTCGCCTTCGCGGATCACGGGCTCACCCTGGGGAATGGCGGCGATCAGCTTCTGGGTGTAGGGGTGGCTGGGTTGGCTCAGCACCTGGCGGGCCGGGCCGGCCTCGACCACCTGGCCGGTCTGCATCACCACCACGTGGTCGGCGATCTCGGACACCACCCCGAAGTCGTGGGTGATGAACAGCAGGGCCATGCCGCGGCGCTGCTGCAGCTCGCGCATGAGCTTGAGGATCTGCGCTTGCGTGGTGACGTCGAGCGCGGTGGTGGGTTCGTCGGCGATCAGCAGCCGGGGCTCCAGCAGCATGGCGCAGGCGATCATCACGCGCTGGCGCTGGCCCCCCGATAGGCGGAAGGGGTAGCTGTCGATCAGCAGGGCCGGGTCGGGCAGGCCCACATCGGCCAGGGCGGCCAGGATGCGGCGGCGCTTTTCGGCGGCGCCGAGCTTCAGATGGGCGTCGAACACCTCGGCCAGTTGCTCGCCGATGCGCATCACCGGGTTGAGGGCGGTCATGGGCTCCTGGAACACCATGCCGATGCGGTGGCCGCGCAGCTCGCGCATCTGGGCTTCGCTGAGTTGCAGCAGGTCTTGCCCGTCAAACAGGATCTGGCCAGCCACCGGCTCGACGTGGGGGCGTGGCAGCAGGCCCATGATGGCGTTGGCAATCATCGATTTGCCCGAACCCGACTCGCCGACCACGCACAGCGTCTGGCCGGCCTGCAGTGTGAACGAGGCCCCTTGCACGGCCAATCGGCGGTCGCCGCCCGAGGGCAGCTTGATGTCGAGGCCGCGCACTTCCAGCACGGGGGTGTCGGGCAGAGGGTCGTTGGCAGGCATGGAGTGGCTTCCGGTCAGGGGCTGGGCACAGGGCTCGGTGGTGGTTTGCAGCACGGCGTTCATCAGCGCCTCCCGTCCAGGCGGGCATTCAGGCCGTCGTTGAGCCCTTCGCCGACCAGGTTGAGTGCCAGCACGGTGAGCACGATGGCGGCCCCCGGGAACACGGCCATCCACCAGGCCTGGCGCAGCACGGTGCGGGCCGAGCCCACCATGTAGCCCCAGCTCATCTGGTTGGGGTCGCCCAGGCCCAGAAAGCTCAGGCTGGACTCCAGCAGGATCGCGGTGGCCACCATCAGCGAGGCCATCACCACGATGGGCGAGGCCGCGTTCGGCAGGATCTGCGTGAGGATGATGCGGGGCGTGCTCTGGCCCGACAGCTGGGCTGCGGCCACAAAGTCGCGCTGGCGCAGCGTGAGGAATTCACCGCGCACCAGGCGCGCCACCGGGGGCCACGAGACGATGGCAATGGCCGCCACGATGGACTTGACCGAGGGCTCGAAGATGGCCACCAGCACGATGGCCAGGGCAAAGCTGGGGATGGCCTGGAACAGCTCGGTGAAGCGCATCAGCGTGGCATCCACCCAGCGCCCGAAATACCCGGCCACGGCCCCGATGCTGACCCCGATCAGCAGCGACACCAGGGTGGACACGATGCCGATCAGCAGCGACACCCGCGCCCCCAGCACCACGCCCGACAGGATGTCGCGGCCCATGGTGTCGGTGCCCAGGGCGAAGCCGTTTTGCTGCCCGGGCTGGAGAAAGGGCTGTTCGACCATGTCCCAGGGGTCGTGGGCGGCCAGCAGCGGACCGAAGGCCACCACCAACGCCACCAGCATCAGCACGATGAGGCCGAACAGGGCGCCGCGGTTGCGCCGGAAGCGGCGCCAGAAGGAGTTCTTGGAAGCTTGGCTCATGGAAGACCTCAGGCCATTTCGATGCGCGGATCGACCAGGGTGTAGACCAGGTCGGTGAGCAGGTTGAACAGCACAGCCACGGCGGCGGTGACCAGGAAGCAGCCCAGCAGCAGGTTGTAGTCACGCTGCAGCAGGGCGTCGAACATCAGCCGGCCGATGCCGGGCCAGGCAAACACGGTTTCGGTCAGCACGGCACCGCCGATCATTCCGCCGGCCTGGATGCCGGCCAGGGTGACCACGGGCAACAAGGCGTTGCGCAGGATGTGGTTGCGTTGGATGCGACCCGGGTGCACCCCCTTGGCGCGGGCCGTCTTGACGAAATCCATCTGTGCCACCTCGAGCATCGAGGCGCGCGTCATGCGGGCGTACACAGCCATGTAGAACAGCGCCAGGGTGAGCGCTGGCAGGATCAGGTGCTTGCCGATGTCCAGCACCCGGTCCAGCCCGCTCAGCGAGGTGCCCACCGTGAAAAAGCCGAAGCCCGGCAGCCAGTCGAGTTGCACGGTGAAGATCAGCACCGCCATCATGGCCAACCAGTACAGCGGCGTGGCGAAGAAGATCAGCGCCACCACGGTGATGGCACTGTCCAGCCAACTGCCCACCCGCCGGCTGGCCATGGCCCCCAGCGCGACGCCGAACAGCAGCGACAGGGCAAAGGCGCTGCCGGTCAGCAGCAAGGTGGCGGGCAGGCGGTCGGCGATCAGCTTGAGCACCGGCTGCTGTTGGCGGTACGACCAGCCCAGGTCCAGCGTGGCCACGTGGCCCAGGTAGTGCCCGAGCTGGGTGGACAGAGGCTGGTCCAGCCCGAACTCCTTGCGCAACTGGGCCACGAACTGGGCGTCCGAGGCCCCGGCCTCGCCCGCGAGCACCGACACCGGGTCGCCGGGGGCGGCGCGGATGAGCAGGAAGTTCACGGTGGCGATCAGCATCAGGGCCAGCAGGCCCTGCACGATGCGGGTGAGCATGTACTGCAGACGTTTCATGGGCAGATCCGGCAAGTGGGTGGAGCGGTAGAGGGTGCGGCTCAGGTCAGCGAGGCGCGGCTCAGGCTGTCGTTCAGGCCGATGCCCGAGTTGATCGGGTTCTTGACCTTGCTGCGGTACAGCGTGGGGAAGTTGATCTCGTGCAACCAGGCCACGGGCACTTCTTCGAGCAGCAGCTTCTGCACTTCCAGGTAGGCCTTGGCGCGCGATTCGGGGTCGGTGGCGCGGGCGCCGGCGGCAAACAGGGCGTCGACGCGGCTGTTGCTGTAGCCCTCGACGTTGTTGAAGGGGGAGCCCTTGGCGATGTTGCTGCTGGTGTAGTTGCGGGCCACGCCCAGGGCGGGGTCACCGTACTGGTAGACGTAGGTGAAGGCGATGTCGTAGTCCCACTCGTTGAGGCGCTGGTTCCAGCCGGCCACGTCGGTGCCGGTGAGCTCGATCTTGATGCCGGCCTGGGTGAGGTTCTGCCGCACGATCTCGGCCTGGCGCTGCCACGACTCACCATAGGGCAGGGGCAGCAGCTTCAGCGGCTCGCCCTTGTAGCCCGATTCGGCCAGCAATTGCTTGGCTTTCTCGAGGTTGCGCGGGTACTTGGCCACATCGTCGCTGTAGTACTTGATGTGGCTGTTGAAGGGGCCGGTGGCGGGCTTGGCAAAGCCCTGCCAGGCGATCTTGGCCATGGCCTCGCGGTCGATGGCGAACATCACGGCCTGGCGGAACTTGACGTTGTTCATCGGCGCCTTGCGGTTGTTCAGCCACAGCCACGAATGGGGCGAGAAGAACTCCCAGCCTTTGGTGGTCAGCGTCACCCCGGGGAGCTTGGACAGGCGCACCACGTCGAAGAACTCGACGGCACCCCCGGGCACCACGTCGACCTTGCCGGATTCGAAGGCCGCCGCCCGCGAGGCTGCGTCGGGGATCACGTGGAAGTACAGGCTTTCCAGCAGCGGCTGGCCAGGCGTGTGGTAGGCCTCGTTGGCCACCAGCTGGATGTACGAGCCCTTGACCCACTCCTTGAACTTGAACGGGCCGGTGCCCAATGGCGTGGCGTTGGCCGGGTTGGTGGCGAAGTCGGTGCCCTCGTAGACATGCTTGGGCACCATGGGCATGGTGCCGGTCTCGAACAGGCCCAGGAAGGGGCCGAAGGGGTACTTGAGCTTGAACTCGACCGTCAGCGGGTCGATGGCGCGCACGGTGTCCAGGCACTCCAGGTTGCCGCGCAGGCGGGCGTGGGTCTTGCGCAGGAACACGTCCACCGAGAACACCACGTCGGCCGAGCTGAAGGGCTTGCCGTCGTGCCACTTCACGCCGGGTTTGAGCTTGAAGGTGTAGACCAGGCCGTCCTTGCTCATGGTCCACGCGGTGGCCAGCAGGGGCTGCGGGTTGAGCTTCTCGTCGTAGCGCAGCAGGCCTTCGTAGATGTTGCCCGCGATCAGCTGGGTGGGGCCGTTCTGCACCATGCCCAGCATCAGGCCCGGGGGTTCGGGTTGCACCAGCACGTTGAGCACGCCGCCTTTGCGGTCCTGGGCGAGCACGCTCAGGGGAATGCCGGCCAGAGACAGGCCGAGTCCGCTGGCACCGAGTTGAAACATTTCACGACGCTTCATGGCAGGAGTCCTTTGTGGGTGAGGGAGGGGCAGAAGTGCGCTTGGATGACGGAGGGAATCAGTCGCGGAAGCTGCTGGGCGCGGGGCGTTCCAGGTGCTTGAGCAGGCCCAGCCATTCGCGCTGGTTGGGGTCGGCCTGGCCGGGCAGTCGGTTGCTGTCACCGCTTTCGTACTGGCGGGCCGTGCGCTCGCACACCTCGGGCGAGACCCGGCGGACGGGCTGGCCGCTGCCCTGGATGGCCAGTTGCACCCGGCAGGCGCGGTCGAGGTTGAGCATCAGGATCAGCGCCTCGGAGACCGTGCGGCCCAGGGTCATGAGGCCGTGGTTGCGCAGGATCATGGCGCGGGCCGTGGGGCCCAGGTCGGCGATCAGGCGTTCGCGCTCGTCCAGGTCGAGTGCGATGCCCTCGAACTCGTGGTAGACGACCCGGTTGTAGAACTGCAGCGCCCACTGGTTGCAGGGCTGCAGCCCGTCTTGCAGCGACGACACGGCCACGCCGGCCACGGTGTGGGTGTGCAGCACGCATTGGGCGTCGTGGCGGGCCGAGTGCACCGCGCTGTGGATGGTGAAGCCGGCCGGGTTCACGTCGTAGGGCGAGGGCTCGATGATCCGGCCCTCGAGATCGATCTTCACCAGCGACGAGGCGGTGATGTCGCGGAACAGCAGGCCGTAGGGGTTGATCAGGAACTGGTCCTGGGTGCCGGGCACGCGGGCCGAGATGTGGGTGTAGATGCTGTCATCAAGCCCGAAGTGGGCAATCAGGCGGTAGGCCGCTGCCAGGTCTTGGCGAACCTGTTGCTCGCTCTGGCCTTCTGGGGCGGTGGGGGTAGACACGGTCGACATGCACGCTTCCTTCCGGTTGGCCGGGGTGCTTGCCTAGTACAAGATGCCCCGTTTTGAGTTGATCTTCGACAGAAGACTGTCGACAGTTATCAACTTAGCAGGTTCCGGGCCAGGCTGGAACCGGTTGAAAACCCTGTGCCGGGCTGTCGCGTGAGTGACTTTGGTGCTGTTTTGCACCAGCTTGAAACGTTTGTGGGCAAAAAAAATCCCGCAGGCGGCAAGGCGTGCGGGATTCGGGTGCGCCCCTGATCGGGGCGCCGGGGCCGGGGCGGGTCAGCCGCCGCGGCGCATCATGTCGAAGAAGTCGACGTTGGTCTTGGTGGCCTTCATGTTCTTGATCATGAGTTCCATCGACTCGATCTCGTCCATGTTGTACATGAACTGGCGCAGGATGCGGGTCTTCTGCAGGATCTCGGGGGCCAGCAGCAGCTCTTCGCGGCGGGTGCCGCTCTTGTTGAGCTCGATGGCCGGGAACACGCGCTTTTCGTACAGGCGGCGGCTCAGGTGGATTTCGCAGTTGCCGGTGCCCTTGAATTCTTCAAAGATCACTTCGTCCATGCGGCTGCCGGTGTCGACCAGGGCGGTGGCGATGATGGTCAGCGAGCCGCCTTCCTCGACCTTGCGGGCCGCGCCGAAGAAGCGCTTGGGGCGCTGCAGGGCGTTGGAGTCCACACCACCCGACAGCACCTTGCCCGACGAGGGCACGACGTTGTTGTAGGCGCGGGCCAGGCGGGTGATGGAGTCGAGCAGGATGACCACGTCCTTCTTGAGCTCGACCAGGCGCTTGGCGCGCTCGATCACCATCTCGGCCACGTGCACGTGGCGGGCGGCCGGCTCGTCAAAGGTGGAGGCGATGATTTCGCCCTTCACCGAGCGCTGCATTTCGGTCACTTCTTCAGGGCGCTCGTCCACCAGCAGCACCATCAGGTGCACGTCGGGGTTGTTGGCCGTGATGGCATGGGCGATGTGCTGCATCATCACCGTCTTGCCGCTCTTGGGCGGCGCCACGATCAGCGCGCGCTGGCCGCGGCCGATGGGCGAGATGATGTCGATGATGCGGCCGGTGATGTTCTCTTCGCTCTTGATTTCGCGCTCAAGCCGCATCTGCTCCTTGGGGAACAGCGGCGTGAGGTTTTCGAACATCACCTTGTGCTTGTTCTGCTCCGGGGGGCCGCCGTTGACGGCGTCGAGCTTGGTCAGGGCAAAGTAGCGCTCGCCATCCTTGGGCGTGCGCACTTCGCCTTCGATCATGTCGCCGGTGTGCAGGTTGAAGCGGCGCACCTGGCTGGGCGAGATGTAGATGTCGTCGGTGCTGGCGGTGTAGCTGCTGTCCGGGCTGCGCAGAAAGCCGAAACCATCGGGCAGGATTTCCAGGACGCCGTCGGCGAACACCTGCTCGCCGGCCTTGGCGCGCTTCTTGATGATCGCAAACATCAGCTCCTGTTTGCGCATGCGGCCCGTGTTTTCGATCTCAAGCTCTTCGGCTTGCTTCAACACTTCAGACACATGGAGTGCCTTGAGTTCGTTCAAATGCATGGAGGGTCCTGCGTGGACTGACCCGGACAGTGGGTCGCCAAAAAATCCCTTGCGGGCTGACTGATTCGGGGGAGGTTTGGGGGGAGGCGAGAGAGGCCTCGCAAACCGGACATTCGATTCGGAAGGTTGGTCTGCCATCCGATGAATTGCGCTGATTATGACAGGAAAATCAGGCCGCCCGTTTCAGCGCAGCGGGCGCCTGCAAAACACGGCCCGCACAGGGCGGGCCGCAGGGGCTTCAGGCCAGTTGCTGGTCGATGAAAGCGGTGAGGGCCGCCTTGTTCAGGGCGCCCACCTTGGTGGCTGCCAGATTGCCGTTCTTGAACAGCATCAGCGTGGGGATGCCACGGATGCCGAACTTGGCCGGGATGTCGCGGTTTTCGTCGACGTTCATCTTGGCGATCTGCAGCTTGCCTTCGTAGCCGGCAGCCACTTCGTCGAGGATGGGGGCGATCATCTTGCAGGGACCGCACCATTCGGCCCAGTAGTCGACCAGCACGGGCTTGTCGGCTTGCAGAACGTCGGCTTCGAAGGAGGCGTCGGAGATGTGTTTGATCAGGTCGCTGGCCATGGTGTCGTTTCCTTGGGATGAAGCGTAAGAAAAGGATTGATGCGCTTGAGTTGGCGGCATTGTGACAGAAACCAAGTCCTTTGATGGGGCATCACGCGCCTATGGGCGACATAGGCAAAAGCCATCAGAACATTCTGAGGGTTCTCAGCTGCTTTTCCTGCGGGCCGCAGTCGGGGCCGGCAGGGCTGGTGTCACGCATACTTGCACCCCTGGCGACGCCGCCCTGCGGCGCCCGCCTTGACCTTTTTCTGATCTGTCCGCCCCCATGACCTCTGCTGCTTCTTCGATTTCTTCCGTGGCCCCGTCGGCCACGTCCCTTGCGCTTCCAGGCGCAGCCCCTGTGGTGGTGGTCGGGGGAGGCCCGGCCGGCCTGATGGCGGCCGAGGTGCTGGCCAGCGCCGGGGTGGCGGTGCATCTGTACGACGCCATGCCCTCGGTGGGGCGCAAATTTCTGCTGGCGGGCAAGGGGGGCTTGAACCTGACGCATTCCGAGCCGCATGAACCTTTCATGGGCCGCTATGCCGAGGCCCGGGCGGCCCTGGAGCCCGCGATGCACGATTGGGGCGGCCCCGAGTTGCGGGCCTGGGCCGCCGGCCTGGGCATCGAGACCTTTGTGGGCAGCTCGGGGCGGGTGTTCCCGACCGACATGAAGGCAGCACCGCTGTTGCGGGCCTGGCTGCATCGCCTGCGTGGCCTGGGGGTGCAGTTCCACATGCGCCACCGTTGGCTGGGCTGGGACGCCTCGGGCGGCTTGCTGCTGCAGGGCCCGCAAGGGCCGGTGACGGTGGCGGCACGGGCCGTGGTGCTGGCCCTGGGGGGCGCCAGCTGGGCGCGCCTGGGGTCGGACGGGGCCTGGGTGCCCTGGCTGCAGGCGCGTGGCGTGGCCGTGGCGCCGCTGCGACCTTCGAATTGCGGTTTTGAGGTGGCCGCCACGGCGCGCGAGCGGGGGGAGTCACGGCGCGAGTTCCTGGGCGAACTGCTGGGGCATGAGGCCGCCCACAAGACCGGCTGGACCTCTTTCTTTGCCGAGCGCTTTGCGGGCCAGCCATTCAAATCGGTGGCGCTGCGGCATGTGGACGGCGAGGGTCGGGTGTTCGAGCGTCGCGGCGAGTTCGTGGCCACCGCCAGCGGGGTCGAGGGCAGCCTGGTCTACGCGGTGTCGCCCGCCCTGCGTCGCGGCATCGAGCAGCATGGCAGCGCCACGTTCGAGCTGGATCTCTTGCCCGACCACTCGGCCGAGCGGGTGCTGGCCGAGGTGCGCCACCCCCGGGGCTCGCGTTCGCTGTCCAGCCACCTGAAGGGCCGGCTGGGCCTGGACGGCATCAAGATGGGGGTGCTCAACGAGTTGCTGAGCCGTGAACAGATGAATGACCCGACCCAACTCGCTGCCGCGATCAAGGGCTTGCCCATCACTGTGGTTGCCACCCGGCCCCTGGATGAGGCCATCAGCACGGCGGGCGGCGTGGCCTTCGAGGGCCTGGATGCCGACCTCATGCTGCGCGCATGCCCGGGCGTGTTCTGTGCCGGCGAGATGCTGGATTGGGAGGCGCCCACGGGTGGCTACCTGCTGACAGCCTGCGCTGCCACCGGGCGTCAGGCCGGCCAGGGTGTGCTGCGCTGGTTGGCCGCCCAGTCAGCTTGAGCGGGCCCTGTTGGCGCTGAATGCGCCGGTGACTCAGCGCCAGCCGCGGTGCCAGCCGTGCTCGGGGTGGTGCCAGCCCCAGCCGTAGTGAGGGTGCTGGATCCAGACCCAGCCCACGCCCGGGCTGGCATAGGCGGGAGCCACATACACCGGGGCCGGCGCTGGCGAGACATAGACCGGCCCAGGGTTGACCACGACCGGGCGGGCGGGCACCGGGGCCACGACACAGCCTGTGAGGCTGGCGCCGATGGCCAGGGTGGCCAGCGTGATCAGGGAGCGGATGGGGGTCTTTTCGAGCATGTGAGGCCTTTTGTCAGCATTCTGATACCGATAACGCCCGACGAATGGGGCGGTTGACCCCTGTTACCGAGGCTTTACACGACCCGGTTGCGACCCCATTGTTTGGCCTGGTACAGCGCCTGGTCTGCCGCTGCGTAGAGCGTGTCAAAACTGGAGTCCGCATCGGGCGCGGTGCTGGCCAGGCCGATGCTGACGCAGATGCCCAAAGGGCGCCCCTGCACCTGGGCCGGGGTGTTCTGGATGCGCAGGCGCAGCTTTTCGGCCAGCACGCGCCCGGCCTCGGGCCGGGTGGCGGGCAGCAGGATGATGAACTCTTCGCCCCCCAGGCGCCCGACCAGATCGGTGCTGCGCACCGTGCCGGAACACAAGGCCGCCACATGGCGCAGCACCTCGTCACCGGCCGGGTGGCCCCAGGTGTCGTTGACCTGTTTGAAATGGTCCAGGTCCAGCAGCAGCAAGGTGGTCGGTGTGCCCTGGCGCCGGGCCCGGGCCAGTTCGTTGCGCGTCAGCTCGACGAAGGTGGCGCGGTTGAGCAGGGCCGTCAGGCCATCGACCCGGGTCAGGCGCTCGAGCTCGCGCTGTTTGGTCTGCAGCGCCTGGTTGGCTTTTTCAAGTGCGCGCTGCTGCAGGGTGATGACGGCAAATTTGCGCCACAGCAGCACGGACAGCGTGAGCCCCAGCAGGCAGGCACACACGCCATTGACACGGTTGGACAGCAGGCTTTCGGGCTGGGCCTGGGTCAGCCCGAGGCCCGCCATGAAGCCCACGGCCGCCAGGGCAAACAGCAGGGCCGATTCGCGTGGCCGCAGGTGTAGCAGCAGGCCGGCCAGCATGCAACCCAGCACAAACGGGGTGATGTTGGGGGTGACCCATTGATCGATGCAGGCCAGCACCGTGGCATACACCAGTTCGGTGACCAGCCAGGCCAGCGGCAGCCACTGGCCGGCCAGGCGCCGGGCGTCATGCCGGAGGTGGTGGGTCAAGCCCATGAAGGCCAGCATCAGCAAGCCCATGGCGAGGTGGGCCCAGAGCAGTCCGAACAACCAGTCGCGCGAGGTGCCCGAACTCTCCAGCAACAGCAACCTGAAGGCAAACACCAGGGTGGACAGCGCACTGAGCCCCCCCAGCAAAGGGGTCAGGACCCGCATGCGGGCCAGGTTGATCTCGCCGGCCTGGGAGGCCACCTGATCGTGCTCGCGGGCCCATTGGCGAAGCTTGAACCGCAGGGCTGGCCAGTCAAACGGTAGGGAGAGCATGGTGAAGCAGGGGGGGCGAAAAAGCGGATCATCAACGGGACACCAAAGCACTCTAAACCGATTTGGGCCCCTTCGTCGCATCCGATGAGCAGGCTTGAGTGGTGTTCAGGCGGTTTGATTGGATGAGCGGGTGGCACAATCCGCCCGATCCGATTTGATGGGTGCACCTTTGTCCAAACGTTTTCCCGGCAGACATTTTTCAGGCTTGGCCAGGGGCCTGGTGGTGTTGCTGCTGATCCAGCTGATCGGCACGCTGGGCTACCACTACATCGGACGGCCCACGGCGACCTGGATCGACAGCTTCTACATGACCTTCATCACCATCGCCACCATCGGCTATGGCGAGACGGTTGACCTTTCAACCCACCCCATGGGGCGGCTGTTCACCGTGCTGATTGCCGTGGTGGGCATCGGCACCATGAGTTACCTGTTTTCCACCATGGTGGCCTTGCTGGTGGACTACGACCTCAATGCGGCCATCAGGAGAAGGCGGATGCAAAAGGAACTGGACCAGCTCAGCGGTCATTACATCGTGTGCGGCATCGGGCGCGTGGGCTCCAATGTGGCTGACGAACTGGACCTGACCCGGCGCCGTTATGTGGTGGTGGAAACCGACCGTCAGGTGCTTGACGAGTGGCTGGAACACCACCCGGATGCGCTTTACCTGCACGATGATGCCGCCGATGACGAAGCCCTGCTGCGCGCCGGCCTCAGCCGCGCGGCCGGGGTGTTTGCGGTCACGGGCGATGACAGCCACAACCTGATGGTGTCGTTGTCGGTCAAGCTGATCAACCCGGCGGTGCGTGTGGTGGTGCGCCTGCATGACATCCGCAACGAGAAAAAGGCCCGCCGCGCCGGCGCCGACGAGATCGTGTCGCCCGACTTCACCGGGGGCATGCGCATCGCTTCTGCCATGGTGAGGCCGCATGTGGTCAATTTCATGGACCAGATGCTGCACAGCGACGAGGCCATGCGGGTGGAGGAACTGGTGCTGCCGGCCAACTTCGTGCCGTCTACCCTGCACGACACCGTGCCCCGCGCGCGCGACTACGTGGTGCTGGCCGTGCACGAAGGCGGCGCATGGATCTTCAACCCCGATGAAACCCACGTGCTGCAGCCCGGCAACACCCTGGTGCTGATGACCAACCCCGCAGGGCGGGAGGCGCTGGAGCGGCGTTTCAAGAGCGTGACTGCCTGAGTCGAGCAGATGAGGGCATGGACGGTATGCACACCCCCCGTTTGATGCCCATGAACCTGCCCCCGATCCCGGGGGCGCTGGGCCTGAGCCGGCGCAGCGCGGCGCAATGGCCGCTGCTGATTCAGCAGACCGCAGCCGAGCCCGATCCGGCCAATTTCTACATGCGTCTTCACTACCAGATGCTGGGGCTGGGCGACGCCGAACTGGCGATGGACCTGCAGCGCCAGGCCCTGCAGCACCGCACAGTCTTTCGCATGGAAGGGTGTGCGCGGCCGCGCTTGCGTTTGCTGGTGCTGATGGGCCCGGGCGGCATGATGGACAACACCCCGGTCGACTTTCTGCTCGACGGCAGCGATGTGGAGTTGACCCTGTTGTATGTGCTGCCCGATGCACCATGGCCTGATGCCGTGCCCGACCACGACGTGGCCTTTGTGGCGCTGGCCTCATCGGACCGAAACGACCGCAGTCTGCACCGCATCGGGCAGTTGCTGCAGCATTGGCCGCGTCCTGTCCTGAACCGGCCCGAGCGGCTGGAAAGCTGCCGGCGTGACCAGTTGGGTCGCCTGCTCGGCGGCGTGTCCGGTCTGCTCCTGCCCAAGACATGGCGGCTCTGCCGGGCTGATCTGGCGGGATGGACGACACTGCCTTGCACCGTCCGCCCGGTGGACACCCAGGGCGGTCAGGGCCTGGCCCGGATCGGGCAACCCCATGACCTGCAGGACTACCTCGCCCAGCACCCTGAAGCCGAGTTCTACGTGTCGGAGTACATCGACTGCCAGGGCCCCGACGGCCTGTACCGCAAGTGCCGCATCGCGCTCATCGACGGGCGGGCCTATGCCTGCCACCTGGCCATCTCGTCACACTGGATGGTGCATTACTACTCGGCACCGATGACCGAACAGGCCGCGTTGCGGGCTGAAGAGGCGGATTTCATGCAAGGCTTCGACGACGGCTTCGGGCGTCGCCATGCCCCAGCCCTGAGCGAGATCGCCCGGCGCATGGGGCTGGACTACCTTGTGCTGGACTGCACCGAAACCCAAGATGGCCGACTGCTGGTGTTCGAGGCTGACAACCAGAGCTGGATTCATGACACAGACCCTGTCAGCCTTTTTCCGTACAAGCCGGCGGTGATGCGGAAGGCATTCATGGCATTCAGGCGGATGCTGTTCAGGGCGGCGGGGGCCTTTGAGGCTGATGGGCTGTGATGGGCTGAAGAGCGTGTTCATGGGGCGTGGTTTGCCCCGGCGTGACACCGCCCAGGCGTCATTTTTGGCAGATGTCAACGTGCAGCGGTTCTGTCTGGTACAGATGCAGATCGCGTTGGGGAAACGAGATCGTGATGTTGGCAGCCTTCATGGCCTCATTGATGCGCAGGCGCACCGCCGTTTCAATGACATGGGGATTGAGTGCGCCCATTTCGACCCAGAATTTGAGTTGGAACACCAGGGCCGAATCGCCAAAGTCCGTGAAATACACCACCGGTGCCGGCGCCTTCAGGACACAGGGTGCTTGCTGGGCCGCTTCCACCAGCAGATCCATCGTCGTCTGTGTCGGTGAGCCGTAGGCCACGCCGACCGTGATCGAGCGGCGCATCTGCAGGTCTTTGAAGGTCCAGTTGACCAGCGATCCGCTGAGCATGTCAACGTTGGGGACGATGGTCTCGTCGCCATCAAAGCCACGCACCACGCAAAACTGCCAGCCCATGCTTTTGACAAATCCGGAATGCTGGTTCAGGACGATGTAGTCGCCCAGCTTGACCGGATGGGTGAGCTGGAGGATCAGGGCCCCGATCAGGTTCTTGAGCAGGTTCTGTGCCCCGAAGCCCAGGCCGACTGCCAGCACCCCGCCAAGCAGTGAGAACACGCTCAGGGGGATGTTCACCAGGCGCATCGCCAAGACCACCAGCGCCGCGATCATGACCGCCTTGGCGATCAGGTAGAAGCGGTTGGCAGCGACGGCTTGCACACCGAGGACGCGGACCAGGCCCAGGCGGGTCAGGCGCAACACCCAGGTGCCCGCCACGTAGCCGACCAGCAGGACCAGCACCGCCCCAAAGCTTTTGCCCACGGTGACGTTCTGGGTGGTGGTGATGTCCTGCCCATTGACGGTGATTTTCTCTTTCAGTGTCAGCAGGTTGAAGTCCCAGACCTGGCTGGCCCCAGCGCTGACCCCGTGCCGGGCCCGGTCCCAGGCCCTGCGCAGAGGGTTCTGGGCCTCGAGTTGGTGTTGCAGCTCGGTGCCCAGGATGCGCATGTTCTGCCGGGTCTCGTTGAGCAGGGCCAGGGTCGCCAGCAGCTCGTTCTGCAGGAAACCGCCCTGCAAGGCCTGCGCGGGTGCTGCAGCTCGGGTATCGGTCTGCGACGCGCTGTCGAGCAGGGGGCCGATGGAGCGCTCCAGGGCTTGCAGGTCCTGGGCCTGGCGGCTCAGTTGTGGGGCCAAGGTGTCCAGACCACCGGGATCGGGCTGGGACAGTTCGTAGCGCCATTGCCAGGCCAGCAGATTGCGCCGGTCGAGGTCAATTTGAGCCTGGCGCAGCAACTGTGACCAGAATCCTTGCTGAATCATCCCGGTGTCGGAGACTGCTGACGGGAGGCCTGGTACCGCCTCGGGACGGGCCATGGCGTTGGCAGCGGGGCTCTCCAGGCGGTGGATGCGATCCAGCAGCCGGGTGCGGATGAGGGCCAGTTCTTCGGGTTTGAATGGAACTTGCCCCCGCCAGGCACTCAGCCGGCTCTGAAGCACCTTCGAGGCCTGGGTCCCTGAGGCCAATTGTCGCGCCAACAGCGCGTCAAGCCCTTGCAGTCGCTGCAGCTGATGGCCTGCCAGCGAAAGCCGGGCCTCCGCGATGAGGCGGTTCCAGGGGGCGGCCGCGGCCCCTGCCGGTGTGTCGGGCGCGGCGGGGTCCGCACCATTGTCGACAGGCAGCCGCGATTGGAGTTGCTGCAATTGCCGTTGGGTGGATTGACGCAAGGCCAGGATGCCGTTCAGCGACTGCTCCTCCTGATCGGCCTGGGCTTCAAGGGCGTAGAGGGCGCGCCGGTCGCGAGGGGGCGGTCCGTCGGGGGCCGTCGGGATCGCGAGATCCAGCGGGTGGGGGTGGCCGACCGAAGGAGGGCTCTCCAGCACTGCACTCTCCTGGCAGACGGTGCGGATTTCGTTGTATAGCGCCTGCAGGGTCTCGGTCTGGGCCGCCGTAGGCCCTTGCATGAGGGGGGCCGGCTTGGCGGGCGCGGCCTGGGCGGCCTGGGCGGGATGACCCGGCTGGCCTGGGTTGGCCGGGACCAGGGCGTCCTCAAGCTGTTGGCGATGCCGCTCCAGCTCAGACAGGCAGGGTCGGGCGCTTGGGATGGAGGCCAGCGGCTTCGGGCCTGCCGGTGTCATGGCCTGCACAAGGTTGAGCGGAATCCCGCCTACCGCCTCCAGTCCTTCGACCCATCTGGTATTTGTCTGGGCATGGCCCAGCCCGGTGCACAGGGCCAGCAACAGGCCCCACCAGGCCACTGGAGAGCAACTGATTCTCGATGGCTTCATGATCGGTAGCCTTCCCACACGGGGTGTGCTCTGCGGCTGGCCAGTCGATTCCCCCAAAAGGTGGCCACCAGCATCACCACGGTACCCAGGCTCAGGTACAGGCCGGCGTTCTGGGCCCATTGGTCGAAGCGGCTGGAGCACAGTCGGGCCAACCCCAAGGCGGCGGCGCACAGGCTCATCACGGCCACCGTCATGCCCATGGCACGGCCCAGATGGCGCGCGCGGCGCTGGTACCGTGCCAGCAGGGCCCCCAGCCACCAGCCCGCGGCGGTGTCAACGCACAGCATGCCCAGGCAGAAGGCACCGGCCACCACCAGGGGGGCCAGCGGCAGATCGACGTGCAAGACGTTGCTGCCGAAGAGCACCGCCTGGGCCACGGTGTCGTAAGACACCGCGAACAGGGCCCCGACCAGCAGGGCGACCGCCGGGTGTTCGCATCGCTTCAGCAAGCCCTGCGCCAGCCACAGCGGGCTGCCGGGTGCTCCGGTCTGCGCCAGGTGGGGGGTGCTGACATGCCAATGGCTCAGATTGCCCAGGCCCAGGATCAGCAGAAGCCCGATCGACACCAGGCTGCCCGACAGGGCCAGCCAGGCCGGTGGGCTTCCATGGGCACGCAACAGATGGACGCCCAGGGCAATCGACAGCACCACCAGCCCGTGGCCCAGTGAGAACAACAGCCCACAGCAACGGGCCAGCCGGGGGTGACGGGGGCTGTACAGCCGGGTCATGGCATCGATGGCCAACAGGTGATCGGTGTCCAGGCCATGGCGCAGCCCCAGGCTGAACGCCAGGCCCAGGCCCAACGCAGTGGCGCTGACGGATTCTTGAATCATGAACGGATGGTTTCGTTAGTGCGCCGAAGGGCGGATCCGCAAGGTCAGCGGCGAGAAAAGACGCTGCTCCGATGCGGGGCATGCGGGTGAATCTGCTGGCTGTGTTTGGGCAGGGTCATCAGCCACATGGCGATCAGGTAAGGCGCGGTCAGGCTGGGGATTCCCCAGACCAGCAAAGCCTTGTTCATGGCCCCTTGGATCAGCACGGTGAACAGAACGGCCAAGGCCGCGACCCCCGCCGAGGTGAGCGAGGGCTGGATGAACACCACCCCGACCGCCAGCGCACTGAGGACCGCACTGAAGCCGTACAGCCCACTTTGCACCGCCTGCCGGTCGGCACCGAGCACGGTGGCAAACCACAAGGCCAGCAAGGAGCCGAGCACCACGGCCAGCGCCGCACGCCACGAGGCCCAGGCGAGCCCGAGCACGATCAGGGCACCGCTGCCCGCGTGGTCGAGCAGGAACACCTGCGCGATCTGGCGCAGGGCGACCAAGACCGTGGTCGTCGGTGTCAGGTCGGCCATCCGGGCGGCGGTCTCGATCGAGGGGGCCGGCGCGCCGGCGGGGGCCTGGAACGGCAGGCCGGCAAACACAGAGGCGCCGAGCAGGACGACCCAACTGATCAGCACAAAGGGGGCGGTGGACACGGCCACGTCCCAGGTTTTGCTCAGCACCTGGGTCAGCGCATCCATCACCAGGGTGCACAGCACGCCGCCGAGCAGGATCAAGGTCCACAGCAGCGGGCCGTCGTGCAGCCGGCTGGCCAGTGCCAGGCCCAGCAGGCAGCCGTTGAAGCCATACATGCCCCGGTCGAGGTCTTGCGTCTGCGGGTTGTTCAGGCGTGCCGCCAGCGTGGACGCCAAGCCCCCCAGCAGGCTGCCCCACAAAGGGTCCCACTGGCCATGGTTCAGGCAGGCCAGGGCAATCGCGGCCACGAACAGCAGACCGGTCAAGGCCTTGTCCATGAAGAACACCTGGGCGTAGCCCTTGAGCAAAGCGCGTGAAAAGGAGGAGAGCATGCAAGTGGACCGCGAGGGCCGGGGTCGGTCAGGGGGAGTGGCTTCAGCGCCAGGCGAATTCGGAAGGGAGCCCGTGGCCGGTGGCCTCTTCGCGGGCCAGTTGCCAGAAGCCACGCATCTGCTGGCGTACCGACTCGGCCTCGCGGCCCACGATGCGGCACATCAGACCGGCCTGGCCCGGCAGCTCGCTGACACCGGCGTACGGCGCCTGGTCAAATCGGCACAGGGGCCTGGCCCGGGCCAGGATTCTTTGGGCCACATCGGGTGGCGTCAGGATGAACAGCGTGCCGAAGACCTGTTGGTCGTGCATGACGCTGGCCTGCGCGGGGGCGTGCAGCAAGGGGGTGATCAGCAGCTTTTCCGCAAACACGGCGCGGCCGTCCGGGCGGAACACCCGGGTGGACAGTGACAGCAGTTCGTAGGCAAAGCACTCGCCGGCGCCATGGTGATGGCGGCCGGCCATCACCATCTCGGACAGCAACAGGCTGCCTTCGGGATGCAGGCAGATGTGGGTCTGGCTGGCATAGCGCGATTGGCGGTAGGGGATCAGCGCGTCGGGCAGATACTCCAGATAGGCCCCGGCGCCCACGGACAGGTTCACGGCCTGCACGGCGCAGTTGGCGTCCATGGCCTGGATGCGGCTGGCCCCCTGGGTGGTGACATGGGCGCATGCCCCGTCGGCAACGTCGACATCGATGCTCAAGCGGTCGCCCTGCAGGGTACCGCCTCCCACGGACAGCATCATGCAGATGGGCAGTTGCGGCATGGCTTCGTCCCAATACAAGGCCTGCTGCACCAGCAGCGGGGATTGGCGCCGCAGATGGCTCAGTATCGACCGCCCCCGGCGCATTTCGAAGGCCATGCTCAGGTGGCCTCGTTTGCCTGGGGCCCCGGCGGCCATCTGGGCGGGGGCATCCTGATAGGCTTGCAATTCGGGCAGTTGCTCCAGCGCCCCCAGGCTGCAACGCCAGTTCTGGGTGGGGTTCATCCGTGCTTGAGGGGCAGGTCGAACAGGCAGCGCTCGTGGATCAGGTGCACCAGCGCCTGAATGCCATCACCGGTCTTGCAATTGGTGAAGATGAAGGGCTTGTCCTTGCGCATCATGCGGGCGTCGTCGTCCATCACCTGAAGGCTGGCACCGACATAGGGGGCCAGATCGGTCTTGTTGATGACCAGGATGTCGGATTGGGAGATGCCCGGGCCGTTCTTGCGCGGGATCTTGTCGCCGGCAGCGACATCGATCACGTAGATGAAAAAGTCGACCAGGGCCGGGCTGAAGGTGAGGGTCAGGTTGTCGCCCCCGGACTCGATCAACACCAGATCGGATTCTGGAAAGCGCGACTCCATGTCTTCGACCGCAGCCAGATTCATCGAAGGGTCTTCACGCACCGCCGTATGAGGGCAGGCGCCGGTCTCGACGCCGATGATTTTCTCTTCGATCAGAATGCCCTTGAGGGTGCGCTGGACGTGTTTGGCATCCTCGGTGGTGACCACATCGTTGGTGATGATCAGCATCTTGATGCCCAGATCGATCAGGATGGGCGTGATGGCTTCGATGATGGCGGTCTTGCCGGAGCCGACCGGGCCTCCGATGCCAATGCGGGTGATTCTTTTCATGCTGGGGACTGGGGTTGGATGGGGTTGGAGGGCGGTGGAGCGCAGGGGCAGGCTCAGTTCATGAACATGCGCACGCTGGCTTGTTCGTGGTGGGCGCTCAAGATGTCGAACAGGGGGGCGAAGCTGGCCATCTCATCGAGCGAGCGGCTGGCCATCTCCTGGTGCAGCGGGTCGACTTCGGCATTGAGCTCAAGCAATAGCCCCTGTGTCTGGTAGTGATCGATCTTCATCAGCCTCAAGGAGGCCCCGAGCAGCATCGAGATCACGCCATAGTGGTGCACGGCAAAGGCGTCGGCTTCGGTCACACCCCACAGCGCGCTGACCAGGCCGGCACTGACCGGGTAGCTGCCGGCGCAGCGGCCCTGGCGGATGGATTCAAGCCATTCCGTGGCCAGGGCCTGAGGCCCCAGACGCACGGCGAGCTCGGCCAGTTTTTTGCCCATTCGGGTCAGCATCAGGCTTTGTTCACGTCCGATGCGGCGGCTCATGAGCGCGGCATCGATCTGCTGCAGCGAGCCCAGATCGCCGGCACAGGCCGCCCGATGGGCGTGCATCAAGGCCACACCGTCCACGCCGGCTGATTGACGCAACAGCCCCTGGATGTAGCTGCGCAGGCTGGCCACATCACTGACCACCCCCGTCTGCAGGGCCGACTCCAGGGTGTTGGAGAACGAGAAGGCGCCGACGGGCAGGGTGGCATCCCCCAGTTGAAGGGTGCGCAGCAGCCTGAGCAGGGGCTGTGGGGCGGTGTTCTGAACCATCATTCAATTCAGGGGCCAACGGTGCGCTCGCGCTGGGTGTGGGCGTGGGCGTGGGCGTGACCGTCAGCGGCCTGGCGATGGCTGTGGTGGGTGCCATCGTCGTGCGTATGCAGGGTGGCTTCGGCCCCCGGCTTGTGGGCCTCGGTGGCCGACGCCGGGCGGTGGTCGTGGGGCGTGGCGTCGGCGCCGGCAAACAGGCGCCGCGACTCATGGGGCGCGAGGTAACGGATGACCTCCGAACCCGGCATGAAGTGGTAGCGCACATGCTCAAACTGGTGGGTGCGCATGACGGACCCCATCACTTTCTGATCGACAGTGAGGGGCACATACACGGTGTAGCCCTTGACCACCGCAGGCCAGTGCTGGTTGCCCAAGGCGTGGCCCAGTTCAAAGCAGGTGCGGGTCAGCAGTTCGGGGCCCAGTTCGGCGGCCTGGTCGATCTCGATCACCAGCACATCGCGCAGCGCAATCTCAACCACCAGGGCCTGGTTGCTGGCCGCATCGAAGTACAGCACATCGCCGTCTTTCATGAAGCTCAGGCGTGGCAGCGAAATGGCGATCTCAAGGCCGAGATCGCTGTGGGTGCGCAGGCGGTTTTTTTGCGCGTCCCATTGGTTGAGTTGCAGGCGGTGCAGGGTCTTGCCCTGAAGTTGCCGGGCCCAATGGGGGTCGTCCCGGTGGCCCAGAATGGATTCGATCAGGATCATGGTCGGAGCGCTCAGCTGAAAAAATAGAGTTGACCCAGCGCCACGGTCTGCAGCGGAGGCACCGTGGCATGGACGCCATCGACCCGCACGGCAAAGGTTTCGGGGTCAACCTCGATGTGGGGGGTGTTGCCGTTGCGGACCATGGTCGACTTGGTGATGGCCCGCGTGCCGCGCACGGGCTCGACGCGCCGTTGCAGGCCATAGCGGTCGGCGATGCCGCCCTCGAAGGCCGCCCGCGAGGTGAAGGTGAGGCAGGTCTTGTGCAGAGCCGAGCCAAAGGCCCCGTACATGGGGCGGTAGATCACAGGCTGTGGCGTGGCCAATGACGCGTTGGGGTCTCCCATCGGGCCCCAGGTGATCATCCCGCCCTTGATCACAAACTTGGGCTTGGCCCCGAAGAAGGCCGGTTCCCAGAGCACCAGGTCGGCAAAATGCCCCACCTCGACCGAGCCCACCAGGTGGCTGATGCCGTGGGTGATGGCCGGGTTGATGGTGATCTTGGCGAGGTAGCGCAACACCCGCTCGTTGTCGTGGTCGGGGCTGTCTTCGGCCAGCTTGCCCCGGCTCTTTTTCATGTAATCGGCGGTCTGGATGGCCCGGGTGAAGGTCTCACCCACCCGGCCCATGGCCTGCGAATCGCTGGAGATCATCGAGATGGCCCCCAGGTCATGGAGCACACCTTCGGCCGCGATGGTCTCAACCCGCACCCGGCTCTCGGCAAACGAGACATCCGACGGAATCTTGGGATTCAGGTTGTGGCAGACCATGATCATGTCGAACAGCTCGGCCTGCGAGTTGATTCCGAAGGGCAGGGTGGGGTTGGTGGAGCTGGGCAACACGTTCTGCAGCGAGGCAACGCGGATGATGTCGGGCGCGTGGCCACCCCCTGCACCCTCGGTGTGGTAGGTGTGGATGGTGCGACCGTCGAAGGCCGCGATGGTGTGCTCGACAAAGCCCGACTCATTGAGCGAGTCGGTGTGGATGCACACCTGGACGTCCATCAGGTCTGCCACCTCGAGTGCGCTGCGGATGGCGGAGGGCGTGCTGCCCCAGTCTTCGTGCACCTTGAGGCCCAGGGCCCCGTCCTCCACCTGCTCGACCAGCGTGGCAACCCCCGAGGCGTTGCCTTTGCCCGTGAAGCCCACGTTGATGGGCAGTGCGTCAAAGGCGCGCATCATCATCTCGGTGTTCCAGGGCCCGGCCGTGATGGTGGTGCCGTTGGTGCCATCGGTGGGCCCGATCCCCCCGCCGATCAGCGTGGTGATGCCGCCCGACAAGGCCGCCTCGGCCTGCTGGGGCGAGACCATGTGCACGTGGGTGTCAATGCCGCCGGCAGTCAGGATCAGGTGTTCGCCCGAGATGGCGTCAGTGCTGGGCCCCAGGGCCAGGCTGGGCGTGACCCCGGCCATGGTGGAGGGGTTGCCGGCCTTGCCAATGCCGCAGATATGGCCGTTCTTGATGCCGACATCGGCTTTGATCACCCCCAGGCGCGCATCCACGATGGTGACGTTGGTGATCACCAGATCGGGCGAGCCGCCACGGCTGCTGAGCTGGTTGTCCAGCCCCATGCCGTCGCGCAGCGTCTTGCCACCGCCGTAGACCGCCTCGTCGCCATAACCGCGCAGGTCTTTCTCGATCTGAATCAGCAGGCTGGTATTGCCCAGCCGGATGCGGTCGCCGGTGGTCGGGCCGAATAGATCGGCATTTTGTCGTCTTGATATTTTGGACATGGGGCGATTTTTTTTCAGGCGTCGGTTTTGTTTTTGAAGCCGGCCAATTGCATTCGCATCAGCGCTTGTGCCAGGCGGGGGCGATAAGCATGATCCCGCTCATTACCAACCCAGCCATCAACCAGGTTATTGAATCCGACGACGCGTTCAGCACCGGCAAATGGGACCAGATTGACGGTTTTCTCGTCACCCGGCTCAAATCGGATGGCCGTGGTGGCTGGAATATCCAGGCGCAGACCAAATGATTTTCTGCGATCGAATTCCAGGTAGGCATTGACTTCAAAGAAGTGGTAATGAGAGCCAATCTGGATCGGGCGATCACCGGTGTTGCGCACCCGTATCGAGGTCACTGGGCGGCCGGCATTGATCTCAATGTCGCCTTCAGCCAGGATCAACCCCCCAATCGGGCAATGGTCCAGATCGGTGTTGTTTGAAGCACTCATGGGGTTCCGATCAACGGATGGGGTTGTGAACGGTGACCAGGCGGCTGCCGTCGGTAAAGACGCCTTCGACCTGGACACTGGGTATCAGATCAGCCACACCCGGCATCACATCGTCATGGCCCAGGACCTGGCTGGCCAGGGTCATGACTTCTTCAACGGTTTTGCCTTCGCGCGCACCCTCCAGAGCTGCGGCGCAGATCACGGCCACCGCCTCGGGGTGATTCAATTGAAGACCTTTGGCCTTGCGCCTGAGGGCAATATCGGCCAGCGTGTGGATGAGCAGTTTGTCTTGCTCTCTGGGGGCCAGGTGCATGGGGAATCCATTTTCAAGATTGAAAGGCAAGCCCTCTGGGTTGGGCGTTTTTACAAGCTTAATGTCGATCTGGATTACCGAATGCAATAAATATCTTTGCCTGGGCTTTGTTTGTAATAAAGACGCTTAACCTGTCAGGGAAGGTCTGAAAAATACCTTCAACCCAACGCACCGACTGCATCAGCCCGTGAATTGATGGGCTCGGAATTTCATGTTTTGAGGTTTTTCGGTTTTGCTGCGGCTATTAACGTGTCCAAGAAGATGCTGCAAAACCTCTGGGCCCCGATCCAGATTCGGACCCGACCATCGCGCAAGATAACGCACATGAACCAGATCACGCCGGGCCTTGACCCGCTGCCCAGGAAGACCCGCAAAGAAGTCTTTCTCGATGAGATGAATCAGGTGCTGCCCTGGTCGGTGCTTGTGACGCTGATCCAGCCGCACGCGCGTGGCGCACATCAGGCTTTGGGCGGGCGCCCGCCGTTTGCAGTGGAGCGCGTTGCTCCACGGTGAAGAGACTGAGATGTGGGGTGATGCGGGGTACCAGGGGCTGGAGAAGGCCGAGAAACGCAAGGCCAGCATAAGGGCCAAGGTGGAGCACCCGCTTCGCTTGATCAAGCAGCAATTCGGCGATGCCAAGGAGCGATATCGGGGGCTGGAGAAGAACACAGAGCAGAGCGGCTGACGATGCTGTGCGCCCTGGGCAATTTATGGATGGTGCGACGCCAGTGTCTGGGCAGGCGGCGAGGTGGGGGGGCGATGATGAGAGAGGGGCATCGGCACGTATCTCGCCCGTGTCCTGCCAAATGACGCTGATCGTTTGGCGCGCCACAAACTCGCACCTGGTGATGTGGTTTTTAGTCGGCGGGGCGATGTTGAAAAACATGCTTTGATATCAGAGACAGAGCGCGGCTGGCTGTGTGGGACTGGTTGCCTCTTGGTAAGACCTGGCCCTCTATGGCCTTCTCCCAGCTATTTGTCCTTGCTTTTGGATTTACCGAGGTCAAGGGATTGGCTGGTTCGTCATGCCGTCGGGGCTACCATGCCCAATCTCAATGCCGGGATTCTGGGATCTGTGTCTGTCGTCATTCCATCAAAGAATTTGCTGGTTGTATTTGAGGATGTGATCGCGGGAACCGAGGCCCGTCGCGCGCACAATTCGCAGCAAATTCAAACCCCAATTGGTCTTCGGGACAGTCTTCTACCTCGCCTCATCTCCGGTTCGCTTCGCCTACCCGAGGCTCAGGCAGCCCTCGCTGAGGCTGCTTGTTGATCTTCCCTGTCTGCCCTGCCATCACACCATGTGTTCAAAGAAGCCAGCTTTTTATACACGTGGTGTTTAATATGCATAGAAATCTCGAATTTTTATACATGTCGAACCGCTTCATCGCCCCATGACACTGCTGAGTCCCCTCGAGTCCCTGTCCCCCGCGAGGTTTGAGACCCCTGCCATCCTCAAGAAACTGGCCAGCTCAAGTCGTCGCCTGGCAGAACTCAAAGGGGTCGCGGCGTCCATCCCCAACCAGGGCATCCTCATCAATACCTTGGGGCTGCAAGAGGCCAAGGACAGCTCTGAGATCGAGAACATCGTCACCACGCACGATGAGCTGTTCAAAGACGATGCGGATCCTGAAGCGTTCACCAATTCCGCCGCCAAAGAGGTGCTGCGGTACCGCCAAGCTCTGCGCGTGGGTTTTGAGCAGGTGCGGTCCAGTGGCCTGCTGACGGCCAATCACATCATTGAGATCCAACGCGAACTGGAGCGCAACAACGCCGGCTTTCGCAAGCTCCCAGGCACAGCGCTCAAAGATGGCGGGGGGCGCACGGTCTACACCCCTCCGCAAGATCCGGCAGAAATCATTGACCTGATGCGTGGCCTGGAGAGGTTCATGAACGACCCAGACCTGATGGATGCAGACCCGCTGATCAAGATGGCGTTGCTCCATCACCAGTTTGAGAGCATTCACCCTTTCTATGACGGCAACGGGCGCACAGGCCGGATCGTCAATGTGTTGTACCTGGTGAAAGAGGGCCTCCTGGACATTCCGGTGCTGTACCTGAGCCGACATATCGTGCGCACCAAGGCCGACTACTACCGGCTGCTGCAGGCCGTGCGTGACCAGGACAGTTGGGAAGAATGGGTGCTGTACATCCTGCAAGCAGTCGAGGCCACGGCGCAGCAGACCATCCACACGGTGCAAGCCATCAAGGCAGCGCTGATGGACTACAAGCACCGCATTCGGGCAGAGCATAAGTTTTACAGCCAGGACTTGATCAACAACCTGTTCTCGCACCCTTACACCAAGATCGAATTTTTGCAACGTGACTTGGATGTATCGAGGCTCACCGCGACCAAGTATCTGGACACACTGGCCGACACCGGCTTCGTCAGGAAGCTGAAGATCGGCCGCAGCAACTATTACGTGAATCTGGCACTGAATCAGATTCTGCTGGATCAGCATGGGGAGGACCATGACCGAGGACCAACTTGAACAAGAAACGCTGGCCTGGCTGCAAGGCGTGGGCTACACCCACCGCTACGGCCCCGACATCGCCTTTGACGGCGCCTCGCCCGAGCGTGCCGACTACCGCCAGGTCTTGCTGCCGTTTCGCCTGCGCGAAGCCATCATTTCATACCCGGCGAGCAGTGAAGCACGGTTCAGTGTCCCCAGCCGGATGGCTTCTCGGTATGAGCAAGCCCCCAAAGACTTGACCCAGCAGACTCAAATAAAGCTTGAATGAAGGGGAGATCAACAGGCAGGACGACACGCAGGTAGTAGCACGTACCGCGTCGAAACAAACCAGTGAGTTTTGAGGCCACAGCGCACCTGTTGGAAGGTTACGTGTGACGCCCATGTCATACAAACCGCCGCTTTGAGGATCAACAAGCTGCAAGCTGTTGATTGCAAACGATTTGAAAGAAGAAGTTGACGAGCCTTACCCCCGGCACTGGCTCCACAGTTAGGGCTGCTTGGTTCCCCACCTGACCCGGTTGGCCGCTTCACCATGCGGGGAGGCCCGTCAGCGTCGAGTATATGCGATGGCGGGGGGCGTTCCGGGCAGTGGGGCTTCAAGTCTGTGTCAATGTTTGGGCGACCGTTGCCAGGGCAGCATGCGCGCCAAGGTGTTGTCGCGCACCAGGTAGTGGTGCACCAGCGCGGCGGCGGTGTGCAGGCCGACCAGCACGTAGCCGATGGTGGCGCCTGTTTCGTGCAGTTCCATCAGGGTGTGGGCCAGGGCCTTGTCGGGTGCCACCAGGGGGGGCAGTTCGATGCCCCAGAAGAAGGGGATGGCGCGGCCCTTGGCGCTGAGCAGGGCCCAGCCCAACAGGGGCATGGCGATCATCAGCAGGTAGAGCAGGCCCTGCACGGCGTGGCTCAGGCCGGTCTGCCAGCGTGGCGGTGGCGGGGTGATGGGGGGGGTGCGGTCGACCCAGCGCAGCACCAGGCGCAGCCACACCAGCACGAACACGGCCAGGCCGAGGCGGAAATGCCAGGCCACCAGCCCGGCGCGTATCGGGTCGCCCTTGGGGAACAGTTCGTGCAATTCGACGCAGATCACCAAGGCGACCAGCAGCAAAGCCATGAACCAGTGCAGGGCCAGGCTGGGCAGGCCGTACCGGTTCCGGGGGGTCAAGGAACGCATGGAGGAACTCCCTCGCTTCAAAAAGGGTTATTTTGGGACCGGGGCCTGAAGCCAATGTGAAGAGGCTGGTGCCGAGCGGCTGGCCGGGGCACATAGAATCACCCCCCATGTCCTATCTTGTGCTCGCCCGAAAGTACCGCCCCCGCAATTTCACGGAAATGGTGGGGCAAGAGCACGTGGTGCAAGCCCTGGGCAATGCCTTGCAGACCCAGCGCCTGCACCACGCCTACCTGTTCACAGGCACCCGCGGCGTGGGCAAGACCACGGTATCGCGCATTTTGGCCAAGTCGCTCAACTGTGTGGGGCCTGACGGGCAGGGTGGTATCACCAACACGCCGTGCGGGGTCTGCCAGGCCTGTACCGACATCGACAGCGGTCGCTTTGTCGATTACACCGAGCTGGATGCCGCCTCCAATCGGGGCGTGGACGAGGTCCAGTCGCTGCTGGAGCAGGCGGTCTACAAACCGGTGCAGGGGCGCTTCAAGGTCTTCATGATCGACGAGGTGCACATGCTGACCAACACCGCGTTCAACGCGATGTTGAAGACCCTCGAAGAGCCACCCGAGTACCTCAAGTTCGTGCTGGCCACCACCGATCCGCAAAAGGTGCCCGTCACTGTGCTGTCGCGTTGCCTGCAGTTCAACCTGCGGCCCATGGCGCCCGAGACGGTGCTGGAACACCTGACCCGGGTGTTGGCTCTGGAGTCGGTGCCCGCTGAAGAAGGCGCCTTGCGCCTGCTGGCACGTGCCGCCCGGGGCTCGATGCGCGACGCGCTGTCGTTGACGGACCAGGCCATCGCCTTTGGCAGTGGCGAACTGCTGGAAACCGGTGTGCGCCAGATGCTGGGCAGCGTGGACCGCAGCCATGTGTTCCGCGTGATTGCGGCCCTGGCGGCAGGTGATGGGCGCAGCGTGGTCGAGACCACCGACGCCCTGCGCCTGAATGGCCTGTCGGCCGCGTCCACCCTCGAAGAGATGAGCGCTGTGCTGCAGCGCATGGCCGTGTTCCAGGCCGTGCCGCAGATGGCCGCCGCCCTGGACCCGACCGACCCCGAGGCGGGTGAGATCGCGCGCCTGGCTGAGCTGTTGCCGGCCGATGAGACCCAGTTGCTCTACAGCATGTGCTTGCACGGCCGTGCCGAACTGGGGCTGGCCCCCGATGAATACGCGGCCCTGACCATGGTGCTGCTGCGTTTGTTGGCCTTCAAATCGGGCCACCCGCGCAGCGAAACCGGATCGGCTGAAAAAAAAACTCTGAAACCGGCGTCGGCCGCCCCTGAGCCCGCTGCTGCGGTGGTCCAGGCGCCTGCAGCGGCTGCTTCCAACCCTGTTTCCGCACCTGTTTCAGCAACTTTCTCGGCGCCTGTTTCAGTGCCTGTTTTGGCACCAACTCCCGCCGCCGCCACCACCGCTGCTGCTCCTCAGGTGGTGGTCGCGCCCACCCCGGTGCGCGCCAGCCCCCAGGCCCCGGCATCCGAGCCCGTGGTCCGCACGGCCGCGGCCGAGCCACCTTCGTTGCCCCGATCAGCCCCGGTGAGCGTGACACCGGTTTCCACAGCCTCTGCTGCCCCAGTGGCCGCGGTGGCTGCGGTGCCCCCACCCGTGCAAGCCGCAGCGCCGGCGCCAGCGCCGAACCCGGAGCCCCCGGCCCAGGATGGTCGTTGGAGCGAGTCTGCCGACGACGGCGATTCCGGCGGGCCGCCGCCCTGGGCCGATGAGTGGCCCGACGATGGCTCGGTGGCCGTCACCCCGGCCCCGACCCGCGGTGTGTCCCTGCCGGTGCGCGAGCCCGGCGATTCGCCCTCCGGTGGCGTGGCGGGTGGGTCTGCCCCCGATCTGGTGGCCGTGCCGGTGCGCGTGCAACCCGAGCCCGGCGAGCGCACGCAGCCGCGTTACGACGTGCATGCGGCCTCTCGCGTGGCCCCCACCTTCACCCCCACCGAAGACGGTGAGTTCTGGCACGCCACGGTGCAGCAGTTGGCGGCGGCCGAGGCCATCACGGCCCTGGTGCGCGAGCTGGCGCTGCAGTCGCAGTTGGTGGCTCGCGACGGTCAGCACTGGATGCTGCGTGTCGAGCGCGAATCGCTCAACCAGCCCAACAGCCGCGAGCGGCTGCGCCAGGCCCTGCAGCAGGCCGGCCTGGCCAGCCAGATCACGGTCGAACTGGGGGTGGTGATCGACAGCCCGGCGCGGCGCAATGCGGCGGCGGCAGCGGCGCGGCAGAAGCTGGCCGAGGAGATCATCCTGGGCGATCCCTTTGTTCAGTCGGTCATGCGCGACTTTGGCGCGAAAATCGTGCCCGGCAGCATCAAGTCGGCCTGAGCGGGCCGACGGTTGCGGATGCCTTGAATTTTTCTGTTCGTTTTCTCAATCACTTCTCCAAGAAAGACTTCCGATCATGTTCAACAAGGGACAACTCGCTGGCCTCATGAAGCAGGCCCAGGCCATGCAGGACAACCTCAAGAAGGCCCAGGAGGAACTGGCCCACATCGAAGTCGAGGGTGAGTCGGGCGCCGGCCTCGTGAAGGTGCTGATGACCTGCAAGCACGACGTCAAGCGCGTCACCATCGACCCCAGCCTGCTGGCCGACGACAAGGACATGCTCGAAGACCTGGTGGCTGCGGCTTTCAATGCGGCGGTGCGCAAGGCCGAGGAAACCTCGGAGCAGAAGATGTCCAAGCTCACCGCCGGCATGCCGGGCCTGCCGGGTGGCATGAAGTTCCCGTTCTGAGAACCGTCGCCTTGTCTTTGCTGGGCCGCGATGCGGCGCTTCGGCCATGAGCTCGGACACCCACTCGCTGGACGCCCTGGTGCTGGCGCTGCGGCGCCTGCCGGGGGTGGGCGTCAAGTCGGCCTCGCGCATGGCTTACCACCTGTTGCAGAACGACCGGGAAGGCGCCCAGTTGCTGGCCCATGCGCTGCTCGACGCGAGTGCCAGCATGCGCCACTGCGAGCGTTGTCACACGTTCACGCAGCAGCCCGTGTGTGCCACCTGCCTGGACCCGGCGCGCGATGCGACGCGACTGTGCGTGGTCGAGTCACCGGCCGACCAGGCCGCGCTGGAGCGCACCGGTGCCTACAAGGGCCTGTATTTCGTGCTGCTGGGGCGCATCAGCCCGCTGGATGGCATCGGGCCCCATGAGATCGGCATCGACCTGCTGTTTCAACGTGCCTGCGATGGTGTGGTGCAGGAGGTGATCCTGGCCACCAATTTCACCGCCGAGGGCGAGGCCACCGCCCATGTGGTGGGTGAGGGCCTGCGCACGCGCGGGCTGCGCGTGACCCGTCTGGCCCGCGGGGTGCCGGTGGGCAGCGAGCTGGAGTACGTGGACCTGGGCACCATCGCCCATGCGCTGGCCGATCGCCGTTGACGCTCGGGGGTGGGGTCGCCAGGGTGTCGTGGCTGGCCGCTTGGTGGGGCTGGCCCGTGATGTAATGGCGGGCTTGTTTCATCGGTGCCACGGTGCGCCACGGCCATGCCAAGGCCACGCTGCGGCGATGGGCCGGTGGGGCCACGGGGCTGCCGAGCAAGATCAGAATTCAGTCATGAACACTCTTCATTTCGTCCGTTTCACGGTCGCCTACTGGTGCCTGTTGGCGGCGGCATTGCTGCCTTATGTGTGCGCCGGCATCGCCAAGTCGGGTTTGCTGGGCAAGCCCCGCAACCAGGGGGGCTTCGACAACGACCATCCCCGCCAATGGATGGCCCGGCAGACCGATTGGCGGGCGCGCGCCAATGCGGCCCAGGCCAACAGCTTTGAAGGCCTGCCGTTTTTCATGGCCGCTGTGATCATTGCGCACCAGCTTGGCGCGGCACAGACCTTGCTCGACATCCTGGCCTTTCTCTACGTGCTGACCCGCGTCGTCTACATCACCATGTATGTCGGTGGCCTCTCCAGTGCCCGCAGTGCGGCCTGGGCGGTGGGGATGCTGCTGAACCTGGTGATCCTGTTCATCGGTTACCACTGACGGTTCTGGCGTGGTGGCACTCGGTGTGCCGCCTTGCCATGGTCTTGACACAGGCAGATGGCACACTGTTGTCCCGACCCGCACGGCGTGATTCCGATGCGGGTATTTTTTTCATCTCGTTGCATGTTCAATCGTCTCCAGCCCCATGAGGAGTTTTCCGGATGAGGCCGCCCCTGGTGCTGAATCGCCGCGTGTTCGGCGGGGTGCTCACGCTGGCTGCCGCCTCCCTGGCGGCCCCTGTGGTCCGGGCCCAGGCGCCGCTGGAGCGCAACACCGTGTCGATTGCGGTGGGGGGCAAGGCCACCTTCTATTACCTGCCGCTCACCATCGCCGAGCAACTGGGCTATTTCAAGGCAGAAGGCCTGGAGGTGCAGATTCTTGACTTCCAGGGCGGCGCCCGGGCCTTGCAGGCCTTTGTCGATGGCGGGGCCGACATCTGCTCGGGGGCTTTCGAGCACACCCTGCGCCTGCAAAGCCGTGGCATGCCCGTCAAGGCCTTTGTGCTGCAGGGGCGTGCTCCTCAGGTGGTGGTGGGGGTGTCGCACCGCACGCTGCCGGGCTACAAGGGCCTGGCCAGCCTGCGCGGGCGCCGCATCGGTGTGTCGGCGCCGGGCTCGTCCACGGACACGGTCTGTCGTCTTCTGTTGGCGCGCGCCGGCCTGGCCATGTCCGACATCAACACCGTGCCGGTGGGCGTGGGCAGCACCGCGCTCGCGGCCCTGCGCTCCGGCAGCATTGATGCCCTGAGCAGTGTGGACCCGGTGATGACCATGCTGGCCCAGAAGAACGAGGTGCGCGTGGTGGCCGACACCCGCACCCTGCGCGGCAGTGCCGAGGTGTTTGGTGGCCCCATGCCGGCGGGCTGCCTGTTTGCCGCCACGGCCTTCATCCAGAAGAACCCGCGCACGGTGCAGGCCATGACCAATGCCATCGTGCGTGCCCTCAAGTGGCTGCAGACGGCGGGCCCCTCTGACCTGCTGCAGGCCGTGCCCGAGAGCTATCAGCTGGGGGACCGGGCGCTGTACCTGGCGGCCTTCGGCAAGATGCGCGAGGCGATTTCGCCCGATGGCTTGCTGCCGGACGAGGGGCCTCGCACGGCCTTGCGCGCCCTGGCTGTGGTGGATGCTTCGATCCAGCCCGAACGCATGGAACTGGCGCGGCTCTACACCAACGAATTCGCCCGCCGGGCCAGAGATCTGCTCAAAGCCTGAAGGCAGGCGCGCAGGCGTTCACAAAGTGCGCCGGCAGCCTGCCGTGGGGCCGAGCCCTGAACGCCCTGCGCGTGGGGCGCGCTCAGTGCTTGCGACGAGAGGGCGCCGCCGCAGGCGTGCTGCGGGTTGGCGCGCCAGCGCTGCGTGCCGCCTGGCGGGTGGGCCGGCTGCTGGTGTTGGACACCGTGGCGCGCGGCGGCGGGTTCTTGGCGTTGCTGCCCGAGCCGCTGTGGCTGGCCAGGCTGGAGGCGCGCGGCTGGTAGGGCAGGTACACGATCACCGACTGGCCCACCTTGAAGGCGGCCGAGGTCTTGGTGTCGTTCCAGTCGGCCACCTGGCTGACCGTGAGCTTGTAGCGCTGGGCGATGCTGAGCACGGTGTCCTTGCGACCGGCCTTGACGACGGTGCGGCGGGTGATGATCTCGGGCGCCAGCGCCAGTTGGCCCGCATCGGCCACCCGGCTGCCCACATCGTTGTCGAGCGCTCCGAGGCGGGGCACGATCAGGGCCGAGCCGGCCTTGATCAGCATGCGGGGCGGGATGTTGTTCACATTGCGCAGGTCGTACTCGCTCATGCCCACGCGTTGGGCGGCCGAGGCCACCGACATGGTGCTGGGGGCGGTCCAGGCCGTCCAGGTGGCCAGGCGCTCGTGGTAGGTCTCCAGGTTGCGCTTGAAGATGGTGGCATTGTCCCAGGGCAGCAGAATCTGAGGCGTGCCCGCTGCCAGGATCACGGGCCGGTGCACCGAAGGGTTGAGGGCCTTGAAGTCATCCAGCGGCACCTCGGCCAGCTTGGCGGCCAGGGCCACGTCGATGTCGCCGGGGATGTCCACCGTCTCGAAATAGGGGTGGTTGGGGATCAGGGCCAGTTCGGCGCGGAACAGCTCCGGGTTGGCCACGATGTTCTTCACGGCCTGCAGTTTGGGCACGTAATAGCGGGTTTCGTTGGGCATGCTCAGGTCGACATAGCGGGTGCCCAGGCCTTGCTTCTGGTTGCGTGCGATGGCCCGGCCCACGCTGCCTTCGCCCCAGTTGTAGGCGGCCAACGCCAGCTGCCAGTCGCCAAACATGTTGTAGAGCTTTTGCAGGTAGTCGAGCGCGGCCCGGGTGGAGGCCAGCACGTCGCGCCGGTCATCGCGGAAGACGTTTTGCTTGAGGTCGAAGGTGGTGCCGGTGGCGGGCATGAACTGCCACATGCCGGCCGCCTTGGCTGACGAGACCGCCTGCGGGTTGAAGGCGCTCTCGATGAAGGGCAGCAGGGCCAGCTCGGTGGGCATGCCGCGTCGCTCCAGCTCTTCAACGATGTAGAACAGGTATTTGCGCGAGCGCTCGGTCATGCGGTTGAGGTAATCCGGCCGCGCGGTGTACCACTGCTCGCGGTCGTGCACCAGATCGGTGTCGAGGTCGGGCATGGCAAAGCCGGAACGGATGCGCTCCCAGATGTCGGTCGGTGTCGCCAACTGGGCCACCGGGCGCGAGTAGGCCTCGGCCGCGGCAATCGGTTGCAGTCCGTTGGCGCCCCCCAGGGTCATGGTCATGGGCGAGCGCGGCGCGGACGGGCGCGTGGCGGCCCCCGTCGTGCTGGAGGCAGTGGCCTCCGGGCTGCCCGAGCTCGGGTTGGGTGCACTGGCGCAGCCGGTCAGCCACAGCAAGGCGGCCAGACAGGCCGCGGTGAGCAATTTCATTTGAAGTCGTTTTTCCATTCGCGCAGTTGCGCGAACACGGCAGCGTCGTCGGCGCCGGAGGTGTCGGGGGCCTGGGCTTGCACGGCCTCGATCACCGAGGGCAGGCGCGAGCGCAGGAAGGGGTTGACGGCTTGCTCCCGCGCGATGGTGGAGGGCAGGGTGGGTTCATGCTGCGCCCGCCGTTCGATGCATTGGGCCTGGTAATCGATCAGGGCCTGATTGTGGGGCTCGACGGCCAGGGCAAAGCGCAGGTTGGACAAGGTGTATTCGTGGGCGCAACACACCCGGGTGTTGCCGGGCAGGGCGCTCAGACGGTCCAACGAGGCCAGCATCTGGGCGGGCGTGCCTTCAAACAGGCGCCCGCAGCCGCCCGAGAACAAGGTGTCGCCACAGAACAGCAGGGGGGCTGTCTGGTCGGCGCCGGGATGCTCCAGGTAATAGGCAATGTGCCCCGCTGTGTGGCCGGGCACGCCGATCACCTGGAAACGGAAGCCGGCGGCCTCCACCGAGTCGCCCGCGTTCAGCCGGGTGACGGGCTCGGGCAACTTTTCGCCCGCCGGGCCCAGCACACGGGCGCCGGTCTGGGCCTGCAGCACGGCCACGCCACCGGTGTGATCGGCATGGTGGTGGGTCAGCAAAATGGCTTCCAGGCGCAGGCTCGGCAGGCGGGCCAGGGCGTCCAGCACGGGTTGGGCATCGCCCGGGTCGACCACCAGCGCCCGTTGGCCGTCGTGCAGCAGCCAGATGTAGTTGTCTGCGAAAGCCGGCAGGGGAATGAGGTGTGTGGTCATGGACGGGCGGATTATAGAAAGATGAGGGGCCGGCAGGGGGATGGCAGGCGCTATGCTCTGGGCCTGGTCCCCGGCGCATTGGCGCCGGGTTTCATGGCGCCACCTGGCGTGCCCCAGCCACCGAGTTTCGCATTTTCAGCCCGCCCATGCAGTCGCTTCACGAATGGTTTCAGACCCCGCCCGGGCGCTACCTGATGGCCTGGGAGCAGGCACGCATCGATGCGGCTGTGGCGGACATCTTCGGCTACCACAGCCTGCAACTCGGCCTGCCCGAACTGGATGCGCTGCGGCGCAACCGCATGCCGCACCAATGGCTTGCCGTTGACAGCACGGAGGTGCAGGCCGCCCCGGGAGGCCTGCGGGCCGCCCTGGTGACCGACTTTGCGGCGCTGCCCTTTCCCGAGGCCAGCCTCGATCTGGTGGTGCTGCCCCACACGCTGGAGGTGTCGCACGACCCGCACACCACCTTGCGCGAGGTGGCCCGGGTGCTGGTGCCGGAGGGGCGGGTGGTGATCTGCTGCTTCAACCCCACCAGCCTGTGGGGGGCACGGCAGCGGCGCGAGCACCTGTACCAGCGTTTTGGCTGTGGCCAGTTGTACCTGCCGGGGGCCGGGGATTTTCTGGGCTACCTGCGGCTGCGCGATTGGCTGCGGCTGCTGAGCTTCGAGGTCGAGGAGGCCGACTTTGGCTGCTACCGGCCGGCGGTCGACAGTGACAAATGGCTGCGCCGTTTTGACTGGATGGACCGCGCAGGCCCGCGCTGGTGGCCGATTTTCGGCGCTGCCTATTGCCTGGTGGCGGTCAAGCGCGTGCGCGGCATGCGCTTGCTGGGGCCCGCCTGGAAGACCGCGCGCCGCCCTGCCGGGGTGCCGGTGCCGGCGGTGAACCGCCAGCATCATGAACCCGCCAAGGCCGCCTGCCCGGCGTCGGTATCCCGTTTTGAATCAGAAGGATTTTGAGTTTTGAACCATGTTGTGATCTACACCGATGGCGCCTGCAAGGGCAACCCTGGCCCCGGTGGCTGGGGCGTGTTGCTGAAATCGGGCAGCTTCGAGAAAGAATTGTTCGGTGGCGAGTTGGGCACCACCAACAACCGCATGGAGATGATGGCGGTGATCGAGGCGTTGACAGCGCTCAAACGGCCTTGCCAGGTCACCCTGTTTCTGGACAGCGAATACGTGCGCAAGGGCATCACCGAATGGATCCATGGCTGGAAAGCCAAGGGCTGGAAGACGGCCGCCAAGCAGCCCGTGAAAAACGCCGAGCTGTGGCAACGGCTGGATGCGCTGGTGGCCACCGGCGGCCACCAGATCGAGTGGCGCTGGGTGAAAGGGCACGCCGGTGACCCGGGCAATGAGCGCGCCGACGCACTGGCCAACATGGGGGTTGAAAAAGCCCTGGGTCGGCGTTGATGGCCCGGCATGCGGGGTGACAGGGGTTTGACGGCGTCGTCTGGCCGCAACGCACAAGGGGGCGCGTGGTGCGCGGCCCCGTGGGCGCCTTATCCTGTCGTCAACGGGCATTGCCCGGCGCTTCGGGGGTGAGGGAGATGGATGTCGATCCGCAGGCGGCGGCTGTGCAGGCCGCCCGCCAATCATTGCAAACGCTGCTGACGGCGGGCCACAGCCCGGGTGTGCAGTACCTGTTCATGCGCGGCCAGCAGCCGTGGCTGTCCTTTCAGGCCGGCCTTGCTGACCCTGGTACCGGCCAGGTGCTGCAGGCGAGCCAGCGCTTCAACCTGCATTCGGCCACCCAGCTGTGGACGGCTGCCGCAGTATTGCGTTGCGTGCAGACGGGGCTTCTGGCCTTGGATGAGCCCTTGCAGGCCTACCTGCCAGGACATGCGGAGCTGGGCACTGCCACGGTGCGCCAGGCCTTGCTGCACACGGCGGGCTTTGCCAACCCCAACCCCCTGGCCTGGATTCACCTCGGCCGCGACAGTTTTGACCCGTACAAGGTGGCCGAGGCGCTGCTGGCCGAGCATGGGCGACCGGTTCGTTCACCCGGTGGGGCGTACCGGTATTCGAACATCGGCCATCTCTGGCTGGGCCAGGTGCTGCGAGCCGTCACCCGGCAAGCGCTGCCCGGTTACCTGCAGGCGCAGGGCCTGCTGGGCGGCGAGGCCCAGGCGGGTGGGCATCTGAGTTTTGACCGGCCCGATCCGGCCCTGCACGCCCGGGGCACCTTGCCCCGCTGGGGCTGGCTGAACCCCGTGCTGGCCTGGATGCTGGACCGCGACCGCTTTGTGGCCGGGGTGAGTGGCGCCTGGGTTCGGCTGGAGCACCACCAGGCCGACGCCCAGGCCTGCAATGGCCTGATCGGCAATGCCGCCGGTGTGGTCGCCAGCCTGCAGGGCTTGCTGGGGCGTCAGGGCCTGGCCAGCAGCGGCTGCCCCTCAGGCTTGTTCGATTCAGTGCCCATGGTGGGGCCGGCGCGTGGCCTGGGCGGCTTCACCGGCTGGCTGGAGGGGCAGCACTGGTGCGGGCATGCCGGTGGCGGCGTGGGGCATTACAGCGAGTGGCGGGTGTACCCGCGTTTGCAGGCGGTGAGTGTGCTGCTGCTCAATCGCGCGGGTTTGCGCGATGAGGGCTTGCTGACGCGCATCGACAAGCCCTTGGTGGCCGCTCTGGCGCGCCAGATGCACGGGGCTTGAAGGGCTGCGGCCAGGTGTTCAGGCCAGCCTGGCCAGCTCGGCGGGCGTGTTGATGTTGGCGAAGTCGCCTGGCTGATCCTGTGGCCGGTCAAACACGGCTTCTCCCAAGGGGTGGCGGCTCAGCCACGCGCCCACCTTGCGCCCGCCGTCTTGCAGCCATGGGGCCAGGTCATCGGCCAGGCTGCGGTGCAGCAGGCAGAACACCGGCTGGCGCCAGGGGCCGGGACGGCCCTTGGGCGAGGCGCCAGCATGGTCGTCCGGGGTGAAGGCCCGCACGGTGGCCACGGTTTTGGGCGGTGTGCCCAGGGCTTGCACCAGGCGTTCGGCCAGATCGGGCGGAAAGTTCGGCACATCGCAGGGCACGGTCAGCAGCCAATCGGTCTGGCAGTGGCGCAGGCCGCTGAGCATGCCGGCCAGCGGGCCTTGAGGCTCGTCGGCTGGCGCGTCGGTCCAGACCGGGACGCCCAGGGCTTGGTATCGGTCCAGATGGCGGTTGGCGTTCACGGCCAGTGGGCCCACCTGGGGCCTGAGGCGCTGCAGGGCGTGCCAGGCCAGGGTTTGACCCTGCAGTTGCACCAGGCCTTTTTCCTGGCCCATGCGCTGACCCTGGCCGCCGGCCAGGACCAGGCCGGTGATGTGCTCCGGGCCGGTGGGGGCGTGGATCGTTGCGGAATGCACGGCCATGCGAGACAGGGTTCAACCGCCGATGTAGCTCATCTCAACCCGGCGGCTGACGTTGGCCGGGGCCGTGGCTTCGGCGGGCAGGCTGGCCCGCAACTCGGAGTACCGATCGCCACGGCCTTGCCAGATGTGGCCGATGGCCGAGGCCAGCTCGGCATCGCTGGCACCACTGCGCAGCAGGCCGCGCAGGTCGTGGCCCTGGCTGGCAAACAGGCACAGGTAGACCTGGCCTTCGGTGGACAGGCGTGCCCGGTTGCAGTCGTGGCAAAACGCCTGGGTGACGCTGCTGATCACGCCCACCTCGCCCAGGGCAGGGTCCCATTCGCCGGCGGGGTTGGCATAGCCCCAACGCTGGGCGGTTTCGCCCGGGGCGGCGGCTTCGAGCGGCACCAGCGGGAATTCGGTCTTCAGCAGATCGATCACCTGGGCCGAGGGGAGCACTTCGTCCATGCACCAGCCGTTGGTGGCACCCACGTCCATGTACTCGATGAAGCGCAAAGTGACGCCGCGCCCCCTGAAGTAGCGTGCCATCGGCAGGATCTCATGTTCATTGGTGCCGCGCTTGACCACCATGTTGACCTTGAGCCCACCTTGGGCGCCCAGGCCGGCATCGCGGGCGGCTTCGATGCCTGCCAGCACATCGGCCACCGGAAAATCGACGTCGTTCATGCGGCGGAACACCGCGTCGTCCAGGCCATCCAGGCTGACGGTGACGCGCTGCAGGCCGGCCTGGCGCAGGGCCTGTGCCTTGCGGGCCAGCAGCGAGCCGTTGGTGGTCAGGGTGAGGTCGGGCGGCAGGCCCTCGGGCGTGCGCAGGGCGGCGAGCATCTCGATCAGGTGTTCGAGGTTCTTGCGCAGCAGAGGTTCGCCTCCGGTCAGGCGGATCTTGCGCACGCCATGGGCCAGGAACTGCGCCGCCACGCGGCTGATTTCCTCAAAGCTCAGCAGCGAGGCGTGGGGCAGGTAGGGGTAGTTCTTGTCGAACACCTCCTTGGGCATGCAATAGCTGCAGCGAAAGTTGCACCGGTCGGTGACGCTGATGCGCAAATCCCGCAAGGGGCGGTTCAGGCGATCACGCAACTGGCCCTGTGCCGGAATCAGGGGCCTGGTTTCGGCGGCTCGCAGCCCGGTCTGGCGCCAGTCGGCCACAGGGATGATGCGATTCGCGGACGGGGAGGGGGATCGTTCTGTCATGCGGGCAAGGGGCTTGGGCGGGGCCTGGTCGGTCGGGCACCCCGGTCATGCGCGCAACGGTACACCAGAAGCAGAGCCCCGACGGGCCTCATGGGGGAAATCCATGAGGCAGGCTGGGCTGGCTTGCGCTCAGACGCAGCGGGCGCCGTCCACTTCGATGCACACGCCCGAGATGAACGCGGCTTCGTCCGAAGCCAGGTACAGGGCCGCGTTGGCCACGTCCAGTGCGGTCGAGAAGCGGCCCAGGGGGATGGTGGCCAGGAACTTGGCGCGCCGGGCGTCATCGACCGGGCCCCCAGCGAACTCGGCGGCCAGCCCGGTATCGGGGTTGAACACCGGGTTGATGCAGTTCACGCGGATGTTGTCCGGCCCCAGCTCGGCGGCGAGTGATTTGCTGATGGTGATGACGGCCCCCTTGGAGCCGTTGTACCAGGTCAGGCCCGGGCGGGGGCGCACGCCCGCAGTCGAGGCGATGTTGATGAAGCTGCCGCCCCCGTTGGCGCGGAACACGGGTGTGGCGTGCAAGGTGGCCAGGTAGATGCTCTTCACGTTGATGGAGAAGCAGCGGTCGAACTCTTCCTCGCTCACTTCGAGGGCGGGGCGGTTGCGGTGCGTCCAGCCGGCGTTGTTCACCATGGCGTCGAGCTTGCCGTGGCGGCGGACCGACTCATCCACCAGGGCCTTGACCTCGTCCGAGCGGGTGACGTCGGCCTTGAAGAAGGCGGCTGTGCCGCCTGCTGCCACGATCTCGGCCACCACCCGCTGGCCACCGGCCTCGTTGATGTCGTTGACCAGCACCTGGGCGCCTTCGGCGGCCAGGCGCTTGGCGATGCCTTCACCAATGCCGTTGCCGGCACCCGTCACGATGATCGATTTTTGATTCACGCGCATGAAATGTCTCCAGAAGGGGCTGTTGGGGCGGCAGCGGCAGGATCAGCCGCTCTGCCACCACCGTGCTGAGAAAATCTGAGGTGGCTGGGCCTCAACCGTGGCGGATGGCCACGGCTTTCAGGGTGGTGAAGCCGTAGAGGGCTTCGAAGCCCTTCTCACGGCCGTAACCCGAGGATTTGACGCCTCCGAAGGGCAGCTCGACACCGCCACCCGCACCATAGTTGTTGATGAACACCTGGCCGCAGCGCAGGCGTTTGGCCATGCGGAACTGGCGCCCACCATCGCGGGTCCAGACGCCGGCCACCAGCCCGAAGTGGGTGGCGTTGGCCAGCTCCACCGCGTGGTCCTCATCGCGGAAGCGCATGGCGGCCAGCACGGGGCCGAACACTTCCTCTTGCGCCAGGCGATGGTCCACCGGCACATCGCGAAGCAAGGTGGGGGCCTGGTAATAGCCGGTTTCGGGGGCCTCTTCGACCACCCGGCCCTGGGCCACCATCGGGATGCCAGCCACCTGGGCATCGGACAGGAAATCCCAGACCCGTTGCTGCTGGGTCTGGCGGATCAAGGGGCCGACATCCAGATCCAGGTGGGCCGGGCCCACGCGCAGGGCCTCGAAGGCATGGCCCAGGCGCTCCAGCAAGGGCTCGTAGATGCTGTCCTGGATCAGCACGCGCGAGCCGGCCGAGCAGGTCTGCCCGGCGTTCTGCACGATGGCGTTGATGATCACCGGCACAGCCGCGTCGAGGTCGGCATCTTCAAAAATGATCTGCGGGCTCTTGCCGCCCAGTTCCAGGGTGACCGGGCAGTGGCGTTCGGCGGCCACCTGCTGGATCAGCGTGCCCACCTTGGGGCTGCCCGTGAAGCTGATGTGGTCAATGCCGGGGTGGCGTGCCAGGGCATCACCCACTTCGTGGCCGTAGCCGGTGACGATGTTCAGGGCGCCGGCCGGGAAACCCACCTCGGCGGCCAATTGCGCCACCCGGATCAGCGACAGGCAGGCGTCTTCGGCCGGTTTGACCACACACACATTGCCCGCGGCCAGTGCCCCGCCCACGCTGCGGCCGAAGATCTGCATCGGGTAGTTCCAGGGAATCACGTGGCCGGTCACGCCATGGGCTTCGCGCCAGGTGAGCACGCTGTAGCCGTCCTGGTAGGGGATGGTTTCGCCATGGAACTTGTCGGCCGCGCCGGCATAGAACTCGAAGTAGCGCACCAGCGCCAGGGCATCGGCCCGGGCCTGCTTGGTGGGCTTGCCGCAGTCGCGCTGCTCCAGGGCGGCCAGTTCGTCGGCATGTTCGCCCACCTTGACCGACAGGCGCATCAGCAAGCGGCCGCGCTCGGCGGCACTCAGCTTGCCCCACACCGTGTCGTAGCACTGGCGTGCGGCCCGGACGGCGTCGTCGATGTCCTGGGCGTTGCTGCGCTGAAGATGATCAAAGACCTGCCCGTCCGAAGGATCGATCACTGGCAGGGTTTTGCCCGAAGAGCTGGGCACCGATGCGTTGGCGATGAAGTTGAGTTGCATGCCGGCATTTTGCGCCAATGTAGCAATGACTACATCTGGGGTGTGACGGAGCGGGGACACCCCAGCCGTCGCGCTTGGGCGTGGCTGCCATCGTCAATACCGCTGAGCGATGGGGTGGGTGAGGCACTGTCGCATGGCGACAAATCGAACGCCCCAACGACAAAAAGCGCCAATCAAGGCGCTTTTGGGAAGTGTCGTGGGGTTGAGGGGCCGTCTGGGGGGGGGCCCCCCGGCCTGGGGTCAACGCTGGGGGCTGCGCTTGCGATCGCGGTCGTCGTGAGGCCAGGCGTTGACAGGTTGTTTGGCGAAGCTGGAATTCATTTGAAATCTCCGTGGATGGAGCTACAACGAAAGGCCAGCAGACTTGGTTGACAGTTTTTTTATAAATTTTTTAGACAGGCGAAAGTTCGGTAAAGGCAGGCCCCGCCCAGCGCATCGAGTGTTAATCGAAGACCCATATGGTTATGTTTTGTTATTTTTATGGCCGCCATTCGACTGGCTCAGCGCCAGCGTCTGGCGGGTGAGGGCTTCGGCTTCCTGGGCCTCAGGCGTTCGATGGGCGATCTTGAGCAGCAAGATCAGCTCGTCCAGCCCGGCGAGCGCATCGTGCACAGCCAGACGCAGCTGGCGCAACTGAGCATCTGTGGAGTCCATGCATCATTCTGGTCTGCCAGACGCCGACTTCAAGAGGCTCTTTGATAAGAAATGTAAGGCGTGTGCGGTACTTCGCACAGATGCGAGCTTGGCGCCACAGATTGAGGTGGGCGAGCGCATGACGTATTGCCAAGCTTGGATGACTGGCCTGCCCGACAGGAATCGAACCTGTGACCCACAGCTTAGAAGGCTGTTGCTCTATCCAACTGAGCTACGGGCAGCCGCATGAATACTGCGTTTGATGCTATCTTTTTGTGAGCGCGTTTTGAAGCGCTTCATAATAGCCGCGAGAGGCTGCGCGATTATGCCCCACGAACTGGCGCAATTTGTCACCTCGTAGGGGGCACGATCTTACCCCGGCGCAGATAGTGCCTCTTCGTGGTGGCCACGCTGGCGTGGCCCAGCAGGTCTGCAGCACCTTGCTCGCCGCGCAGGTCCGCTGTGTCGTCAGCGGCTTTTGCCCGCAGGTCGTACAGCCAAGCTTCCCGGATCGCGTTGGCCAAGTCGGGGTTGGCCAATGCGGCCGCTTCTCGAGCTGCGTCGAATCCGTCGCGCACCATCTGCTTGGACATGGGCCTGCCGCGCTCCGAAACCAGCAGGTAGGACGTCCAGATTTTGTAGCCCTCCTTGCGCGCCTGGATGCGCTTGACCAACTCGGCCAGCTCGCCCTCGATCCGTACTCGAACCATGGCCCCTGTCTTTCCCTGCCGGGTGGGAATCGTTCCGTCGGCGATGTCCTCGTCAGTCATGTTGCGAGTGTCGGCAGGCCGTTGCCCGGTCAGGTAGGCCAGATCCATGGCATCGCGGATGGGCGGGCTGGCTTGCTCCCAGATCGCGCGAAAGACAGCGTCTGTCACGTAGACCTCTCTTTTGCCCACCGGAAGCCCCCTGATCCCGGTGACAGGGTTTGGCCGCTCGGTGTATCCCCAACCCCTGGCGCGATTGAACATGCTGCTGAACAGCCGCTTGAGCCGATTGGCGGTCTGGGGCTGTGATTTCTTCCAGTCCAGTAATCGGGCAATGTGGGCCGGCTTGATCGCGTCCAGCGGGGCCGGCCGCGGTTTGCTGAAAAACTCTCTAAGATGACGAATGTCGTACTTCTGGGTGGCCTGGGTGGTTTTCGCCAGGGTAGGCAGTACCTCGCGCTCGTAGCGATCAATCACATCAATGAAGGTCGCGCCGATCTTGACGTTGGCCTTCGTGATGTCAGCCCACTTCTGTACTGCTGTGAGGTAGTCGGCGCCGAGAGGAATTTCTTTCTCCCCCGCCGTGCCAAAGTAGTAATAGACCTTGCCCGAGCGTTGCTTGCGGGCACGCAGGCCTGGTGTTGCTGTGAGTTTGGGCATTCGCTTGTCTCAATGGGTTGCTGGTTCCCAGGTGTCCAACGCCTGGATTGCGGTCTTGTTCATCGCAGCGCCCACCCCCTCAATAGTTGCTCTTGCAACAATTGGAAGCCCGGCTGCGTTGACGTAGTGGGGCACGCCCATGCTTTTCAGCGCGATGGCCTGCCGCTGGGTCTTGGTCTTTCCAGCGCTTCCCTGGCGGATACCTGTCAGCTCAGCGATTTCTGCTGGTGTTAGAAAAATGGATGTGCTCATGCGATACCACCTGTCTGTTGCTCTGGGGCCCGCAGTGGTGCTGCGGCGCTGTCCTTGCTGTTTGATACCGAGGTGACGGATTTCAAACCCTCAAGCCTGGCCGGCTCGCCGAAGAAGCTGCACAAGTGCTGCTGCAGCCTGCAGCGGTACAACGCCATTTCCGACCTGACGGAGCTGGTGAGTGCGGGATTCGTCCACCAGATAGGCCATCCCATCAGCCAGCATGCGAACGCCGGGTTCAACCGCCGGGGCAAGGTCCGGCCTGCTGGTGACAATGGACGGCCATCGAGGGTCGATAGGACCGGGTGCGAAAAGTGGTGCTCCACGAAGTTCGGAAGCTGCTCGCCACCGGAGTGCTGGCGGCGCGCCTGGCTTTCCTGGCTGTTGGGCGTCCGGAAATCCCTGCTGGCCGGGGTCGGCCATTCTGCGGTCGCGGCGTGCCACAGTGACTGCCCCCGTCTCCCGGTTGCCGTGCACATCGCCCCGCCGGATTGCTCGCAGTCCTGCGCCGTTGGCGTGGGCCATGACCCCACCTGCTGGGTCAGCGAGCTGCCCGTCATGGCCGGCGTCATCCGGCCGCCTCGATCGCCGTCCGACGCTGAAGGCGTGGTCCAGTTCAT